>Ga0116152_10002010_pt1 | contig 16572 bp, 14 predicted proteins | sample AD_UKC119_MetaG_FD_89894 | JGI IMG/M metagenome (GOLD analysis project Ga0116152, IMG submission 89894) | Active sludge microbial communities of municipal wastewater-treating anaerobic digesters from Hong Kong - AD_UKC119_MetaG | ecosystem: Engineered > Bioreactor > Anaerobic > Digestate... | reverse complement strand
CAGCGGACTGACGATCAAGGTCGGCGCCGGGCAGACAGTGGCGCACTACCGGCTGAACGCCGTAGAAGATGTACATGCGTATCTCGGGGAGCTGACAGGGGCATGAGCGGATTGGATCTTGGTATCGTCGGAAATGGCACGGTTGCGGCGCTGATCAATTCGCGCGGGGATTACCAGTGGTTCTGCCTGCCACGTTTCGACGGCCAGCCGGTGTTCAACCAGCTGCTCGGCGGCGGCGGCTGTTTTTCGGTCTGGATGGAGGACCTGGCGAGCCGGACGCAAAGCTATGAACGCAACACGGCGATCCTGCGGACCCGCCTCGAATCGCGCGATGGAGCCGTCGTGGAGATCACGGATTTTGCGCCGCGCTTCGAAAATCGCGGGCGCATGTTCCGGCCCGCCGCGCTGGTGCGGCGGTTCAAGGTTCTGGCCGGAACACCGCGCCTGAAGATCACGCTGACGCCGGAGACGGACTGGGGCGGGCGCCGGCTGAAGCCGGTGCGGGGCGTCAATCATGTCCGCTATGTCGACGAGGAAATCGGTTTCCGCGTGACGACGGATGCGCCGGTTTCCTACATTCTGTCGGGGCAGAGCTTCATTCTCGACCGTGAGGCGGCCTTCATCCTCGGCGCCGACGAGTCGCTGTCCGACCATCCGGAGACGATTGCGCAGGACTGGGAGGACCGGACCTGCACCTACTGGAAGCGCTGGGCGCGGAGCCTCGCCGTGCCGTTCGAATGGCAGGAGGCGGTGATCCGCGCGGCGGTGACGCTGAAACTGTGCGTCTACGAAGAAACGGGCGGCATCGTCGCCGCGCTGACGACCAGCGTGCCGGAGCATGAAGGGTCCGAGCGCAACTGGGACTACCGTTATTGCTGGATCCGCGATGCGTATTTCACCGTCACGGCTCTGAACCGGCTGTCCGGCATGGGAACGCTGGAACACTATATGCGCTGGGTGCGCAATATCGTGGCCCAGTCTAAGGGCGGCCATATCCAGCCGGTGTACGGCATCGGGCTCGAAGCCGACCTGACCGAGGATTTCGCGAAAAGCCTGCCGGGCTATCGCGGCATGGGGCCGGTACGCGTGGGCAACCAGGCGGCCGAACATGTCCAGCATGACGTGTACGGACAGGTCGTCCTGGGCGTGGCGCAGAGTTTCTTCGACACAAGGCTGCTGAAGCGGCCAGGCATTGCCGAGTTCGAACAGCTTGAACCTGTGGGCGAGCGGGCCTTTTCGGTACACGATACGCCGGACGCCGGCATCTGGGAGTTCCGTACCATCGAGCAGGTGCACACGTCGTCTGCGATCATGTGCTGGGCGGCCTGCGACCGGCTGGCGAAGATCGCCGCCTATCTGGGCCTTGCGCCGCGCGCCGAGTACTGGCGCGAAAGGGCGGATATCATCCGGACGAGCGTGCTGGAGAAGGCGTGGAACCCGGAGGTGGAGGCCTTCACCGCGGCCTTCGGCGGGACGGATCTCGACGCCTCTGTTCTGCTGATGGCGGAGATCGGCATCATCAGGGCCGAGGATCCGCGCTACATCTCCACCGTGCACGCGATCAACCGCGACCTCAGGGAAGGGGACCATGTCTACCGCTACAAGGTGACCGACGATTTCGGCAAGCCGAAGACAGCCTTCACAGCCTGCACGTTCTGGCTGGTGGATGCGCTGTTCCGGATCGGCGAGACGGAAGAGGCCCGGCGCGTGTTCGAGGCGCTGCTCGCGACGCGCAACCATCTCGGCCTCCTGTCGGAGGATGTCGATACGGCGACAGGCGAGCTGTGGGGCAATTTCCCGCAGACCTACTGCATGGTCGGCATCATCAACTCCGCCGCGCTGCTCAGCCGTCCCTGGAGCGATGCGGTCTAGCCTGCCTGAAAATTAGGCAGCCGCAGTGCAATCTGAAGCTTGGTGCTTGACCGGCCGGGGTCTGCAGGTGTTGCTTGGAATTATGGGCGAGGCGCCGGAATTCTTTGATGAAATGCAGGGTTTTGGGGGCTCCGTCCGGGCGCCCTATGCCGGCTATGAGGCCTGGCTCAGGGAAGTCAGCCAGAAGGAATTGCTGAAGAAGTCGAAGGACGCCTACGACTTCTTCCGCCGCACCGGCATCACTTTCAACGTCTATGGCGAGGCCGAAGCCGACGAGCGGCTGATCCCGTTCGACCTCGTGCCCCGCATCATCAGCGCACAGGAATGGGCCAATCTCGTGCGTGGCATCGAACAGCGGGTGAAGGCGATCAACGCCTTCCTGCACGATATCTACCACCGTCAGGAGATCATCCGCGCCGGTCGCGTGCCGGAGCGGTTGATCCGCGAGAATGACGCCTTCCAGCCCAAGATGATCGGCTTCGATCCGCCAGGCGGCATCTACACGCATATCGTCGGGGTGGACCTGGTGCGCACCGGGCCGAACGAGTTCTACGTGCTGGAAGACAATGCCCGCACGCCGAGCGGCGTCTCCTACATGCTGGAGAACCGCGAGACGATGCTGAAGATGTTCCCGGAACTCTTCTCGCACATCAAGGTCCGGTCCGTGCAGCAATATCCGACCATGCTGCGCCGGTCGCTGGAGCAGTGCGCACCGATGGCCTGCGACGGGCGGCCCACCGTGGCCGTGCTGACGCCCGGCATCCACAACTCTGCCTATTTCGAGCACGCCTTCCTGGCCGACCAGATGGGCGTGGAGCTGGTCGAAGGGCATGACCTGCGCGTCGCCGACGGGCGGATCGCCATGCGCACGACGCGCGGTTTCGAACCGGTCGACGTGATCTATCGCCGGATCGACGACGACTTCCTCGATCCGCTGAATTTCCGGCCGGACTCGCTGCTGGGCGTCGCGGGCATCCTCGACATCTACCGCTCCGGCGGCATCACCATTGCCAATGCGCCGGGCACCGGCATTGCCGACGACAAGGCGATCTATTCCTATATGCCGGAAATCGTCGAGTTCTATACCGGCCAGAAGCCGATCCTGCAGAATGTGCCGACATGGCGCTGCACGGAGAAGGACGCGCTGGCCTATGTGCTGGACCATCTCGACGAACTGGTCGTGAAGGAAGTGCACGGGTCAGGCGGCTACGGCATGCTGGTGGGCCCGGCGGCAAGCCGGAAGGAGATCGCAGCGTTCCGCAAGAAGCTGGAGGCGCGGCCCGGCAATTACATAGCCCAGCCGACGCTCGCCCTGTCGACGGTCCCTGTGCTGACAAAGTCAGGGCTGGCGCCGCGCCATGTAGACCTGCGTCCCTTCGTATTGGTTTCGCCCGCGGGGGTGGAAGTGACGCCGGGCGGGCTGACGCGCGTGGCGATGAAGAAGGGCTCTCTCGTGGTGAATTCCAGCCAGGGCGGCGGCACCAAGGATACCTGGGTGCTGAAGGAGGATTAGGCGATGCTGGGACGGACAGCCGCCGGCCTCTTCTGGATGGCGCGCTACCTCGAACGGGCGGAAAACATGGCGCGGCTGGTGGAAGCCGGCTTCCGCATGGCGCTGACCCGCGCCGAATCCGACACCGAGGAATGGGGCTCCGTCGTCACGACGGCCGGCTGCACGCACGCCTACAACGAAAAGTACGATGCGGTGCGGGCCGACAAGGTCATCGACTTTGTGCTGCGCGACAAGGCCAATCCCGGCAGCGTGCTGGAGGCCCTGCATGCCGCGCGGGAGAACGCGCGGATGACGCGCACGGCCCTGACAAGGGAAGTGTGGGAAGCGCTCAACGATGCCTGGATGAGCGTGCGCGATGCGCTGCGGCGGCAGGTGTCGGAGCAGGCCCTGCCGGAAGTGCTGACCCTGATCCGGCAACAGGGCGCACAGGTGCGCGGAGCGGTCGCCGGAACAATGCTCCGCAACGACATCTATGATTTCGCGCAGATCGGCACGCTGGTGGAGCGGGCCGACAATACGGCGCGCATCCTCGATACGAAGTACTACGTCCTGCTGCCGTCGAGTGCCTCGATCGGTTCTTCGCTCGACAATGTGCAGTGGGAGATGATCCTCCGGTCCGCGTCCGCCGAGCGCAGCTTTCACTGGCTGAACGGCGGCAATATGAGCCCGCTGGCGATTGCGGATTTCCTGATCTTTGACCCCCGCCTGCCCCGCTCGCTCGCCTTCTGCTATGACATGATCACCGAATACCTCAAGCGGCTCGAGGACGAGTACGGGGCCAGCGCGCCATCGCACGAACTGGCCGTGCGACAGGAGAACCAGCTGACCAGCCTGTCGATCCAGCGCATATTCGAATCCGGACTGCATGAATTCCTGACCGCCTTCATGGGGCAGAACGCGGCTTTCTCCCGTCAGGTCGAGGCCGACTACAGGTTCTACGAGTAGGCCATGAGATTGCGCATCGACCACACCACGACCTACACCTATGACGAGCCTGCGGCCTATGCGCTGCATCAGGTGCGCAAGCGCCCGCACGATACCAGCGCGCAGACCGTGATGTCATGGGATCTCGTGCTGGACGGGGCAAAGGACGAGGCCCGCTATCTCGACCAGCACGGCAATCATGTCGACCTGATCTCGATCGAGCCCGGCGCGACGAAGGTCTCGGTCACCTGCCGGGGTGAAGTGGAGACGCGGGACACATCCGGCGTGACCCGGTCGGACCGCCCGGTGCCGCCGCTCTGGCTGTACCAGCGATTCACGCCGCTGACAGAGGCGGGGAAGGGGGTGAAAGCCCTTGTTGCGGAGCTCGGCAAGTCGCCGGTGCTCGACCTCGATACGTTGCATGGCCTGATGACGCTGGTGGCCGACACGGTCGCCTACGATACGAGCCAGACGGGACCAACGACGACCGCAGAGGAGGCCCTGGCGCTCGGCCATGGCGTCTGCCAGGATCATGCACACGTCTTCCTTTCGGCGGCACGTCTCCTCGGCTTTCCCGCCCGCTATTCGAGCGGCTACATGATGATGCTGGACCGGGTGGACCAGGATGCGGGCCATGCCTGGGCGGAGGCCTGGGTTTCGGGGCTGGGCTGGGTCGGATTCGACGCAGCCAACCGGGTTTGTCCCGACGAGCGGTACATTCAGGTTGCAACCGGTCTCGACTATCGCGAAGCTGGGCCGTTGACCGGAGTGATGTATGGCGGCGGGCGTGACTCGCTTTCGGTGACGGTTCAGGTCCAGCAATAATGGACGGATTGGGGGGAGGCCTCAGGTGACATACTGCGTGGCGATGCGGCTCAATCAGGGGCTCATCTTCATGTCGGACACCCGCACCAATGCGGGCGTCGATAACATTTCCAAGTTCCGCAAGATGTTCACCTGGGAAGTGGAGGGCGAGCGGGTCATCACTATCCTGACGGCAGGCAACCTCGCCACCTCGCAGGCGGTGATCAGCCTGCTCGACGAGCGCACCAAGGCGCCCAAGGAGCGGCGGCCGAGCCTGCTGGAAGCACCGACCATGTTCCAGGTCGCCAACATCATCGGCGAGACCCTGAAGGAAGTCATCAAGGCGCAGAAGATGACGGGTCCGGAGTCGGAGGCCGATTTCGGCGCAACGATGATCGTGGGCGGCCAGATCAATGGCATTCCACCGCGCCTGTTCCTGATCTATCCGGAAGGAAACTTCATCGAGTCGAGCGACGAGACACCGTTCTTCCAGGCCGGCGAAACCAAGTATGGCCGTCCGATCATCCTGCGCGCCTATGATCCGAACATGAGCTTCGAGGATGCGGTCAAGCTGCTGTCCGTATCCTTCGACTCGACGCTGAAGGCGAACCTGTCCGTCGGCATGCCGCTGGACCTGCAGGTTTGCGAAGTGGATACGTGCCGGGTGACGCACCGACAGCGGATCGAGGAGAATGATCCCTATTTCACGACCGTGTCGCGCAGCTGGGGCGATGCGCTCAAACTGGCGTTCCAGTCGCTGCCGGATTTTTCCTTCCGAAACTGAGCGCCATTCAGCGCGTCAGGCGAACGCTTTCATTGCGGATCTTGGCGGCGATCTTCTTGTAGACGTCCGGGATATAGTCGGCTGAGGACGAAGCTGCGGACGCGGAATAGAAATGATCGTCATCGCTGGCGCAGGCGCGCAGCGTGTCCTGGTCGGCGTCCTCACCATAGGCGACGGCATAGATCTCGATGCCCTTGTCCTTCATGTCCGAGCAGATCGTCAGCATGTCCTGATCGGCCTTGTTGTTGCAGGCGTCGGACTTGCTCGTCGACTGCATGTAGTAGCAGAGCCAATCCAGCTTGCCGGCGGACTTCCCATACTGCGTATTCATTTCGCCATCGGTCATGAAGACGGCGATCTTGCGATCCTTGCTTGAGTAGGAGCGGGGGGTCGAAGAATCCTTCCACATGCCCTTCCACTTGGGTGACAGCGTGTACCAGGCGGCAACGAGGCCCGCATCCAGGCGGGTCGAGCCCTGAGAGGTGAGCTCGGAGATTGCATTCTCGAGGCCATTGAAGTCGCCGGACAGGGGTGTGATGGGCGGCGGGCAGAAGCTCTGGGACGACCCGGGATTGGTGTCCATTGCCACGAAAGGCCTGCCCTTCGGATTGTCATCGGTGAGGCCATAACTGCCCGTTGAGCCGGTGTCTTTCATTTCGATGTCTGCGCGCGGCTCGATGCAGCCCATCCAGTAGTAGTTCTTGGAGTTGTACATGACCGGGGTCTTGCCATCGATCCACCAGCCTTTCGAATAGCTTGAGCTGTAGCTTGCATTCGGGTTGGTCCAGCGGGATGGAACAGCCGGGCTGCCAGCGTAGGACATGAGCCAGTCCGTATGCGTCATGCCGATGTTGACGCGGCTGGAAAATGGCACAATCGCCAGTTTCACCTGGTCACTCAGCTTCGAGTTCGAAGAAAAGGCTTCGACGAATTCGCGTGCCGCGTCCTGCATGGGCGCGAACCGGCCCTCTTCGATCATGGAGCTCGAGACATCCAGGACGAGAGCGATCTCAGCAGATGTCATTTCCCCGATGGCGGAACAGGATGTTGCGGAAACAGGAATGGATGAGATGCGGATGAGCTGCAGGAACGTGGTTTCGAGATTGCGGCGGAGTTCGACGCAGACCTCGCTGCCGTCAGCGGAGAGGGTCGGTCCGCTGACGAGTTCCAGCGACGTATCGCCGTGCGCCGCAATCATGTCGTTCACGACGTCGACCATGTCTTTCTGCTTCATCTTGTCCGAATAGCTGGCCGACACGGTCAGCACGGGCCGTGTCGGACACGGACTGAAGGCGATCCTTTTCGAGTTCTGCGCGTCCAAAATCCACCGCGCCGCCAACGAAGACGAGCAGGGGAATAATCAGCAATCCCATCATAACGCTGGTGTTCGCGTTACGTGCGGCAAGATAGGTTCTGATCCGTTCCGAAATCATCGGGCACTCTCCAGGAGTGGCCCTTATGATGACCGCTTTGAGCTAATACCGGGTTTCCCGGCGACTTAATCTTCAACATCGGCTTTTACGCTTCGTAAGCGGACCAATAGGGAAGAACGCACGCTATGCGGTGTCCGGTTTACGACAAAAAGAGGGCGGCCCCGGAGGGCCGCCCAGCCAAATTCCCCTTTTTTCTCCTGCCTGGCGGCTGCAGCCCCCGGCAGGAACTGTTTCAACGGGTCAGAACGCGTAGACCAGCGAGACGCGTGTGGCCGTGTCGGTCGCCTCGAATCCGACCGGCGGGTCGGTGTCGTGACGCACGTCGAACGACATGCGTGCGGACAGCTTGCTGGTCAGCGACGCCGTGATTGCCGCGCTGTTGGAGATCTGCGTCGACTCCTTGGCGTAGAGCACGCTGGTCGTGTTGGTGAAGCTGACATTCTCGTTGAAGGCGTAGGAGTAGTCCGACGCGGCGATCACGCCAAACGAGTTGACAGTTTCGGACGGGATGGTGACCGGTGCGCCGGTGCCGTCGACGGTGTTGATTTCCCGCACCTTGTCGATCTTCAGGCCGGGACCGCCGCGCACGGCCCAGTTGACCTTGTCGCCCTCGTAGATCTGGTAGCCAAGGCCGGTGCCGACGAAAGTCCGCGACTCGAAGCCGGTGAATTCGTCACGTTCGTGCGAAAGGCGGCCGAAAGCAAACAGGCGGTCGTTGAGTTGGCGGTCGGCGTCGAGGCCGGCGAAGATCCGGTTCTTGGTCTCCTGGCCGTCGATCTTTCCATAGTCAGCCGAAGCCTGCAGGCCATAGGTCCACACGCCGGCTTCCTTCTTGAGGTCGACGGCGAGGCCGACATCGCTGGTGTCGGTATTGCCGGTCGTAACCCCGGCGCTGAGCGATCCTTCGCCGGACCAGCCGGAGGCGAGCCCCTCGGCATGAGAAATGCCGCCGCCAAGCCCGAGCATGAACAGCGCAACAACGAGTTTTTTCATTCAGGTGATCCCCACAAGTTCAGGTGGGGCGCATTAGCGGCAATCAATCTGAATGCGACTGCAATTTCGCATTCATGTCGCATTCATGGTCCGGGGGATCCAGGGGAGGGACCTAGGCGGGGGCCGGTTCCGGGACAAAGCGGCGATAAAGCGTCTTGGCCAGCGCGACGCGGCCTTCGGCGTCGAGGCCTTCGGTATCCGCCACAAGTGCGGCCTCCATCAGGGGTCGGATGCCCATCCGGTTGGCGACCTGGATGGCAAGGCCGGGACGGGCATTGAGTTCCAGCAACATCGGACCCTTGCCCTTGTCGAGCACGATGTCGGCCCCGAGATAGCCGAGACCAGTCACATCATAGGCCTTTGCCGCCATCAGCAGCATGTCATCCCAGTGCGGCACGGACACGTTGGCAAGGGGATTGGCCGTATCCGGATGAATGTCCGTGATCTTGCCGTTCTGCATGCCATGCTTGGTGCGGCCTGTGACGAGGTCCAGGCCGACCCCGACGCCGCCCTTGTGCAGGTTCGCCTTGCCGTCGGATTCCGCCGTCGGAAGACGTACCATGGCGACGAAGGGAATGCCCCGCAGCACGATGATCCGGATGTCCGGCACGCCGCCGAACGAGATCGGGTCGAACACGTCGTCGAACTTCACGCGGTATTCGATCATCGCGAAGTCCGGCAGGCCAGCCAGCGAATACATTCCCGAGAGGATATTGTTGACGTGGAACTTCAGGTCTTCCAACAGGGCGCGCTGCCCGTTCGACCGGCGCCAGCCGCCACGCATCGGGCCGAGCAGGACCTGGATGCCGTTGCCCTGGGAGCCGTTGGCCGGCTTGATGACGCAGCCATCCGGATGGTCGAGCAGCTTCTCAAGTTTTCGCATCTCGGAAGGAGCGCGGATGATCCCGTAGAGCTCCGGCGTCTGAATGCCGGCGGCATTGGCAAGGCTCTTGGTCTGGGTCTTGTCGTCGACAAGGCGCATCAGCTTGCGCGGGTTGAAGTCGTTGATGAGCCGCAGGTTCCGCTCATTGATGCCGAGCACGCCGGCCCGGCGGAGGGCGAGCCAGGTGCGGATCATTTTCCGGCCCCGTCCGTCCCTGCCAGTTCGCGGAAGCGCCAGACCTCACTGAGACGCATCCCGGTATATTTGCCCATCAGCAGGCAGGCTGCCATCAGCACAAGGAGCAGTTCGGGGAAATTGAACAGGATGTACTCGATGTGTGTGTTGGTCATGACCAGGTAGGCGAGGCTGGCAACGAGCAGGGAGCCGGCGCCGGCCTTGATGGCGTCGGTGGGAGAATACTCCTCCCACATGATCGACATGCGCTCGATCGTCATGGTGAGGATCACCATCGGGAAGAGCGAGATCGACAGGCCCATGCGCATATTTGCGCTGTTGAAGACCTGCGCGATGACCGCCATGCAGATCACGATGAAGATCAGCACGACTGCGAGGCGCGGCACGAGCAGTAATCGGAGCTTCTCGAGATAGAAGCGCATGGCCAGGCCAAGGCCGACCAGCATGGTGAACAGGATGAGGCCGTTCAGCAGCGCTGTCTCGCGGAATGCGATGCCGATCAGGATGGGCATGAAGGTGCCGAGCGTCTCGATACCGATGAACTGGCGCATGAAGACCAGCAGCACGATGCCAGCCGGAATCGTGATCAGAACCTGGTAGACGAGCTGTGTGGTGACCGGGAGGCGGTCGAAGCTGAACAGTTCGACCGGGGTGCGGTCTTCGCGGGCGGCCCGGCGCACGACGTCATTGGCGGCTGCCTCGATCGGCTGGATGGAGATCTGCGGGTCGAAGTCGAACACGCCGTCCGCGCGGATCATCTCTTCCGTGCCGTACCAGATCGTGAAGAACTCCTTTGGGTCGGCGCCGGGGAAGTAGCGCTTGTCCTCGCCGTCGACGCGGTATTCCAGCCAGTGCTGGATCTCGGTCCGCCGGCGGGCTTCGTCCAGATAGATGCCGTTCGCGACGCGGGCACGGATGCCCTGGCTCTGCAGCACTTCGGCGGCCAGTGTCAGGCGGTCGAGCGGCGGTGGCAGGTTGGGCAGAAGCGCGTCGACCTCGTCGGCGTCCTTCTCAACGAAGATTTCCTGCAGCACGAGTTCGGCCAGCGATTCATTGTCGGCCGAGCGGCGGCGCATGTCGGACGACCAGACGATAAACGCCTGGCGCTCTAGGTCGGAGAGCTCGTCCGGCGCACCGCGCTTGATCGAATCATGCATTTCCGGCGGCAGGGGAGAGCTTTGGGTCTCGCTTTCGAGGCGGGCGCGGTAACGCAGCACCTTGCGGTCGTCGGGATAGCGGTACGTCCAGATCGCCTTGCGGCCCGCATCCGCATCGGATTCGAGGCGCAGGCCGAAGGCGCCATTATAATATTGCTCCTGCGACACGCGGCGGGTTTCGCCGGCCGCGGGAATAAAGGTCTCGATCCGTACCGGCTGGTTGGCCGTGTTGAAGTCGAGATAGATCTCGAAATCCCAGGTCGTGGTCTGCGCGCCCGGGGCGAGCGGATAATTGTACTTGAATACCTTGATGCCGAAGATCGTGAGGGAAATCACGGTCAGCAACAGGGCCAGCAGTCGGGTATGGGTTGTGCTACTCACGCTCGGGAACGTCGCATTCGTCGTTGGCAATGAAGGTCGAGGCAGAATCGACCAGGACGCGGGAGGCGAGGAATTCGCGACCGATCAGGATGTCGTATTCAAAGTCCTCGCGATCAGCAAGGTTGACTTCCGCGAGGCCGCGCACGCCGCCCACGCAGATTGGCAGGTGAATGACCGGGCGGCGGATCGTGCCGCCGGTCTTCAGCTTGATGAGGGCGAAGCGGCGCACGTCCTGGTCATAGCGCACCGAACGCCCGTTCTTGCCCCGCAGGCGGAAGCTGACCCAGTCGTCCCGGCCGGATTTCTTGTAAACCTTTACATCACGCGCATAGACCGAACTGGAGTCGGCGCCGGTATCGAGCTTGCCTTTCATTTCAAGGCCGAGCTTGCCGACATGCACGTCCTCGACATAGCCGAGCACTGTCATATCGTCCCGCCCTTCGCGCTCCGCCATGGCGGGACCAGCCGTGGCAAGGCCGGCGGCGACGGCGGCAAGGACTGAACGTCTCCAGCAATTCACGAGGCGTATCTCCCTTCCTGGCCTTCCGGGCCTGACCGTTGGGGCGGTTGTGGCCTTAGCATACGCATTTTGAGCATGATAGCCGCCCCGCATAGCCCGACGCGGCGGCAAGAACACCTGATTCATGGCAAAATAAGGGAGATTGCGACCCGAAACTGCGAGACTCGCCGGAGTCGGGAACGAAACGGGGCCCCTTGGAGGCCGGCCGCCTGCGCACGGCACGCGGTCATGCGGGCGTATCGCGAACCTGTTTGTCGGCTTCGAGGGCGTCCAGCAGCCACGCACGCGCGGCCCGCCAGCCGCGCTTCACCGTCGCCTCGGACGTGCCCGTGACCTCGGCGATTTCCTGGTGGCTCATCCCGGCGAAATAGCGCAGCTCGACGATGTCGGCCTTGGCCTTGTCGATGGCCGCCAGGCGGATGAGGGCCTTTTCGAGGATGTCGAAGTCGATCCGGTCTGCTCCGGCGCCGGCAATTCGCGTGACAAGTGTCACCTTATGGTGCTGGCGCTTGTCGGACGCCTTGCGACGCGCATTGTCGATCAGGATCCGGCGCATGGCGCGGGCGGCCAGCGCCAGGAAATGCGTCTTGTCGTTCCATTCAATGCGCTCAAGCCGGATGAGGCGCATCACGGCCTCGTTGACGAGGTCGCCGGTCGACAGGGATGAATTCCGCTCCGCCCGCAACAGGGCCGCGGAGACCTGGCGAAGTTCCGAATAGAGCAGGGTAAACAGGCGGTCACGGGCCGCTTCGTCGCCTTCGCGCCAGGCTGCCAGAAGGCCCCGGATATCGTCCGGATCGGTGTGCTGCGTGTCAGCCATCAGGCTTCGTCCTCTCCCACCAGCTACAGAGTGGCGCCGCCGGCCCCGCAAAATCAAGGGCAAAAAATATTTGGACCCTGATGAGCCGTTCTTCGCCGGACCTGCGCCTTAGCCATTGAGACCGCATGCAAGGAGCACGCCATGGAAGAGACACTCCGATCGATCCCGCCCGAAGCCTGGCCGCTGATTGACATCCTGTTCAACGTCACCTGCGCCGTCACAGCTGTCTGGCTGGCCGTTTCCGTATTCATCTGGTGGCGGCGTTCCGCCTCCAACCTGACAACCGTGTCCAGCGCCAGTCCCCGTCGCGGCGCGCAGCCGGACTTCCTTGAAGTCGATACCAAGGCGCGTGCCGAGGCGATCAAGCGCGGAGAGCGTTTCGACCAGGAACTCGAACGCCGGGAACGCGCAGAGGAAAGAGAAAGCCGGCGTCAGGCACGGACAGGCAAGAAGGCCAGCCGCTGGGCCCGCTTCATTTCACTCGCCATGGCGCTGTTTTCACTCGCCACGATGATCTCCGGCACGATTTTCCAGGTATCCATCATGGGTGCGTACTGGGAGCAATTCTCCGCCGGTGAGCGGATCATGGCGATGATCAGGCACTATCCGCTCGGCGTTGCCGTGACCGTCTTCGTCATTGGCTACAACCTCATCACCTTCTTCATCAATCGCCAATGGGAGGCGAAATAGTCATGAGCTCGGAACCGATTTCCCTCAGCGATCCGCGCATGATCGCAGAATTCCTGCGTCAGTCCGAATTCAAGTCCTTCTTCGAGAAGCGCTTCGCTGTACCGCCGGATTATGCTGCGCTCCTGTTCAAGAACGGCCAGCTGATCGATGCCTACAAGGGTGGCCACTTCTCTGTGGGCGGACTTGTCAACCAGCTCAAAGGCCTGGTCGGAGGCTCCACCCATGTCGGCATGATGATCGCGGACCTCAAGCCGTTCTCGGTCTCGACGCCGCTGAAGGCATTGTCGAAAGACAAGGTCGAGATTGCCGGTGCTGCAACGCTGGAACTGCAGGTTGACCCTGAGAAGCCGTCCAACATCCTCGGAATGATGCATGGCATCAATCGGGGGCCGCACAAGGACGAAATGCCGGGCCGCAAGGCCCTGTCCAAGGACGACGTCCTGAACCGCATCCGTCCGCACCTGACCGACCGCGTGTTCGAGGAAGCCATCGGACGCGTGAATGCCGCCGAAATCCGGGGCGACCGCGGCCTGCAGGACAAGATCCAGGCCGACATCATGACCGAGGTCGAACGCATCTGCGGCGACATCGGCCTGCTGGTTCGCGCGGTCTCGGTCGAGTGGGCCGTCAACTCGGAAGAAGTCGCCGAGATGCAGATCGCCGAGGCGCGCCGCGAACAGGATCGGATGGACTTCCGTCTCGAGATGATCCGCCGCGAGGTGGAGCGCGAGAGCGAGGGCACCGAGATCATCATCAAGTCCGAGCTCGATACGGCGAAGCTGCAGAATGCTTCGGAAGACGAGCTGCGGATGATGGCCCTCAACAGCGAGGTCCAGTTCCTCGACGCCCGCGAAGAGGCCAAGCGCCGCCAGGAACTCGAAGCACTGGATCACGAAATCCGGTCGCTGGAGGTCGAGCGGGACGCCGCCTTCAAGAACCAGATCGCCACGGCCAAGAACGATGTGGACCTTGCCGAGATCCAGAAGCGTCGCAGCCAGGTCGATGCCGATATCGCGATGATCCAGCAGAAGCAGGCCGACGCGATGCGCAAGTCGGGCGCCTTCACCGAACTGGAGATCACCACGGCGGTTCAGAAGCAGCAGGCGGACCACCTTGCCCGGCTGCAGCAGCTCGACATCCAAATGCAGAATGCCGAAGCCGATGTCGCGGTGAAGATGGCGAAAGCCCAGAACGACCACGAGATCGCGAAGATCATGGCCGAGGGGAACAAGAAGACGAACGAGATCGCAGCCTTCCGCAACATGACGCCTGAGCAGATCATGGCGATCAATGCCGGCCTGTCCTCGGACGTCGCCACGGTGCTGGCCGAACAGGCCCGCGCAAGGGGGCAGTCGTCTGCCGAGACGATGCAGGCCATGCGCGACATGGTCGAAGCGGCAACCGCGGCGCAGATCCGGTCCGAGGAACAGGCCCGTGCCATGTTCAAGATGGGTATGGACGGCGCTGTCGGTGTCGCCGCGGGGGCAGGGGGCGGTCATGCACCTGCGCCCTCGTCGGCTGGCGCCGCCAGCGAGGCGCCGGCAACTGTCGAATGCCCGAAGTGCGAAACCGTGAATGCAGCCAAGGCGAAATATTGCAAGCAGTGCGGTCACAAGCTGCGGACCTGAGCGATGATGCAAGCAGCCTTCTCACATGTCAGGCCCAAGGCGTGCTGCTTCCGGGCGGCGCTGGACCGGTCCGCGACCTTCTGCGACGAGTGTGGCCAGCCGATCCTGCGCTGCATGGCATCGGAGGAGTGCGGCGGCCTGCTCGACGAGGACGGACGGTGTCCGGTCTGCGTGGCGCCGGAGTTGTCGATCGACGCCGGCGCGGTGTCGAGCGTCAAGGTTGGCGGAGCGCTGAGCATTCCGCTCCTGATCACCAACACGTCCGCCGTCGGACGGCCGCTCTTCATCAAGGAGATGTGGGTCAAGGCGCCCGACAAGGCGTTGACGCCGGTCGACCTGGCGTTCCAGCGCCTTGCCTCGGGGGCAGTTGCCGAAGTCAGCGTCAGTACGGGTGCCCTGCCCACAGCAGGCGTTCACCGCATCGAGGTCATCTTCATTGCGGCGACCCGCTATCTCTGGCGTGAGGAGTGTTATGCGTTCTCGGCTTCGTTCGCCGTCGACGTTGAAGCAGAGAGCGCCGGCAGCATCGTGCAGAACATCAATGTCAGTGCCGACCAGATCGGTGCCGGCATGACGATCTACAACCCGACGCGCATGCAGCGCGAAAAGGCGGATGCACCTGCACGGCGGGCGGAGCCGATCGTCCTGACCCTGCAGCGGGCCGATTCCTTCGAGCGTCAGGAAGGCTATCGCGGATACGAGTCGGGCATTGCCGTGCCGCGCTCCGTTGCGCTGGCCTGGGCAGGCTTTGACCATGGCCAGGTGCCGCCCGATGGCCCGATCCGGACGCAGACCGGCGTACTGAGCTTCGGACGGGCATCCAATGCGGCGCATTCGGGGATGAACGATGTGCGCCTGGTGATCAGCGGGCCCGACGGCACCGATGAGGATGCATCGGTCCACATCTCGCGGCGGCATTTCCTGCTGTATGTCGAGAACGACCGGCTGATGCTCCGGGTGGAGAGCCAGAACGGGCTCAGCGTGAACGGCGATCCGCTGCGGCGGGGTGAAACAGCAATTCTGAAAGATGGCGACGTGATCGCGCCGCTGGTGCGCCGGCCTGATGCAATCAGCCTGCAGGTCAGCTTCGACGCGCCGGCTGATGAAGTCGGCCAGGTTGTCCTTCGGCGCCGCATCGGAACAGGGAGACGTTAGGCATGGCCAACTGCGTGCATTGCGGAGCGGAGCTGCCGGAAGATGCGTCCTTCTGTGACGCTTGCGGGAAGCCAGTCGCATCATCGCCTGGGCGGGACGATGCGGGTCCGGTGGATCTGGTCACGCCGATGTCGGGACTGATTACACCGGACCCGGACATGGCGACGCAACAGGGAACGACGGCTCATCCGACCCTGGAGCCAGGCGACAAATTCGCCGGGCGCTACACGATCGAGTCCATCGTCGGGCGAGGCGGCATGGGCGTCGTCTACAAGGCACTGGACGAGATTTCCGGGCGCGCGGTGGCGCTGAAGCTGATCAGCACGGCTTTCCTTGGCGGCGACAAGGCCGTCCGCCGCCTGATCGAAGAGGGCGTGCTGGCGCGGGATATCCGCCATCCGAACGTGGTCGCTGTCTATGATGTCGGTCTCGACGGCGAGCAGCCTTTCGTGGCGATGGAATATGTCGAGGGCGTGTCGCTGCGCCTCTGGCATGGCCGCCGGATGCAGCAGGGCGACGCTGTCCCGCTGCGTGTGGCCGCGCGGATTATCTGCGAAGTGCTTGATGGCCTGAAGGCGGCGCATGATGCCGGCGTTGTTCACCGCGACCTCAAACCCGAAAACATCATCCTGACGGCCGAACCCACCGACAAGGCCGCACCGCTGAAATTGCTCGACTTCGGAATTGCCAGGGCTGCCGGCAACCGATCCACGGCGTCCAGCAGCACGCGGGGCATCGGCACGCCATACTATATGGCGCCGGAACAGCGGACCAATCCGGACGCCGTTACGCCCGCTGCAGACCTCTATTCGATCTCGGT
>Ga0116152_10002008_pt1 | contig 16579 bp, 12 predicted proteins | sample AD_UKC119_MetaG_FD_89894 | JGI IMG/M metagenome (GOLD analysis project Ga0116152, IMG submission 89894) | Active sludge microbial communities of municipal wastewater-treating anaerobic digesters from Hong Kong - AD_UKC119_MetaG | ecosystem: Engineered > Bioreactor > Anaerobic > Digestate... | reverse complement strand
GCCTATTACGATGCCCGCGAGGCACTGGGCTTCCCGATGGTCGGCGCCGGTGAGAAGGAGGTGGCCAATGGCTGACGACAAGATCAAGACAGCCAACCTGCTGTTCGAGCTGGGCACCGAAGAGCTGCCACCGGTGGCACTCAAGCGACTCGCCGCATCGCTCACACAGGAATTCGTCAGGGGTCTCGACGATGCCGCTTTGACGCATGGCGAAGTGACCACTTACTGCACGCCGCGTCGCCTTGCGCTGCTGGTGCTTGACTGCGCCCTGGCGCAGCCGGATCGTCATGTCGAGCGGCGCGGGCCCGCTCTGGCCGCCGCCTTTGGGGAAGACGGCAAACCGACCAAGGCAGCCGAGGGCTTCGCGAGGTCATGCGGCGTCAGCGCCGATCAATTGCAGACGCTGGAGACCGACAAGGGCAGCTGGCTGGTCTACAACGTCCATCAGCCCGGTCAGCGTGCGGCAGAGTTGCTGCCGGCGATCGCCGAGAACGCATTGAACCGGCTTCCAATCCCCAAGCGCATGCGCTGGGGTGATTCCGAAGCGCAATTCGTTCGCCCGGTTCATTGGCTGGTGTATCTGCACGGCGACCAGGTCGTCCCCTGCACACTGCTGGACGCCGAGGCCGGTAACAAGACCTACGGTCACCGCTTCCACCATCCGCAGGCCATCACGCTCTACAACCCCGAGGACTATCCCGATGTCTTGGAGTCTCTTGGCAAAGTAATTGCTCACTTTGACAAGCGCCGCGCGCGCATAAGGGAGCAGGTGCTCATCGCGGCCAAGGCCTTGGGCGGACGACCGGACCTCGACGAGCACCTGTTGGACGAGGTCACGGCGCTCAACGAGTGGCCGGTCCCGATCACCGGTGCATTTGAGCAGCGCTTCCTTGCCGTGCCACAGGAGGCCCTTGTCGCGACGATGAAGGGCAATCAAAAGTATTTTCCTGTTTTCGACAACGACGGCCGGTTGATGAATCATTTCATCACCATCGCCAACATCGAGAGCAAGCAGCCGGATTTGATCCGGCAGGGCAACGAGCGTGTCGTGCGTCCGCGTCTGGCCGACGCGATGTTCTTCTGGGAGCAGGACGGCAAAAGGCGTCTCGAGGATCATCAGTCCAAGCTGGCACATGTGGTGTTCCAGAAAGATCTGGGCAGCATGCGCGAGAAGTCCGCCCGGGTGGCAACCCTGGCGGCTCATATCGCCGACAAGATCGGTGGCGATCCCGCACTGGCGCTGCGGGCCGGCGAACTCAGCCGCTGCGACCTGATGACCGATATGGTGTTTGAGTTCCCCGAGATGCAGGGGATCATGGGCCGTTACCAGGCACTGCGGGATGGCGAACCGGCCGAGCTCGCGCAGGCGATGGACGAGTTCTATATGCCGCGTTTTTCGGGTGACCGGCTCCCACAGACTCGCACCGGCATCGCGATTTCGTTGGCCGAAAAGCTGGACACCCTGGTTGGAATTTTCGGTATCGGTATGAAACCGACCGGCGACAAGGACCCGTTTGCGTTGCGCCGCTCGGCGCTGGGCGCGCTGCGCATCCTGCGTGAACACGCGCTGCCGCTGAACCTCAAGGCGTTGCTCGGCGAGGCGGAGACGCAGCTACAGGACAGATTGACCGAATCCGCAGTAGCCGATGCAGTGTACGGGTTCATGATCGAGCGTCTCAAGGGCCTGTACAGCGACTCGGGTACTAGCCAGGACGTGTTCGATGCGGTGGCCGCGGTTTCACCGGTTTCGGTGGCGGACTTCGAACACCGGGTGCGTGCCGTTACGGATTTTCGTTCCCTGCCGGAGGCCGAGGCATTGGCCGCGGCCAACAAACGCATTGGTAACATCTTGAAAAAGGCGGACCAGGAGATCCCGGCCACGGTTGATCCCGATCTTTTCGAGCTAACCGCAGAGAAGGTGCTGTTCGATCAGGTGCAGGCAGTTGCCGCACTGACAGCGCCGCTTGTTGACGACGCCAACTACGGTGCCACTCTGCAGGCGCTCAGTCGGCTGCGCGTCGCCGTGGACCAGTTTTTCGACGATGTGATGGTAATGGCGGAAAAACCGAGTGTGCGCGCGAATCGATTGGCGCTGTTGTTGTCCCTGTCGCACCAGTTCCTGCAGGTGGCCGATGTCTCGCTGTTGCAGGCCTAAGGGATGAAACCCGACAACGATTCCTGGGACGCGATGATGGCCGCGGTGCAGGCGTTTCATGACAAGCACGATTTTCGCAATACCGGTGGCGAGGAGCTCGCATACCGCGTGGCCTTGATGGCCGAAGAACTCGGCGAGATCTCCGCCTGCGTGACCAAGGGAAGAAGCCGCGAGGCGCTGGCGGAAGAAGTAGCGGATCTGTTGATCCTGATAATGGGTACCGACATCGCCGCCGGGCTGGAACTCAAAGCGGCCTTCTGGTCGAAAATGGAAAAGTTGATGCAACGCGATGCCCGGATGATCGGCGGCCGAATCCGTGTGTCCGAATTCCGCGACGCTGACTAGGATGCGCGGCCTCGACCCTCTTATTATCCGCCTATGAACAGGTTGCCCAAGCTGGTGATTCTCGAAAGTGCCACCATGGTGTCGGGCGACGCCGCGGCGACCGGCATCGCGATCGCAGACGACTGGGCCGCCATGCCCGGCAGCCTGGAGGCGATCGCACGTTTGAATCACGCTGGTGTGACTGTGGCGATAGTGAGTAATCACATTTTGAACAGCAGCGGCGCCGTCTCCTGGGACGAGGTCAACCGTGGCCATGCCCGATTTCACCATGCCCTGGCACGTTGCGGCGGGCACGTTGACGGTATTTTTTTCTGCCCGCATGGTCCTGACGAACGCTGCGAATGTCGGCTGCCGGCACCTGGCCTGTTGCGGTCAATCAGCTTGCGCTTCAACGTGCCACTCCAGGGCGTGATATTTTTTTGCCGCAGTGAAGATGGTCGAGATGCCGCGGTCGCGGCCAGGGCGATACCGGTGATGATCGGTAGTGGTGACCCGTTTCAGGACCTGTCGGGTGCGGTGGATTGGCTGTTTTCCGGGAGCCCGGTCGCGTGATACTGATCCGCTCGGTGATCTATTTCATAGCGATGGTCCTTAGTACCGTGGTGTTTGGCTTGACGATAGGTCTTTTCGGCTGGTTCCTGCCGACGCGTTTTGCAGACGTTCTCGCGACCCGCTGGGGACTGCTGAATCTGTGGCTGCAGCGGGTGCTCTGTGGGTTGCGTTACGAGGTCGAGGGTATAGAGAACCTGCCCAACGGACCTTGTATCGTGATGGCCAAACACCAGTCGACATGGGAGACCATCGGTCTGCGGGGATTGATGCAGCCAGCACAATCCTGGGTGCTGAAAAAAGAGCTCATGCAGCTTCCGATTTTTGGCTGGGGGCTACGGCTCGCGCGATCCATACCGATAGACCGCTCCGCGGGTCGCCGTGCAGTGCTCAAGGTGGTCGAAGACGGCAAGGCCCGTCTTGCCGAGGGCCGCTACGTGGTGATTTTTCCCGAAGGTACCAGGACAGCGCCCGGCGAACGCCGAAAATACGGTATGGGCGGGGGCGTGCTGGCAGAACGCAGTGGTGCCCAGGTGATTCCGATCGCTCACAACGCCGGCGTCTTTTGGCGCAGAAGGGGTGTGAAGAAGTATCCCGGGACTATCCGTGTGGTGATAGGACCTGCCATCAGCAGCAGTGGCAAGAAAGCGGCCACGATCATGCACGAGGTCGAACACTGGATAGAAACTGAACAGGAAAAGCTTCCTATGTCAGTCAATCAAACGTAAGTGTGCGCTTACTGACGAAATTTTGGCCCAACCAAAGCAGGCACTTGCCGAACCAAAGGCTCTGTGCTCCCTGAAAAAGGCAATTCGCCCGTATGCTGTGGATAATCCTGTGGATCGATCCACTACGGGCCGGTTGGTCTGGTGATACTACCTTGCCGCTAATGCGGTTCAGACATCCAGGTTCTCTACCGTAAGCGCGTTGCGCTCGATGAACTCACGACGCGGCTCCACCTGGTCACCCATCAATGTGGTAAAGATCTGGTCCGAACCGACCACATCCTCGATTCGCACCCGCAGTAGCCGCCGGCAAGAGGGATCCATCGTGGTCTCCCAAAGCTGGCCCGGGTTCATCTCGCCAAGGCCCTTGTATCGCTGGATGTGCTGACCCCGTTTCGCCTCCTCCATCAGCCACTGCAGTGCCTGTTCGAAGGAAGCGATCGGTCTGCCTTTGTCACCCCTCCGTATCTCGGCGTCTTCAGCCAGCAGGCCGTCGAGGTTGTCGCCCATATCGGCGATCTTCTGGTAGTCCGGGCTATGGAAGAAATCGTTCGGCAGGTGCTTCTGCGCGGCGATGCCGTGGGTCCAATGTTCAATGACTATGCCGGCGGTCTGGCTCTCGTCGGCCTCGACCGCTGTTATCCGGTAACGGTCCGAAACACCAGTATCGGCATTGAGTCGATTCTGCAGTTCCTGCAACCAGCCGTTCCAACTCTCCGCATTCGCCAGAAGCTCATCCGTGACTCGCGGCATGTACAGCAGGTGTTGCATTACACCGGGGTTGTACCTTCTGGCCAGCCGTTGCTGGATAGCGATGACGGTCACCATCTTGTTGGCGAGGTCTTCCAGGGCCGTTCCGGACAACGGCGGCGCGGCAGCGTTCACCAGCAAACTGGCCCCATCCAGGGCCGTACGCAACAGATAAGCGTTGAGTTCGCTGTCGTCCTTTAGGTAATTTTCCTGTTTGCCTTTCTTGACTTTGTATAGAGGCGGTTGAGCGATATAGATGTGGCCTCGTTCTATCAGTGCAGGCATCTGCCGGTAGAAAAAGGTCAGCAGCAGCGTACGAATATGGGCACCATCGACGTCGGCGTCGGTCATGATGATGATGCGGTGATAGCGCAGTTTGTCGGGATCGAACTCTTCTCGTCCAATTCCACAACCCATTGCGGTAATCAATGTGCCTACTTCGGCGGAAGAAAGCATCTTGTCGAATCGAGCTTTTTCGACATTAAGGATCTTCCCCTTCAGAGGCAGAATCGCCTGGGTGCGCCTGTCCCTGCCCTGTTTTGCCGAACCGCCGGCCGAGTCACCCTCTACAAGATAGAGTTCGGAGAGCGCTGGGTCTTTTTCCTGGCAGTCTGCGAGTTTTCCCGGTAGGCCGGCGACATCGAGGACACCTTTACGCCTGGTCATCTCGCGTGCCTTTCGTGCAGCTTCCCTGGCGCGTGCAGCGTCAATCATCTTGCCGGCAATCGTCTTGGCGTCCTGCGGGTTCTCGGCCAGGAATTCGGACAATTTCTCGACCAGCAGGGCCTCAACCGCCGCTTTGACCTCGGAAGAAACGAGCTTATCCTTGGTTTGCGACGAAAATTTCGGGTCGTGCACTTTCACCGAAAGTACCGCAGTCAACCCTTCCCTGGCGTCATCACCCGAAGTCGATACCTTCTGTTTCTTCGCAAGTCCTTCCTGTTCGATGTAGCCGTTCAAGGTCCTGGTCAGGGCTGCACGCATACCTGCCAGGTGAGTACCACCGTCGCGTTGCGGGATGTTGTTGGTGTAGCAGAAAATGCTTTCCTGGTACGACTCGTTCCACTGCAGTGCCACTTCGACACCGACGCCGTTCCTTTCAGCCGAGAAATGAAAGACATTGGCGTGCAGCGGCGTCTTGTTGCGGTTCAGGTGTTCGACGAACGCGCGGATGCCGCCCTCATACTCGAAAAGATCTTCACGGTCACTTCGTTCGTCTCTCAGATGAATGCGGACACCAGAATTGAGGAACGAGAGTTCACGCAGACGTTTCGCCAGAATATCGTAGTGAAATTCGGTGTCGGTGAAGATCTTGGTACTGGGGTAGAAACGCACCTGAGTGCCAGTCTTTTCACTGTCACCGGTGGCCGCCAACGGACTCTCGGGCACCCCAAGGTTGTAAACCTGGTTGTATTGGTGACCTTCGCGCCAGATGGTCAACTCCAGTTTTTCGGACAAGGCGTTCACTACGGACACACCAACACCGTGCAGCCCTCCTGATACCTTGTACGAGTTGTCGTCAAATTTTCCGCCCGCATGTAACACCGTCATGATCACTTCAGCGGCAGACACGCCCTCTTCCTCATGAATCCCTACCGGAATACCACGCCCGTCGTCGCGGACACTGACGGAGTTGTCGGCATGGATGATCACGCGGATCTCGTGGCAATACCCCGCAAGCGCTTCGTCGATGGCGTTATCGACCACCTCGAACACCATGTGGTGCAAGCCGGTGCCATCGTCCGTATCACCGATATACATCCCAGGTCGTTTCCGGACTGCGTCTAGCCCCTTCAAAACCTTAATCGATGACGTGTCGTAGGAATTCGGCTTGTCGTTGTCTGTCATGCGGATGATGGGATAGTGAGGTTAGTTGAGTCGGCAAAGATTATACATGGATACCAATTACTTAAGTGCACCATGTTCCACGTGGAACGTACGTGTGTCGAACGGATCTGCACTTATGGCGCGGTCATCGATCTTGGTCAAAAAAGTCTGCACGTTGCGTTCGGTCAATGACTGAACAACGCTGCGTCGATTTGCTTCGTCCAGCTCTGCCGCCAGGTCATCGACCAGAAACACCGGCGTTGACTGTCTTTTTTCGCTGACCACATCGAGTAAGGAGAGGTTAAGCGCCAGCAACAGCATTTTTTGCTGGCCCCGCGACAAATTCTTCTCCACCGGCATTCCATCAGAGAACATCGCCAATTCGGCCCGTTGTGGGCCGATGCCCGTGAACCCCATCTTCATGTCGGTAGCCAACTTTGCGGTAAGTTGCTCCGTAAACGGTTTATCGGTGTTCCACCCGGGTCGATATCGGTATTCAAGGTTGAAATCCAGTAACCAGGTCGACAATAGATCGGAAACCCGTGGCATTAGATCCTCGACGAGCCGAATACGTGCTTGGCCCACTTGATCGGCTATCGTCTGAAGTGGCCTGTCCCATACCTTTGCCATTTCGGCATCGCTATCACGCAATGCGGCATTCCGTTGTCGCAGTATCCGTTGCAGCTCCGAGGCAATCTTCAGGTAGGAATGTTCCACGTGGAACAAACCCATATCAAGAAATCGCCTGCGCACATCTGGACCCTGTTCCAAAAACACCTGGGGCTGCGAACCTACCCATAGCACCGGCAAAGCCTCGGCTAGGTCAGAACGCTTCTTAAGGTCAACGCCATCCAAGCGGCAAACCATAGCGGATTTCTCCCTGCGCAGACCAAGAATTCCCGGCCGCGAATCCCCGCCTCTGTCGATATGAACAACCACAGTTGCACTACCAGCACCGACACGAATCAGCGGCCCAGACTCCGCATGACGAAAGCTCCTGCCTCTACCTGCGAGGTATATCCCCTCGAGAATCGATGTCTTGCCGGCGCCGTTGCCACCGACTATGAAATTGATCCCGGGTCCAGGGTCCAGCACCAAATCCCGCAATACCCGAAGATCTGTAATTTCAAGGCGGGAGATCAGCACTTACTGCACCCTGTCCGGCAAATCCCATAACAAGAAAAAGGGGCCATCGAAGGGCCCCTTATTCCAACAAAACACCATATGCACGGGCTAACCGCTGCTGTTGCTTCGCCAGATCACTCAAAGCCTCATTGGCATTACTACGTACCGACACTCGTTGAAATCCTTGCGAGAAAGCAGGCTACTCGAGTTCGAATCGATCACCGCTATCTGAACCTCTTCGCCGTCCAACACCCCCAACACGTCCAGCAGGTAACCGACATTGAACCCGATCGTCATCTCCGGGCCGTCGTAATCCACCTCGATTTCTTCCTCTGCCTCGTCTTGTTCTGGATTATGTGCCTGCAAATGCAGGAGTCCCTTCCCCAATCGAAAACGAATACCACGGTATTTTTCGTTAGACAAAATTGCCGTACGCGCCAACGCCTGTCGCAGACCGTCTTTGTCCGCCGACATCAACGAAGTCTTTCCGCTGGGCATCACCCTTTCGTAATCCGGGAAACGGCCATCGATCAGTTTGGTGGTAAAGCTGCTGTGTTCCAGGTTTATCCGCAAGTGACTGTTGCTGATCTCAAACTGCGCCAGGGCTTCAGAATCATCCAGCAATCGACCAAGTTCTATCACAGCCTTACGTGGCAGGATCACCTGGATATCCATCCCAGTGTCACCCTCGAATTCCGCGTCACACAGTGCCAGGCGGTGACCATCAGTGGCGACTGTTCGGACTCGCCCTGGCCTTATCTCAAGCAACAACCCGTTCAGGTAGTAACGTACATCCTGGTGTGCCATGGCGAACTGTGTCTTTTCGATCAGTCTCTTCATGACACGAACCGGAAGACTGAAACGGTCGCTCGCTGTTGCTGGCTCGATTGAAGGATAATCCTGTGCCGGCAGCATCCCGAGTGTGTACCGCCCTCTTCCTGATCGCAGTACCGCTTTATCGCCCTCGATCTCCAACGTCACATCAGCACCGTCCGGCAGCGCCTTGACGATATCCATCAACTTGCGTGCCGGTACCGTGAACTCTGCCTCGCCCTTTGCCTCGACAGGCGCCTGGGTACGCAGCTCCACCTCGAGGTCAGTTGCAGTCAAGGACAGCTTGTTGTCTTTAACGCCGATCAGCACGTTTGCCAGGATAGGCAGAGTTTGCCGTCGCTCCACGACACCCACGATCTGCTGCAGAGGTCTGAGCAGATCATCCCGGTTTGCGCTGATTTTCATGCTGCTTGTTCTCCGGTATCTCAGTAATTAAAAATCTCATATTTAAAAATTATTATTGTTATTAGGCTCGACCGGGCCTGTTAGTAGAAACAGTTTCTCTTGTTGTTTTAGTAACTTAACTCAAATAATCAGCGAAAAACTACTGCTGTGAAACGCTTGGCGCCCTGTATGCGTTTTGTGGATAACTTGCTGACACGAATGAACTGCCATTTTCCGCGCCGATCGCACACATCAATTACTCAGGGTTCTCAACAGGTTGTTGTAGTCCTCGGCGACACGTTGATCACTGTCGCGTAGCTCGGCGATTTTCCGCGTGGCATATAGCACGGTGGTATGGTCACGGCCTCCGAAGGCCTGGCCTATCTCCGGTAGGCTGTGGTTGGTCAGTTCCTTCGACAAGGTCATTGCCACCTGACGTGGACGGGCTATCGTGCGGCTGCGTTTCCCAGACAATAGATCAGACGTTCGTATCTTGTAATACTCTGCAACGGTGCGCTGAATATTGTCCATGGTGACCATTTTGTCCTGTGCGGCGATGAGATCCCGCAACGCCTCTTTGGCAAAATCCATGGTTATCGGTCTACCGGTGAAATGCGAGTTGGCGACGATTCGCCGCAATGCCCCCTCAAGTTCACGGATGTTTGAACGCACCCGCTTGCCGATAAAGAACGCCACTTCGTTTGGAAGTTCGACACCGAAAAGTTGTTGCCCCTTGCTCATCAGGATCGCGACCCGGGTCTCCAGATCAGGCGGTTCGACCGCTACCGTCAAACCCCAACCGAATCGTGATTTCAACCGATCCTCCAATCCGTCGACCTCTTTGGGAAAGCGGTCACTGGTCAGGATGATCTGCTGTTGCGACTCGAACAGGGCGTTGAAGGTATGGAAAAACTCTTCCTGAGACCGCTCCTTGCCTGCAAAAAACTGAACGTCATCTATCAGCAGCGCATTTACCGAGCGCATCTTCCGTTTGAATTCATCAATCGTACCGTGTTGCAGCGCCTTTACCATCTCCGCAACAAAGCCCTCCGAGTGCATGTAAAGCACCTGGGCATTCGGGTTGTTCTGCCGGATACGGTTGCCGACGGCGTGCATAAGGTGCGTCTTGCCCAACCCGACGCCGCCATAGATGAAAAGCGGGTTGTAGACACGTCCGGGGTTGTCACCGATCTGCATACCGGCAGCGCGGGCAAGTTGGTTGGATTTGCCTTCGACGAAACTTTCGAACGTGAAATCGGGGTTGGTACTGGCACGCGTTGGCACTGGTGGTCTGGCGACCTCTGCCACGACGCTGTCGCCACCGCCCGCAACAGCCGAGCGTGAAGTCGGCCCCGGCCCCTGGGCCCGTGGTGCACTACCGATCTCCAGGCTGATCGTTACCGCGTCGGCGTAACCCAACTCATCAACGTAACTTCTGAGACGATCGAGATAGTTTTTCTTGACCCAATCGAGGACAAAGGCATTCGGCGCCATCAGGCGAAGACGGTTATCGTCCTGCATGCAATGCAACGGCCGAATCCAGGTATTGAACTGTTGATTGGGTATCTCTCGACCGAGCCGGTCCAGGCAGTGCTGCCAAAGGTCTGTGATTGTATTGTCCAAAAAAGGGCCCCTGAACCACGCTCCGGAAAAGCGCAGCCGATAATTTATTCGACTTCTATGTCCATGATGAAAAGTCGGCGCTGTCGACCCGGATCCCCGGTCGCTGCACCATGGCCCGATAACCTGGGTTTCGCGCAGTGATATACGGGTTCACGTTCTGGCTCTTCGGCCCGACTCGTGATCGATGGTGCAAACCCGTTCGATCGTCAACGACGGAGTAAGTCTACCCCTTCCCGACCTACTTATCCACAGGCCGCTTGACCAATAAATAACGATTGAATAGGGCGTTTGTAGTAAGTAACCACTTACTGCTATTTCGACAGCCTTTCCCCGACAGTTTACGTTCATCACGTTCTCAGGCACCTCAAAGGCATTGACGTCACCCACGATATCCTTTAAATTTCCGCCCCCTTCATAGCCGCGGTCTGTCACCGTGTGGTGCTGTGTAGAGAACAAACGCCAACCAGACGAAACTTTAACGGAATCACGGTCATGAAACGTACGTTCCAGCCCAGCCGCATCAAGCGTGCCCGTACCCACGGCTTTCGCGCCCGCATGGCCACGCGTGGTGGCCGAAAGGTACTCAACGCCAGACGTGCCAAAGGTCGTGTCCGCCTGATCCCCTGATCGCCTGCCAGATCACCAGGGTCAAGCCCCCATTACCGACAACAGGTTTCCGAGAACCGCCCGGCTTCTCGCTTCGGTTGACTACCAGCGGGTTTTCGAGAAACCACGAAGGTCGGCCGATACCTACTTCACCGTGTTGGCTACACAAGGTAGCAGCAGACCGGCGCGACTGGGCCTGGCGATCTCACGTAAACAGGCCCGACGGGCAGTGGACAGAAATCGTCTGAAGCGTCTGATCAGGGAAGTGTTTCGCAGGAATCGCGCTGTTCTGGATGGCCGTGATTTCGTTGTCATGGCCCGTAGCAATGCTGTCGCTGCTGATAACCTGACCCTGCACGCCTCCCTCGACCGTCATTTCAGCCGTTTTCGGTCTTCTTCTAAGATCGTTGCACAACCCGACCAATGAACAGCAGGCAAGCCGCAGCTTGCGGTGCGCATTCGACGTATAAGCGTTAAACTGCCGCCCTTTGCGCCGCCTTGCTGCCCGGATTCAAGCACTCCCTATGGATAATGTTCGCCTCTTTTTGTTCATGGCCCTGGCCTTCCTCGGCATGCTTCTGTACCAGGCTTGGCAGACCGATTATGGCCCGTCGTCTCGCCAGACCACATCCACGCAACCCGTGCAAACGCCGGCCACCGGCGTAGATACGCCGGTGGCTCCCGACAGGGCCGACATCGATGCTGCGGCACCCAGTGTCCCGGCAGTCGGCGCCGCCACCGAGGGTGGCGGCAGTCGTCTGGTCAAGGTACATACGGATACCTTCGACATGGTGATCGATACCCGCGGCGGGACGATCATCGATGCCCGGCTGGTCAAGTACCCGGTCGCCGTCGACAAACCGGACGAGAAGTACCGCCTGTTGAGCCAACGGCCGACCGATTTCTTCATCGCCCAATCCGGTCTGCTCGGCGCCGAGACAGATCGTACGCCAACCCATGAAGCGGTGTTCAACGCGGCTGCCGACAGCTTTGAAATGAAGGACACCGACGACCTGTTGAACGTGGACCTGCTGTGGCGGTCTGCCGACGGTCTGACCGTGACTAAGCGGTTCGTGTTCAGGCGCGGCACCCACGCGGTGGAACTGCAACACCTGGTTGAAAACGGATCCGACAAGGCGTGGAGCGGTCGTGAGTATCGTCAGCTACAGCGCGGCGAACCCGAGTCATCGGGCAATGCGTTCATGTACACCTACACCGGTGGCGCTATCTTCAGCCAGGCCGACAAATATCAGAAATACAAGTTTGATGACCTTGCGGCCGGCAAACTGGACCGCGACGTGATCGACGGCTGGGTTGCCATGATCCAGCATTATTTCCTCGCAGCATATGTCCCACCGCGTGGCGAACAGCAGCACTTCTATGGCAAGCGTCTGCCCAATGGCCGTGCGGTCATCGGCACCTATACGCCGGCGAAGACGGTCGAGCCCGGCGCCAGCGCCAGCTTCGTGGGCACGATATTCGTGGGACCGAAGCTGCAGGGTGAACTCGAATCGATCGCCGAAGGACTGGATCTCACCGTGGACTACGGTTGGCTGGTATTCATCGCCAAGCCGATGTACTGGGTGCTGGAGCAGATCCAGGCCTTGGTCGGCAACTGGGGCTGGACCATCATCATATTCACCATCCTGATCAAGCTGGCGTTCTTCAAGCTGTCGGAGACCAGTTACCGCTCGATGGCCAATATGCGCAAGATGACGCCGCGCATCCAGGCGCTGAAGGATCGCTACGGCGATGACAAGCAGCGTATGCAGCAGGCCATGATGGAGATGTACAAGACGGAAAAGATCAACCCGCTCGGCGGCTGCCTGCCAATGCTGGTTCAGATCCCGTTTTTCATCGCCCTGTACTGGGTGTTGTTGGAGAGTGTCGAATTGCGACAGGCGCCGTGGATCCTGTGGATCGATGACCTCTCCATCAAGGATCCGTTCTTCGTACTGCCCTTGATCATGGGCGTCTCGATGTTCGTGCAGCAGAAGCTGAATCCGCCGCCGCCTGATCCGATGCAGGCCAAGATAATGCTCGCACTGCCGGTGGTGTTTACAGTCATGTTTGCATTCTTCCCGTCCGGGCTGGTGCTGTACTGGGTGGTCAACAACCTGCTGTCGATCACGCAGCAGTGGGTCATCACCAAGCGCATCGAGCAGGGCGCCAAAGCCTAGTAGCCTGTCGGACTTATGGCCGACCTGGCGGGGGACACGATAGCGGCTATCGCCACGCCACCCGGGCGTGGCGGTGTCGGGATAGTCCGTATCTCCGGCAACGCGGTGCCGCTGATTGCTGCGGCTGTCCTCGGGTCCCTGCCGCGGGCCAGGCACGCTCATCATGCGCGGTTCCTCGACGCAGCCGGTGAGGCCATCGACGAAGGCATCGCCTTGTACTTCGCGGGCCCAGCCTCGTTCACCGGTGAAGACGTCCTGGAACTGCAGGGACACGGAGGCCCGGTTGTGCTCGACCTGTTGTTGCAGCGCACGCTCGCCCTTGGCGCGCGCCTCGCCGAACCGGGCGAGTTTTCGCGCCGCGCCTTTCTCAACGACAAGCTCGACCTTGCCCAGGCCGAGGCGATCGCCGACCTGATCGATAGCCAGACACGCGCCGCAGCACGCTCGGCGATGCGCTCGCTCAGCGGTGCGTTTTCCGACCGCGTCCACGCCCTCGTCGATGCGATAACAGAACTGCGCATGTACGTGGAGGCCGCGATCGATTTTCCCGAGGAGGAGATCGACTTTCTCGCCGACGACTACATCGCCGATACCCTGCACCAGCTGATTGCGCAGGTGGAAAAGCTGTTGCACCGCGCCCATACCGGTCGCCTGCTGCGCGACGGTATGACGCTGGTGATCGCCGGACTGCCGAACGCTGGCAAGTCCAGCCTGATGAATGCACTGACCGGCCAGGACAGTGCGATCGTGACCGCCACACCGGGCACCACCCGAGATGTGTTGCGTGAACAGATCGAGATCGACGGTTTACCCCTGCACATCATCGACACGGCCGGACTTCGGGAGTCCGCTGACGAGGTTGAGCGCGAGGGCGTGCGCCGGGCGCGCGCGCAATTGGCCGGTGCAGACCACGCCTTGTGGGTGTTCGACGGGGCCACGGATCCCGACGCCGCAGGTCTGGCCGTTGCCGGGCTGCCGGAAGGACTGGCGGTGACCAGAGTGCGCAACAAGACCGATCTCACCGCTCACCCGCCGGGTCTGCAGCAACTCGCCGATGGTCCAGAGATCCGGCTCTCTGCGAAGACAGGCGCTGGTGTTGAGGCGCTTCGCAGTTACCTGAAGGGCCTGGTTGCATTCGAGGGTCCCGGTGACGGCGACTTCAGCGCAAGGCGCCGCCACCTGGATGCCATCGCCCGCGCCGCCCGCGCGCTCCAGGCCGGGCGTCGCGCGCTGAACGAAGGTAGAGCCGGGGAGCTGCTGGCGGAGGACCTGCGTCAGTCACAGCTGGCGCTTGCGGAGATCACCGGGGAGTTCACCGCGGATGACCTGCTCGGCCGGATATTCAGTTCGTTCTGTATCGGCAAATGAGTACACCGGTAGCGATCGGTTTCTTCGACTCCGGTGTCGGAGGGTTCAGTGTATTGCGACATGCGCTGGACGCGGTCAGTGGCATCCCCCTGCTGTATGTCGCCGACTCGGCGTTTGCCCCCTATGGTGCACGTAGCGTCGAGGAGGTGGTGCAGCGCAGCCGTAGCATCGCGCGGTTCATGTTCGAACAGGGTGCCGAGGCGATCGTGGTCGCGTGCAACACCGCGACTGCAATGGCGGTGGAACGGCTGCGCAGTGAATTCGACATCCCGATCATTGGTATGGAACCGGCGATCAAGCCCGCCGCTCAACTGACTCGCAGCGCCAGGGTCGCGGTGTTGGCGACCGGCGGGACGCTGGCCAGTGATCGCTATGCGCGACTGCGTTCTGACCACGGTCGCCAGATCGAGGTACACGAATGCATCTGCCATCATTGGGTGGAAGCCGTCGAGCAAGGAGACCTCGACAGTCCACGCGTGCTCGATCTGGTGAACGCAGAACTGGCGCCGCTGCATCGGATTGGCGTCGATACCTATGTCCTCGGTTGTACCCACTACCCGTTTCTGGTGCCTGCAATTCGCGCAGTGGTCGGTGAAGACGTGCAGCTGGTCGATCCAGGCCCGGCAGTGATCGGGCAGCTTCGGCGCCGCCTTGGACTGCTGTCGGCGCAGCCACCCTCCGTGTCGCCGGTGAGACTGTACACGAGTGGGTCACCGGCACAGCTGCGACGCCATGCACAGCGACTCATTGGCCTGTCCGCCGAATGTCACCCCCTGCCCGCCTGAGGAGGCCTCAGTGACAGGCGGCGGATGCGTCTGCGCAGCGCGCTGACCATCTGTCGATCCGACTTACGGCCATAGCGCTGCTGTACGTAGATCCGACAGATCGCAGCGAGTTCAGACGCCGCCTGGGGAAATGAACGCGACGCCGCGGCGCACAGCGTATCCGGTCCCTGCCAGGAGGCCACATCGACACCGGCTCGTTGCAGCTTGTCAGTGAACTGCCGCCACAGGCCGGCCAATGGATCACCAGTGCGAGCACTGGGCAGCTGCGCCGCCAGGTACACGATCGCGGCCGCCAGCGAACCTGCGATCAACAGCGCAATCGCCAGACCGAAGCCGCGTAGCCTGCCCAGGCCGAGCCATTCGAGCAGGCTGGTCTGTCGTTCTGCGCTGAATCCGACCACCCAGCGGTGCCAGCCCAGGTCCACCGCATCGGCCAGCCACACGGCGTTGTGCCACAGCGAGCGCAGCGTGCCCGATTCACTGCTGCCGAACATTACCCGGTCACCGGCCTGTGATGCCGCCGCATCGATCGGTTGTTCGATACGTTGTGGCGCCACGGCTGCCGTCGGGTCGACACGCCACCAGCCGAGCCCGGGCACCCACACCTCCGTCCAGGCGTGGGCATCGGACTGACGCACCACCCAGTGCTCGCCGTGCGGATTGCGCTCTCCGCCCTGATAACCGATGACCACCCGGGCCGGGATTCCGGCCACGCGCATCAGCAAGGCGAAGCTACCCGCGTAGTGCTCGCAAAATCCGCGGCGCGTCTCGAACAGGAACTGCTCGACCGGATCACCCTGCAGCGTTCCTGGCGAGAGCGTGTACACGAACGGCTGGTTGCGGAAATAGTCGAGCGCCCGCGCCACCATCTGCAGCGGCTGCGCCGGATCGGCCGTTGTCTGCCATTGCGCGACCAGTGAAGCGATACGTGGTGAGATCTGTGGCGGCAGCTGCAGGCCCTTTGCGCGCTCCCGTTCACTGATCTCCAGCATGCGGAATCCGGGATCCGAGGCGGCGTGGTAGCTAAGACGCTGGTTGAGCCTCTGTTCGCTGATCAGCGCGTAATTGCTGTTGAGGTGCGTACCCGGGGGCTTGACCGTGACCACATCGAGTCCAAACAGCCAGTATTCACCGGTCGGCTCCAGGGTGACCTCATAACCGACTGCCAGCGGGTCCCTGCCGACAGTGTCGATCGGCCTTTCGTTGGCGCGGTCGGCTGTCCAGCGGCGACCATCGGTGTGCCATAACACAGGCCCACGCCAGTAGCGCTGTTCCGGACCGGGTACCGTGGTGTCGAACTGCACGCGGAAAGCGGTTGCGGTC
>Ga0116152_10002006_pt1 | contig 16580 bp, 14 predicted proteins | sample AD_UKC119_MetaG_FD_89894 | JGI IMG/M metagenome (GOLD analysis project Ga0116152, IMG submission 89894) | Active sludge microbial communities of municipal wastewater-treating anaerobic digesters from Hong Kong - AD_UKC119_MetaG | ecosystem: Engineered > Bioreactor > Anaerobic > Digestate... | reverse complement strand
ATTTCATGCGCTAATACTGCAACTATTTCTTCTTTGCTTAACCTTTCTATTAAAGTATCAAATAATACAATCTTTTTCTTTTTTCCTAAACCACTAAAATAAGCATTTGCTTTTGTGCTCCTTTTTGATCCATCTATAATGAAAACATTATCCAATTTAAAGTCAGTTGATTTACAGAACTCTGTTATTTCATTTTTAAGTTCACCTTCTTCTAAAGGTTTTAGTTTATTAAATATTGGAACAATCACTGAAGTGTAAAACATAGTTAACAACAGCATAAAAGCTGTAAATAATGCCCATGCATATAACCAGAAATATTTACCTGTAGAATTATAAAACCACACAAAAAGAGCTAATAATCCCCCTCCAATTATTGCTCCTACGATCCATCCTTTAATTTTATCCAGAACAAATGTTTTTGGTGATGTTTTATTGAATCCGAATTCTTCTTCAATGATAAAAGTATCATATATATTAAATGATATATGAATTATATCTGATACAAATACCATTATGCCAAAAAATATTAAAGCAATTAAAATTGGATTTGATGAAAAAGACCTTGCTATATTATCTATAAAAGCAAATCCTGAAAAGAAAATAAAACCCAGGATTAATATTAAGTTAAAAGTATTTATTATAATTGAAAACTTATAGTTGGTTTTCTCATATTTCAAAGATTTAAGGTACTTCTCTTCATCATATATTCCTTTCAAATCATCTGGCAACAAGAATTTTTGATTTTTTGCATTTAATAGATCCAGGATTTGATTAAGGATATAATCGAATAAAATAATGCCTATTATAAAATAAAATACAAATTGAGCCATGGTTAAATTAAAAATGAAAATGCTAAAATTAATAAGAAAGCTTAAGATAGCCTAAAGATGTTCAGAAAAAGCTTAAAAAAGCTGTTTTTCAAGCTTTTCCAATTCTTGTTGCCTCTCCTTTAGTATTTCGATATAATATTGAGTCCGGGTTTTGGGCTTTATCTGATTCGACCTTTCAGCCCATCCAATAGCCACTATGAATTTCCCTTTTATTTCATTGGCCACAGCTAAATTAAAACAAGCCCTGCTCGCTATTTCCTTATCTAAGTGATCCACATATTTTCCCCAAATAGCTGCTGCATCATCCCAATTGTTATTGTATACGCAGTCTGCTGCCATTTGAAAATCTAAATTTCCTGTATTAAAATAATATCGCCGTTCAGTTTTCCAACCAGGCAAAATCCTTTTACCATAATCATAAGCAGCAAAGTAGGCTGTTTCTCTGATTGATTTTTCGAGGCTAATTAAATTACTTTCTACCTCCGATTTAGAATATCCATATGCCTCCCAATATAAAGTATCCTTATAAGCATATGAATCTAAACGCTTACGTTCAAATAAGTCAAAAACACTCCAATTTATAAGCACTGCCAGTTCTCTGTATTTATAATATTCAGTTGGTTCATTATAAAAATTAGTATATATATCGCTTTCCATCGATAATTTAATAGAATCCAATAAAATAAAAATATCCGCATTATTATTAGTTGCTAACCTATCCAGATATTCCCATGAGATAGTATCGCTGGCATATATTCTGTTTTTATCAGGGAATCCCTTTACATATAAAAAAACCGATGAATCTACCCCTGCAGACATTTTTATAGCATCTAAAAACCCCAGTTTCATTTCACTTGTAATCATGTTGTAAAGTATAGTGTCTATTTCGCCATCATTATTAATATCATTATCCAGATTTGCAAACACAATTAAATTGTAATTTCCCGGGAAATCAATTTGCGAAGGAACTAATGTTTCGATTTGAATAGATGTTAAAGGCTGGCAATTTGTAAAAAATACAGCGATAAAAACTGTTAACAAGCTAATAATCCGATATTTCATCAAGTATTGTATTTATAATTAAACCATATTTAATAACACTATTTGCAGCAAAAATAATACCATTAAACGAAAAAAGGCACTATTGAGTGCCTTTTTTATAGTTTCTAATTAATCTCTATGTATTCATTGCTCCACAAACATTGATTACCTGCCCGCTTACATAGGATGACAACTCAGAAGCTAAAAATAAAGTTGTATTGGCTACATCTTCCGGAGTTCCTCCTCTACGCAATGGAATTTGTTCTTCCCACGATTTTCGAACATCTTCGGGTAGTTTATTGGTCATTTCGGTAATAATAAAACCGGGAGCTATAGCATTACAACGGATGTTTCTGGAACCCAACTCTTTTGCTATTGATTTAGTAAAACCAATAATACCAGCTTTAGATGCAGAATAATTTGATTGTCCGGCGTTTCCACTAACACCTACAACAGAACTCATGTTAATAATTGAGCCCGATTTTTGCTTTAACATATATTTCTGAACAGCCTTAGTAAAATTAAATACTGATTTTAAATTTACAGTTAAAACCGTATCCCACTGTTGTTCGGTCATTCTCATAAGTAAGGTATCCATTGTAATACCTGCATTATTTACTAAAACATCAATACTTCCAAATTCTTTCTGGATTTCATCAACTAACGTATTTGTTTCCTCAAATTTACTGGCATCTGAAGCATAAGCCTTAACTTTTACTCCTAAAGCCAAAATTTGTTTTTCCAACTCTATTGCTGCGTCATTAACTACTAAATCGGTAAATGCAATATTAGCTCCGTGTTCGGCAAGTTTGATGGCTATTGATTTGCCAATACCCCTTGCTGCTCCGGTAATTAAAGCTGTTTTGCCTTCTAATAATTTCATAAATTTTTATTTAATAGGTTTTTATTTGAGAAACAAAAATACAGAATCTAAGTTGATTTTCACAATGCAAAAAATAAAAGATAGCATATTTTAAACCTATTTGGCTTATATGTACTCAAATAAAAAAAGTATATCTTATGTTATTTATAAAACATTATAAAAAAGAAATGTTTTAATAAATAGTTTTTTTTTGTACATTGTGGGCTGAATACGAACAATAATTTGAATAAATAAACCTTTACCTAAACATCTAAATCGTTCTACACATGAAAATGAAGATGACCCTAAAATCCAAGATGTTAGTATATATTCTTACCGCATCATTGGTTATTTATGCACTTGCTTTAGGATATGTAAGTTTAAAATTAAATAGCATTGCTAATAAAAATGCAGAAGAATTAACTAAAACTTATGCTCGGGAATATGCCAATTATGTTAAAGCAGACTTAAATGTTGATATGAACATGACAAGAGCTTTGGCAAATATATCAAAGGGTTTTAGAATATATCCACAAGACAAATTTGTGGAATATATGAATGAAAACTTAAAACATTTAATTATCGAAAATCCAAATTTTTTATCCACATGGTATAATTGGGAATTAAGTGCTATATGGCCAAATTGGGAAAAACCTCATGGCAGAATGAGAATTACTTATTATAGAATAAATAATCAGATTCTAAATAAATTAGAAATAATAGATACTGTTCCCGGATTTACCAAAGGAGCCTATTATGATCAACTCGCAAGCCAGAAAGAAACTGTTATGGATCCTTACTATTTTGCATATCAGGAAGGTGAAGAAGAGTTTCTTGAAACCAGCGTTGTTACTCCAATTGTAGAAGATGGAGTTTCATTAGGTGTTGCCGGATTTGATTTGGAATTAGGGCGTTTTCAGGATTTAATAGAAACAATACAACCAATTAAAGATAGTTATTCTTTTTTAATAGCTTATAATGGTCAAATTGTAGCTCATAAGAATGAAGAAATAGTTGGAAAATTTGTTAATGAAGTTTTTGATGAGAATTTAGAACTAGAGAATATCATTAAAAATGGGAAAGAGCATTTTTATACTATTGTGGATGAAAATAATATTATGTATTGGGTTTCTCAAGCACCAGTTGTAATAGGAAATAGTGTGACTCCTTGGTCCTTTGGTTTTGCTGTACCTGTAGATGTAATTATGGCTGAGGAAAAAGCAACCTTAAAACGTTCAATATTTGTTGGTATTGGTGGATTATTGCTTATTGCTCTTATTATATGGATAATTGCCCATAGTATTTCCCGTCCGATTATCAAAACAACAAACATTTTAGGCGATCTGGCAAAAGGAGATATAGATGAATCGAAAAAATTAAACCTAACTACAAGTGATGAAATTGGAGAAATGGCCAATTCAGTTAATACTCTCATAGAAGGATTAAATAAAACTGCTCTTTTTGCACAAGAAATTGGTAAAGGTAATTTAGATAAACAATTTGAACTATTAAGCGATAAAGATGTTCTGGGTAATTCGCTTTTGGAGATGCGCGAAAGCTTAAAAGTTGCAAAACAGCAAGAAGAATTAAGAAAAATCGAAGACCAGAAACAAAACTGGGCTACACAGGGAATGGCTAAATTTGGTGAAATTCTGCGACAAAACACTGATGACATGCACGAATTTGCTTATCATATTATTAGCAATCTTGTAAAATATATTGATGCAAACCAGGGAGGATTATTTATTATAAACGATGATGATAAAAATGACGTTTTTGTTGAGTTATTGGCGTGTTATGCATACGAACGCCGAAAATATATGGAAAAACGTATTGAAGTTGGTGTTGGACTTGTAGGACGATGCGTACAGGAACAAAAAACCATTTACATGACAGATCTTCCTGAAAGTTATATTAGTATTACATCTGGTTTAGGTCAAGCTGTTCCTAATGCATTACTTATTGTTCCTTTAAAGGTAAATGATGAAATTTATGGAGTTGTTGAACTGGCAGGTTTTAATGCATTTGAAGATCATGTAATTAAATTTGTGGAAGAGGTGGGTGAAAGTATAGCATCTACTATTTCAACAACAAAAATTAATATCAGAACAAATCAATTGTTGGAACAATCGCAGCAGCAAGCCGAAGAAATGGCTGCACAGGAAGAAGAAATGCGCCAGAATATGGAAGAATTGCAAGCTACACAAGAGGAAGCTGCCAGAAGAAGTGCCGAAATGCAGGGTTTGTTGGATGCTTTAAATACAGCAAATCTTGTTATTGAATACGACCTGGATGGTTATATTACATCGGTAAATGAAAACTATTTAAAATTAATGGGTACAACCCGCGACCAGCTTGTTGGTACACATCATACCGATAATATGCAGCTTACCAAGAAACAAAAAGAAGAAAACGCTAAATTCTGGAGTGATTTAAGAAATGGTATGGCTAAAAAAGAAACTGACAGAGTTGAATTTGGGGGAAATAAATATGTTTTTGTTGCTACCTATACTCCAATTTTTGACGAAGATGGTAATCCTGTAAAAGTACTTAAAATAGCTACCGACATTACCGATTTCGAAAAATAATAAATTTATTCTATCAAAATAAACCCCCGAAATATTTTGGGGGTTTTTAATCATACATAATTTCTATTACCTGAGACTTATACCAAGTCCTGCTGTGGCAATAGAGTAATTGGCATAGGTATAATCAAAATGCAATGTAATTACTGCCATTTTTATTCTAAAACCAGCATTTAATCTTACATCAGTGCTTTTAATTTCCATATTAACAGGATCCTTTATAGCTGTAGATTCGTCAACTACAAATGAAGTTCCCTGCAAAGCTGCCATAGGATATGTACCAACTAATTCTAAAGTTGTTTTATTTGAACTAACTCCAACTCCACCGTAAATACAAATTACAGGCAAATCAGCCGAAACTAATAAATTAGCGGTTAAATTACTAATATCCATTAGCATTTGCTGATTATCATACATTTCAGGAAAAAAATTGGAAATGCTTCCTGCGCCTAAAATTGGTTCATAAAACTCAGGTTGAAAATTTATATCATTTGTAGAAGATAATTTTGTGTATCCACCGTGTAGTGAAATATTTAGTATAGGCAACTTACTCAATCCCGGAATCCACTGCAGCACATCGTGTTTTAAACCAACTCCCCATAATCCTAACTTTCCGCTTTTACCATATTTTAGTTCGGGCGAATATCTTCCAATAATTTCAGTACCTTTCACAAGGCCTATACCTACCTGTGCCATAGGCATAAAAGAATAAGCCAGGTTTGAGCCTTTAGGCAAATTGAACTGAGTAAAAAGAATATCATCTGAGGTTTCTGGTGTTCCAAAAACATCCTGTGTATAGGTAAGTTGCGAACCCGTCTCATTTTTTCCGGCTACAGTTGGAGAATTATTTCCGTCAACAACCACGTTTAATCCATTAGCCGGATCTCCTAATCCTAAAGTGGCCAGGTCAAATGTTTTATCAGAAGATGGAATTATTACAACATTAGCTGTAATTGTTACATCAAAACCTCCCAATTTATGAGGTTTTGCAGTATTGTACCAACCTCCGCTTAAACTTGAACCCATTCCATTTGCAAAAGGAGAAACATAAGCATTCAATATTTTTTCGGCATCATTAACTCCTGTAGATAAGATGTTACCTACTTGTGTAAATTGTGCTTTTAAAGAATTACTCATTGTAAAAATCAATAAAAAGAGAAATGTGTATTCAATTTTTCTTATCGTTCTCATAATATAAAATTTTGGTTTATTTCAATTTAATGCTAATATAGTTAAAAGATGATAATTTGTTTAAAAAGGTTTCATTTATGTCAAAAATGCTCATCAATTCTTTTTAGATTTGTAACTTATTATAAACTTATTTTCTTACGTTATTAAAATAAAAATGTTCAAATAAAATATGTCCACGAATCAGCCCCTTGCAGACAGAATGCGCCCAAAAACCTTGGATGACTATATTGGCCAAAAACATTTGGTAGGAGAAAAAGCCATTCTGCGCAAAGCCATTGAATCTGGAAATATCCCTTCATTTATTCTTTGGGGGCCTCCGGGAGTAGGAAAAACAACATTAGCAACAATTATTGCAAACCAACAAAAAAGGCCTTTTTTTACTTTAAGTGCAGTGCATTCCGGAGTAAAAGATGTTCGGGAAACTATTGAAAAGGCAAAGAAACAACAATTTTTTGATGCTCCCAACCCAATTTTGTTTATCGATGAGATACATCGTTTTAATAAATCGCAGCAAGATTCACTTTTGTCAGCTGTTGAACAAGGTACCATTATTTTAATAGGAGCAACAACAGAAAATCCTTCTTTTGAGGTAATTTCACCACTCCTATCACGAACGCAAGTTTACATCTTAAAATCCTTAGAAAAAGAAGATCTTATTTTATTATTAAACAATGCTTTAGAAAAAGATACTTACCTAAAAAGTTTAAAAATAGAAATTAAGGAATATGAATCATTACTTCGGTTTTCTGGTGGTGATGCCCGTAAATTATATAACATACTTGAGCTGGTAGTAAATACTTTACAAACCTCTAATAATAAAAAGATTACAATTACAAATAATCATGTTACCGAAATATTACAAGAAAAGGTTTCGTTATATGATAAAGGTGGTGAGCAACATTATGATATCATTTCAGCATTTATAAAATCGGTGCGCGGCAGCGATCCTAATGCTGCTGTTTACTGGTTAGCAAGAATGATTGAAGGAGGAGAAGACCCCAAATTTATTGCCCGCCGATTAATAATTTTAGCATCAGAAGATATTGGGCTTGCCAATCCAAATGCCTTATTGATGGCAAATGCCTGCTTCGATGCAGTGCATAAAATTGGTTGGCCTGAATCACGAATTATTTTATCAGAAGCAACTATTTATTTAGCTACTTCACCAAAAAGCAACTCGGCGTACATGGCTATAAACCAGGCCCAGCAATTTGTAAGAGAACAAGGAGATTTAGCAGTACCTTTAAACATAAGGAATGCACCTACAAAACTAATGAAAGATATAGGTTATGGCGAAGGTTATAAATATGCTCATAATTACGAAGGTAATTTTGTGCAGGAACAATTCTTACCAAAAAAAATAGAAGGGAATATATTTTATAATCCCCAGAATAACCCAAAGGAAACCGAAATTAGAAAGCGTTTGCAAAATCAATGGAAAGGCAAATATAAATATTGATTTTTTGAGTAATTTAGCACCGAATTTTTACATATAAAACTATGATTGACAAAATACCTTATATTAAGCATACAGATAAAAATAACTTCTTTTTATTAGCCGGGCCTTGTGTGGTTGAAAGCGAAGAAAATGTTTTTCAAATTGCTGAAAAAATAGTAGAAATTACTAATAAACTTGAAATTCCATATATTTTTAAAGCATCTTATAAAAAAGCGAACCGTTCCCGTCTGGATTCATTTACAGGAATTGGTGATGTAAAAGCCCTGGAATTATTAGCCAAAGTAAGAGAGCATTTTAAAATTCCTGTTGTTACAGATATACACACCGAAGAAGAAGCCTTTTTAGCAGCTAAATACGTAGATGTTTTACAAATACCTGCATTTTTAAGCAGGCAAACCGAATTACTTATTGCAGCCGCCAAAACAGGAAAAGTTGTGAATATCAAAAAAGGGCAGTTTTTAGCACCTGAATCGATGAAATTTGCTATTAACAAGGTGGTTGAATCTGGAAATAATCATGTTATGGTAACAGACAGAGGAACCATGTTCGGATACCAGGATCTGATTATTGACTATCGTGGAATCCCCGAAATGAAGAGATTTGGTTACCCGGTGGTTTTAGATATTACCCATAGTTTGCAACAACCTAATCAATCGTCGGGTGTAACAGGTGGAAAACCAGAACTGATTGAAACTATTGCACGTGCAGGTATAGCGGTTGGTGTTGATGGCATATTTATTGAAACTCACCCCGATCCTGCCCATGCTAAATCAGACGGAGCTAACATGTTGCCTTTAAGTTTGTTAGAAAAACTATTAACAAACCTGGTTGAGATAAGAAATACAATAAATAAGTTAGAAAAAAAGTAGCTTAACAGCTACTTTTTTTATTACCATAATTTTTGCGGATACTTTCCTTGATTTGTGAGGTCTTTTATCTTTTCAACTACTATTGGCTTATCCTCCTTATAAGTTACCCCAAACCACTGGTCTGTTGCTTCGAGCACCTTAACAGTAGCATTCCCTTTGTTAACCTGGTGGCTTACTATAGTTGGAATATAATATTCTGATTTTATATCATTTATATTCGTTTTAATAAACTTTGTAAATTCCGATTCTAATTCGGGAAATACATCGGGAGTAAAGCCCCAGAAGTTCATCGAAACAAATTCGTTTCCTGTAAAAACAATTTCATTATCACCATCTTCTGCAACAATTATATCATATTTCCATCCTATTTTTGTCCTTTCAATTATATCGGTCATTTCGTTATTATTATTAACCGCACACACACCACGAGAAACTTTACCATGTTCTGATAATGTATTTTTTAAACGGTAACCAGCCATACAATATTTACCATTCAGATTACCTTGTTGGCTTTTTAAATAATCGGCAACCACTTTAAAAGCACTTTTACCATAAAAATCGTCGGCATTAATAACTACAAAAGGTTCATGTATAACATCTTTTGCCATTAAAACTGCATGTCCTGTTCCCCAAGGTTTTACTCTATCTGCAGGAACTTCAATTCCTCCAGGGATGTTTTCCAGTTCCTGAAAAACATATTCAATCTTTACCTTTTTACTATATTTCGAGAATAATAACTCGTTCATTTCCTTTTCTATATCCTTCCGGATGATAAAAACTATTTTATTAAATCCAGCTTCTATTGCATCATAAACTGAATAATCGATAATTGTTTCGCCACCGGGGCCTACCTGGTCGAGTTGTTTTAACCCTCCATAACGGCTACCCATACCAGCTGCTAATACCAATAATGTTAAATCCATAATATAATTAATTATAAAAGAGTTTAAATGTAAATTTACAGATGTTTAAATAAAGTTTCAATATCAAAATTATAAATTACCAAATACAAACTACTAAAACTAGTTTGTATTATTTTAATATGCATGTTGACTTTTTTATTTTGTATACTGTAATACCTTCTTATGTTTCAGTTTATATCCCCATAAACCAAAATATAAAATCATAAGATAACAAGGAACACATATCCAATATGCATTTTGTGGTTGCTGAATAAAATAATCTGCTAGAGCTCCCCAAACTAAGGGTAATGTTGCCCCACCGGCAATAGCCATAATTAGAAGCGAAGAAGCAGTTTTTATGTGTTTTCCTGTATTATGAATAGCAAGAGGCCAAATAGCAGGCCATACAATTGCATTAGCAAAACCAAGCATTGCAATAAAAAATACCGAGGTAGTTCCTGTTGTAAAAATTGCAATTATAGTAAAAGCAATACCCAATAATGCACTTAATACGAGTGCAATACGTTGCGAAATTATTTTTGGGATTAAAACTAAACCTATAATAATATATCCAACTACCATTGCAATTAACGTATAACTTGTATAAACTTTTGCTTGTGCAATATCAATGTTTAAAAGCATTCCGTAACGAATAATAGTATCTCCGGCTATTACTTCAACTCCAACATAAAAAAATAACGCTATAACACCCATCCATAAATGTGGCAGATGAAATATACTTTTTTCACCTTCATGACCTAAAGCTTCTTCATCTTCTTTATTATCTTCATTTTCAATTTCAGGTAATGGTGAGTATCGCATCATAATACCTAATAAAAATAAACTAATGGCAATTACAGTATATGGAACAATTGCACGAGAGGCAAGCAAATCCAAGGCAATATTCTTTTCTTCGGTAGACATACCTGTTAAACTCTGTACAAAACTGTCTCCATCGCTCAGAATAAAATAGGCTAAAATTATTGGAGCAAGAGCACCTGCTATTTTGTTACATATTCCCATAATACTGATTCTACTAGCAGCTGATTCAACTGGCCCAATGATAGTTACATAAGGATTTGAAGATGTTTGTAAAACTGTTAACCCAGTTCCTAAAATAAATAATCCTATTAAAAAAACAGGAAATGACCGCATTAGAGCCGCAGGAATAAAAATTAATGCTCCCACTGCCATTACCCATAAGCCCACCATCATTCCATTCTTAAAACCTGTCTTTTTCAATACCCAACCTGATGGAATAGCCATGACAAAATATGCCATGTAAAATGAAAACGCAACCATAAGAGATTGTAGATTATTTAACTCACAAGCTATTTTCAGATATGGAATTAAAATTCCGTTTAACCAGGTTATAAACCCAAATAAAAAAAATAAAACTCCAATTATTATCATTGAAGTTACATATTGTCTTTTGTTAGAATCCATCTATTTTTAAATTTAATTTTTTAAGTAAAGCAAAAATATCAATTATTTAGAATTTCCCATCTTTTATCGAATATTAAAAAATAATTGTAATATTTTTATACCAATACATACTTATTAAAAACTTTATAAAAATATTAAATATGACACATACATTCTTTTTTAAAGCATTTAATGGAAAAAACCAATGGTGGCGGTATCTTATTATGATTATTGCCATTTTTCTTGCAACACAGTTAGGCGGATTTCCTTTGGCTATGGTCGCCTCAATAAAAGCGATATCAGATGGAATTGAAATTAATACATCAACCTTAACGGATTTTAAATTATTAGGTATTGACCCAAATGTCGGATTGATGTTGTTGGCTCTAACCTTTGTTACCGGAATGTTAGCTTACATCCTACTTTTTAAATCATTGCACCAACGGAAAGTCTTAGACTCCATTACAGGGCGAAATAGATTTGATTGGAACCGTTTCTTTTTTGCTGCTTTTATTTGGGGTGGTTTTATGCTTATAAGCTTTTTAGTAGCCTATTTTATAAATCCCGATAATTTTGTAGTTCAATTTGATGTAACCAAATTTATTATCCTGATTTTTGTTTCAGTTGTTTTCATTGGGATTCAATCTACATTCGAAGAAGTAATTTTTCGTGGTTACTTCCAGCAAGGCCTCGCAATGTTATTTAAAAATGCGTGGATACCTGTAATAATAACTTCTGTAGCATTTGGATTAATGCATTATGCAAACCCGGAAGTTTCTGAATTTGGCGCAGCTATTTTATTGCCACAGTATATCCTGCTAGGGATGTTATTAGCCGTTTGTGTTGTTATGGACGAAGGACTGGAAATTGCAATAGGTGTGCATGTTGCCAATAATGTATTAACATCGCTTTTAGTTACACACGACAGTTCGGTACTTAAAACTGCTGCTATTTTTAAAGCAAAAGAAATAGATCCTGAATACTCATTGTATGAGCTAATAATTACAACTGCACTATTTTTAACAATAATGGCATATAAATATAAATGGGGAACAATAAAAAAACTATTTATTAAAATAAAGCCAGAAATTAAAGAACAATAATTTTTTAGAGAGCATTTTTACGCTCTCTTTTTTTTATAGAATGGTGGTATTTTTAAACTTATTTTTTTAGCTATAATATTATTCTTTTTGCAATTTAAATATTCTACTCTTAACATTAACAATAATAGCAATCCAGTACATAAAACCGCTCTAACCGAGTATATTGTTGCAAGTATACCTTTACTCGACATTAACGCAAATATAGGAGCTATCATCATTAAAATCCATATTGAAAATGGTTCTGTATTTTCTTTTGATTCCCATAAACGACGAATTACCGGAAAATATGCAATTACCAATACTGATTGAATCATTAAATGCGAGAGGAAATGAGTTTGGGTAATAAACCAAAACAAACTTATTATAATAACAGCAATCAAACAAGCTTTATCAAAACGGGTAAACTTTGAACTTTTATCGCCAAAAATAAATATGATGATGGTTATTATGGTTACCAGAAGAACATCTGTAGTATTCAGAATATTATCAAGCAAACTAAAATTATCGTTGGCCATATAAGTTGTCAGGCTCATAATTACGGCAACTGTAAAAAATGCCCACATAGCTAAGGCAGGTTTTATCTTACCTTTTATCGTTAAAACCGAATACCTTATTCCTATAAATAAATTAATTAACGATACTGCAATTATTGAAAATTCTTTCATATTTATTACGCTCTATAATAACTTAATTGTCTTAAACCTGTTTCATTCTTTTGCTTTACTTCTATTATCTGAATTGCCATTCCTATTTTCTCAGCAATTTCAGGTAACAGATATTCTTTTATTGTATAAGATGGTATTATATTAAGCATATTGAATTTTACCGAAATGCCTATAATAATTCCCATTTTTATCAGTTCCTGAGCAACTTTTTCTGCTTTCACTTCTTTTTCCAGCTCAATTCCTATCAGTAAACCAATACCTCTGATATTTTTTACAACTTCAATCCCTTTTAATTGATTTTGCAAATGTGCTAAAAATTCTTTCCCGATTTGCTTCGAACGCTCAATTAAATTTTCATTTTCAATTACATGTATTACTGATTCTGCTATTTTACATCCTAATGGGTCGTTCTGATGCGATTGGTAATATAAAAATCCTGTTTTTTCTGTTTTATGAATAATATTTTCATTAATCATAACTGCACTTACCGGATAACCATTCCCCAATGATTTACCCAAAACAATAATATCGGGTTTAATTTTAAAATGCTGAAATCCGAACCATTTTCCAGTTCTGCCCATTCCGGTTGTAATTTCATCAACTATTATTATTCCTTTTTTATTTCTGATTTCTTCTTCTACGGTCTGCATTAATTTTTTGTGGGGAATTAATATTTGTCTCGAAAAACAAAAAGGATCAAAAATAAATATGCAGTTTTTGGTTAACTTATCTTTTAACACTTCGCATTTTGTACAACAAATATCCTTATTGCATTGTAAACAATTAGAAATATCTATTTTTATATCAGGTTTTGTTGCTTGTCCATAGGCAGTTACATAATTATTTTCAAAACTAATAAGCTGACTATCCTTATGAATTAAACGTGAAATAATTAAAGAAAACTCTATTGCTTCGCTGCCTGTATTTAAGAAAATGATTTTTCCGTTAATACCTGCTAACATAAGTATCTTTTGCGCAATATTATCCATATCAGATGGTAAAACTCTTTTACTGATATGGCTTAATTTATCTAACTGGTTTTTGATAATCTGATTAATTACCGGATGATTATGCCCAACCGATGCACACCAGATTCCTGATTCAAGATCTATATATTGCTTACCATCAGCTCCATAATAATATGAGTCATTTGATTTTACTATATTTGTGATACCCGAATGTAATACCGGATTATATAAATATTGAAATTCCATACTATAAAGAATTTAATACTTTTGAAATAATTTTAATTCCTTGCTCAATTTGTTGTTCATTGCAATGTGCAATCGAAATCCTGAAACTTATTTTTTCAGATTTACTAAAAAAAGATAATGAGCCGGGAGTCACCATAACACCTTTGTTATGTAGTCTTTTAATAACATCATCTTCAGTAATAATTCCATGATTAATTTCAAACCAAATGGTATATCCGCCAATAGGTTTAGTATAATTTACCTGAGGAGCATTTAAATTTTCACGTAAAGTTTTAAGGGCTGTAAACATTCTCTTTTTATAAACTTTATGTACCCGTTTTAGTTGCATTTCATAATACCCTTTTGAACAAAACAATTCCAGTGCAGCCTGATCAAGCATATTACCCGATATCTCAGAAGATTTGATTAGTTCTGCAAAACGATTGGTGCAGTATTCATTGGAAGCTATCCACCCCAAACGTAATCCGGGAAACAGTACTTTAGAAAAAGTTCCCGTATAAAATACCAAACCTTTTTTATCCATCGATTTTACAGGTAATATATTCTTTCCAAAATATTTCATCTCCTCCACAAAGCCGTCTTCAATTACAGGTACATTATAGGTATTGCATAAATCCATTAGTTTCTCTCTATGCGATTGATCTGTAGTTACACCTGTAGGATTCTGAAAATTGGGCATTATATAAAGTAATTTTATACGTTTTGATTCTAAATATGATTGTAAAACGGCTAAATCTAGCCCGTTTTCCTTAACAGGCACCTCATAAACAGTAGCCTGATACTGTTTTAGTAAAGGAATAATTGCAGAATAAGTTGGCTTTTCAATAATTACTGCATCCCCTGGATTTAAAAGAAGTTTAAAAATTAATTCTATTGCATTTTGAGCTCCATTTGTAATTACCACCTCCGAATAATTAACCTGCACAGAATGCATGTGCATATGTTTTGCCACAAACTCCCTTAAAGGTAAATAGCCTGATGGAGAGCCATATAAAAACAAATCTTTACTTTTAAAACGAAGAATATCATTTATACATTTACGGTAATCATCAGCAGGAATAATTTCGGGATCGGGCGATAAGGGAGTAAAATTAATTAGACCGGGGAATAAATCATTTTTTGTTTTATTTTCACTTACTAATTCCAGTGCTTTTTGAGTAATTTTTTCCTGCCAACTGAACAAATTCTTTTCTGATGTTTGTTTACTATCGACCGATACAATGCGCTTTCTAACGGTAGAATATGAACCCGATTTACTCTCGATATAACCTAAAGCCCAAAGCTCCTCATAAGCCTTAAAAACCGTATTTCGGTTTAATCCAAGCTGTTTAGCAAGTAATCGTGTTGATGGTATTTTATCTCCTGACTGCAAAATTCCATTCTCAATCATATTTTGGATATGAGTAACTATTTGCTTAAAAATCGGTATTTTGCTTTTATAATCGATATCTATTAATAACATACATTTAGTATAAAATTATAAACCAAAAATACATTCAATTTAGCCTATCTGCAAGAGCCAATTTTATATTATTTTTTATAGTCCAATTAAATTGGTATGAGTTTATAATTATCGTAAAAAAATTAGTACTTTCGATATTTATATAATGGAATAGTTAAATAAAGTAAACTACTAATAAGGATTAAAAAATAAGGAAATGAAAGAAAATATAGAAAGTATAGTTTTTCAGCAAAAAACCAAAGATCAACTCATTGAGGATACATTAACAAGTTTAAGCGGCTTACTAGCAGATGCCTTTACAGGAGAAGATGTAAATCAACTTAAAAATGAATTCCCGGAAGGTTTACAAATTGAAGATATAGGTGTTCAGTTAAAGCATGTTGCAATTTATGTCGAAAATAAAGAATTTGAGATTCCTTGTATTGAAGTAGCAATAGATCTGATACATGAACGTATGGAATTCGAACTCGGGACTTACTCCCTGATATTCAATATAGACTGTGAACAGATAGATGAAATATTGAATATAAATTAGTATTCAATATTACAGAAATATGAGAAATTGGATATTACACAACGTATTGTTAATTATAGTATTTATTGTAATTCTCCCTGCAAATTTGTATTCACAAATGTTTGCAGTCGATTCATCATCAAATATAAAAAACCTTGTTTTATACAAATTTATTGATAATACAAATTCCGGAATTTTTATTGATAATATAAAATATACAGGACAAATAGGCACTATCGGTTCTTTTAAATACAAAAGCGAATTTAGAAGCCTTCCGCCTGAAGGATTAATTTTAAGTACAGGGCAGGTGCGTAATGCAGCCTGTATTAGTAATGAATCAATTTCTGTTGAAAACAATTATCCCGGAGATACCGATTTAGAAAAAATAGCTAAAGTGAAAACTTTTGATGCATCTGTGCTAGAATTCTTCTTTATTTCTTTAACCGATAGTATTAGTT
>Ga0116152_10002004_pt1 | contig 16587 bp, 16 predicted proteins | sample AD_UKC119_MetaG_FD_89894 | JGI IMG/M metagenome (GOLD analysis project Ga0116152, IMG submission 89894) | Active sludge microbial communities of municipal wastewater-treating anaerobic digesters from Hong Kong - AD_UKC119_MetaG | ecosystem: Engineered > Bioreactor > Anaerobic > Digestate... | reverse complement strand
TTCGCCGCGCAAGCCTTGCAAGTCCCGCTACAGGAAAACGTCGCCGCCGTTGGGCGAGAGACACTGGCCTTGATAGTGGCGTGCGTCGTCGGATGCCAGGAACACATAGCTCGGCACGATATCATCCACGTCGGCGCTGCGGCCTCTCGGAATGGACCTGCGCACCGCATCTAACAAGTCGGGCGGCACACTGTCGAGTATCGGCGTCAAGGTTGCACCTGGCGCGACCGCGTTCACGTTGACGTTGCGCGGTCCGATCTCGAGTGCCAGCGAGCGCGTGAAGGAGATGATGGCGCCTTTCGCGGCCGTGTAGTGGGTCAGCCCCGGTGCGCCTTTGTAGGCGAGTTGTGAGGCCGTATTGATGATACGGCCGTAATCACGCGCGTACATGCCGCGAATCACGAGCCGCGTCACCAGGAAGACGCTGCGCAAATGCACGGCCAGGAGTCGATCCCAAGTGGCGACGGGAATGTCCTCGAGCGGCGCGCTATGCGCGATGCCGGCGTTGTTGACGAGAATATCGATGCGCCCGAACTCGCGTTCGGCGGTCGATACCAGCCGTTCCACGTCCGCTTCGCCGGCCACGTCGGCTCGCACGGCGATTGCGCGACGGCCACTGGCCACGATGTCTGCCACGACGCCATCGGCCGCAGCGCGCTCGTCGGCACTCGGGTAATTGACGACGATATCGGCGCCGTCGCGCGCAAATGCGAGCGCGACGCCCCGGCCGATGCCGGAGCTCGATCCCGTGATGAGCGCGATCTTGCCTGTGAGTCTGGGCATCAGTGGGATCTCCCGGAGCCGGCGCGCTGCACGGCATCCTACCGCCAGATGGCGCTCCCTACGGGATTCGAACCCGTGTTACAGCCTTGAGAGGGCTATGTCCTAGGCCTCTAGACGAAGGGAGCTCAGAAACAGGTGGCCGATGCCAGAGCGCGGTATTATAGGGGGCGCCTCCCCGAGCTCAAGCGGAACAGTCAAGTTTGAATGAAGTCGTTGCGCCAGATCTAGCGCCTCCCGCGCCCCTGGCACGCATAATTCCCCGGGACCAGCATTCCATCTCGCGCGCGTCGGTTTCGCCCAATGCGCTGAAGGTGCTGTATCGCCTGCGGGACGCTGGATTCGAAGCCTTCCTGGTCGGCGGCTGCGTGCGCGATCTGATGCTGGGCCTCACACCGAAGGATTTCGACATTGCGACCAGCGCGTTGCCGGAAGAAGTGCGGCGTGTGTTCCGCAATTGCCGTCTCGTGGGGCGCCGCTTTCGGCTCGCCCATGTGTTCTTCGGCCGTGAAATCATCGAAGTCGCGACGTTCCGTGCCACCGCGGCGCCGGAACCGGGCGATGAACCAATAGACGAATCGAGCGAAGACTCGATCGACGGGGACGATACTGACGTCGAGTCGGACGCGTCCCAGGCGTTACCAGACGACGAGGTCGAGCCCGACCGCAGCAACAGCAGCAATCCCGATCGGGTGACGGATCACAGTGGCCGGCTGTTGCGTGACAACGTTTATGGATCGATCGACGAAGACGTCTGGCGCCGCGATTTCTCCGCGAATGCTTTGTATTACAACATCGCGGATTTCTCGGTGTGGGATTACGTCGGCGGTTTCGAGGACATCGCAGCTCGGCGTCTGCGTCTGATCGGTGATCCGGCGACGCGCTATCGCGAGGATCCGGTGCGCATGCTGCGGGCGGCGCGTTTTCAGGCCAAACTCGGGTTCACGCTGGACCCGGCCACCGCTGCGCCCATCGCTGAGCTGCGCGCGCTGTTGGCCGGCGTGCCGCCGGCACGGCTGTTCGACGAGACGCTCAAACTCTTTCTCACGGGCCACGGCGCCCAGAGCCTAGATGTGCTGCGCGATTGGGGGCTGCTCGGGGAGTTGCTGCCGACGGTCGATCGCTATTTGAGCAGTAATTCAGACTCGCGCGTCCTGCAGATGCTGCGCCAAGGCCTCATCAACACCGATGCGCGGGTTGCCGCGGGCCGGCCGGTCACGCCGACCTTCCTGTTTTCGTTGCTGTTGTATGGTCCTTTCGCGGAGATCATCGAGCGCCAGCCGGCAGAGCGCTGGCACGACATCGGTACCATTGTCGATGCCGTGGATCGGGCGGCACGGGATGCGCAGAACCGGATCGCGATTCCGAAGCGCTTCACGCTTGGAATGCGCGAAATGTTTGCGGCTCAGCCGCGGCTCGAGCAGCCACGGGGGCGTCGGGCACTGCGCATGTTGGAGCAGCCGCGATTCAGGGCAGCATACGATCTACTGCTGCTGCGGTCGGAGTTCGGGCTCGCGGCTGCGGACGTGGCGCACTGGTGGACGGTGCTGCAAGAAGTGTCGCAGGCGGACCGCGAGCATATGGCCGACGCGCTGGCTGCCGCCCACGCGGGCGGGCGTGGCGCCGATGATGGCGGTGCAGGCCGTGCACCGCGAGCGCGGCGCTCGCGTGGCGGCCGCCGTCGCCGTCGGCCTTCGCAATCGGCATGAGCACTGCGGCGTCCAGCGCGCGCTGGCTGCCAGCATATGTGGGCATCGGTAGCAACCTCGACGAGCCAGCATCACAGGTACAGCGCGCAATCGGCCATTGCGCGCAGTTGCCTGCCACACGCTTGATCGCATGGTCGCGTTTGTATCGCAGCAAGCCGCTGGGGCCCGTCACGCAAAGCGACTTCATCAATGCAGCGCTCGGCTTGCTCACGCAATTGTCGCCAGAAGAATTGTTAGGCGAGTTGCGGGCCGTCGAAGTGCAGATGGGTCGCGCGGCAGCGTACGAGCGCTGGGGTCCCAGGCGTATCGATCTCGATCTGCTCGCCGTCGGGCACGAACAGCGCATGACTGCGGCGCTTCACTTGCCGCATCCGGGCATTGCCGAGCGCGATTTCGTGTTGTATCCGTTACGCGAGATAGCTCCGCACTTCTGCATCGTCGGTATCGGTCGCGTCGCCGACCTGTGCGAGCGGGTCACGAACCGCGGGATCGAGCCGTTGCGCCATGTCGAGATCGCGGCATGACTGCCGGCGGTTCCAGTGACGGTCCGCATCGCTATATCGTCATCGAGGGGCCGATCGGCGTCGGCAAATCGAGTCTCGCCAGGCGGCTGGCGAAGACCCTCGCCGGGGATCTCATCGCAGAACAGGCCGACGCGAATCCCTTTCTCGAGCGCTTCTACCGCAATCCGCGCGCGGCCGCATTCACGACCCAGCTCCACTTTTTGTTTCAGCGTGCTCATCAATTGGCAGCGCTCAAGCAGGCTGACCTGTTTGCACCGGTCCGCGTCGCGGACTACCTGCTCGACAAGGATCGGCTATTCGCGCAGCTGACCCTCGACGAAGCCGAGTTTGCGCTCTATGAGCAAGTGCATGCCAAGCTGGCGATCGAACCGCCCAAACCGGACCTCGTCGTGTATCTGCAGGCACCGGTCGATGTGCTGCTGGACCGGATCGCGCGACGTGGTATCGGCTATGAAGCTGCGATCGATCGGCACTACCTGATGCGGCTGAATGAGGCCTATGCACGTTTCTTCCATGCCTACGATCGCTCGCCGCTCTTGATCGTCAACGCCGCTACGATCGACCCTGTACATAACGACTCCGACTACGAGGAACTGGTAGCAGCGATCAAGCGCATGCAGCGCGGCAAGCTCTATTACAATCCACTGCGCAATGGGCAGGTAGAGCGCCCGTAGGCAGGTCAACAGGGGCACACTCAATCATGTACACGCATCTGGAACTTCGTGACTCCACACGGCCGCCCGTCTCGCTCGCGACGCTGCAAAGAATGAAGAGCGAAGGCGAGAAGATCGCCTGCATCACCTGTTACGACGCCAGTTTCGGCGTGTTGGTCGACGCTGCCGATGCCGACGTGGTGCTGGTGGGTGATTCGCTCGGGATGGTCCTGCAAGGTCATGACACGACCGTGCCGGTAACGATGGACGACATTGTCTACCATTGTCGCGCGACTGCCCGCGGCATCCATCGGCCCCTGCTGATGGCCGATTTGCCGTTCGCCAGCTTTCCTACCAAAGAGATCGCGCTCGCCAACTCGGTGCGGTTGATGCAGGAGGGCGGTGCTGAAATCGTCAAACTCGAGAGCGGCTCGGGGCAGTTCGAGATCGTCGAGTTCCTCGCGCGCCACGATATCGCGGTCTGCGCGCATCTCGGGCTCAAGCCCCAGTCGGTACACAAGACCGGTGGCTTCCGGGTGCAGGGCCGCAACGTCGATGCGGCCGAGCAGATGCTGACCAACGCCAAGTCACTCGAGGCGGCCGGCGCCGACGTCATCTTGCTGGAGTGTATTCCGAGCGAGCTCGGGCAGCGCATTACGCAGGCTTTGTCGGTGCCGGTGATCGGCATCGGCGCGGGTCCGGCCACCGACGGGCAAATCCTGGTGCTGTACGACGTGCTCGACATAACTACTGGACGCAAGCCGCGGTTCGTGCGTAATTTCATGAACGGCGCCAACTCGAATCTGGATGCGTTGCAACGCTATGTCCGCGCCGTCAAGGACCAGAGCTATCCCGCGCCAGAGCATTGTTTCTGACTGCGACCATGCAGACTGCGACCACTGTCGATGCCGTGCGCGTGCGTGTGGACCGCTGGCGGCGCGCCGGTGAGCGGGTGGTATTCGTACCCACCATGGGCAATCTGCATGCCGGCCACGTCAGTCTCCTCGACGCGGCCAAGCGGCATGGCGACCGCTTCGTCGCCAGCATCTTCGTCAATCCGATGCAGTTCGGGCCCAACGAGGACTTCAATCACTATCCCCGTACGCCGGCCCGCGATACCGAGATGCTGGCGGCCGCGGGCTGCGATCTGATGTTCACGCCCGATGTCACCGAGATGTATCCGATTGGCGCCGAGCGGGCTGCGCGGATCGAAGTACCGGGCGTTTCTGCTGTGCTGTGCGGTCGATTCCGACCTGGCCACTTCCAGGGTGTGGCCACTGTCGTCGCCAAACTATTCAATATCGTGACGCCCGACGTCGCGGTTTTCGGCGAGAAAGATTTTCAGCAGTTAGTCGTCATTCGCCGGATGACCGCGGACCTGTGTCTGCCCGTGCAGATAGTCGGTGCGCCGACGGTCCGAGAACCGGATGGTTTGGCGATGAGTTCGCGCAATCAGTATCTGTCGCCCGAGGAGCGAACGATCGCGCCGGCCGTCTATCGTGAGCTGGCCCGCGCGCGCGATCGCGTGCTGGCTGGCGAACGTGATTACAGACGCATCGAGACCGAAGGCGCCGCCGCGCTGGCTGAGGTCGGTTTCAGGGTCGACTACTTCGCATTTTGCGAGCGTGCCTCCCTCGATCCGGCCGACCTGGCGGCCCGTGAGTTGGTCGTGCTCACTGCTGCCCGCCTGAGTCGCGCGCGGCTGATCGACAATATTCAATTCGATCTGTGAGCTACGGCCGCTGCTGCTCAGCCAGTGCCCAGTCGACGTGCTCCCGGACGATCGCGGACGGGTCAGCACGTCGAGCCTGCAATGCCGTCAGTGCCTCGCGGCTCCTGGCGGCATTGCCCAGTGCGACGGCCAGATTGCGTGACCAACGTTCATAACCAATTCGGTAGATTGCGGAGCCACGCATCCGACTGTCGAACTCCGCTGCGCTCCAGGCAAACAGCTCCGTGAGCCGTGCTGCATCGAGCGCATGGCGCGTCTTGAAGTCCGGATGTGACGCGGCACTTGCGAACTTGTTCCAGGGGCAGACCAGTTGGCAATCGTCACAGCCGTAGATGCGGTTGCCGATCGCCCGACGAAATTCCACCGGGATGGCGCCCGACAACTCGATCGTTAGATAGGAGATGCAACGGCGCGCGTCGAGTTGGTACGGCGCAAGGATGGCCCCGGTGGGGCAGGCGGGAATGCAGGCGCTGCACGAGCCGCAATGCGCGCTGGCAGCAGCATCCGTGGCGAGCGGCAGATCTGTGAGCAGTTCGCCGAGGAAGAACCAGGAGCCGGCGTCGCGGGCGATGAGATTGGTGTGCTTGCCCAGCCAGCCGAGCCCAGCATTGCGAGCCAGCGCTTTCTCGAGCACCGGGCCGCTATCGACGAAGCAGCGGTAGCCGAACGGTCCGATGTACACGGCGATGTCGTCGGCCAGCGCCTGCAAGGCGCGCCGCATCAATTTGTGGTAGTCGCGTCCCGTTGCATAGCGCGACACATATGCCAAATTTCTGTCGCCCAAGACCTCCCAGGCATCGCGCGCGTCGGCGGGCCAGTAGTCCATCCGCACGCTCAGCACCGATAGTGTCCGAGGTATCAACTCCGCCGGCCGTGTGCGGCGGGTGCCGTGGCGGCTCATGTAATGCATCTCGCCGTGTCGGCCCGCCGCGAGCCAACGCTCGAGCCGCTCGGCGTCAGCGTCGAGGGTGACGCCGGCCACGCCTATTGCAGCAAAACCACGCGCCTTGGCGAGCCGGTCCAAAGCTTGTCGCAGAGCCGCGAACCGCGCGGTCATGAGTTGTTCGTTGCCATTGTCCATAGTGCGCACAGCGCAGCCAGTATAATGCCGCCATGGCTTTGCCTACTGCTGTCTACGGTTCCCAACAGGTGCGCGCACTCGACGCCTATGCGATTCGCGAGCTGGGCATCCCGGGCTATGCGTTGATGAAGCGCGCTGCTGAGTCTGCGCTGCGCGCGCTGCGCACCCGCTGGCCTACCGCGATGCGTATCGTCGTCGTCTGCGGTGGCGGCAACAATGGCGGTGATGGCTTCGTGCTGGCGCGCTTCGCGCAGGCCGCAGGTCTTGAGGTCTTGACCCTGACAGTCGTGCCGCCGGAGCAGTTGCAAGGCGACGCGCGACGCGCCTACGACGAATTGCTCGCCAGCGCCGGCGCTGTGCAACCGTTCGAAGCACGGCGACTCGCTGATGCCGAAGTCATCGTCGATGCCTTGTTAGGTATTGGCGTGACAGGGTCGTTGCGCCCTGCGGCGCAGGCTGCCGTGGATGCCATCAATACAACTCTCAAGCCGGTCCTGGCGCTGGATGCCCCGTCCGGCCTCGATTCCGACACTGGTCAGGTGCTCAGCACGGCTGTGGCAGCCGATACGACGATCACTTTCGTGGGCTTGAAGACTGGCTTGTTGTTAGGGGCAGGGCCGGAGCACGCCGGCGTCGTGGTCTGCGACGACCTCGAGATCGAAGCTCCCGAGCGCCAGGAGTTCCAGCCGCGACTGGTACGGCTCACGGAGGCGGCCATCGCAGAGGCTTTGCCCAGGCGCGCGCGCTTGGCGCACAAGGGCACGTTCGGCCGGGTGCTGATCGTTGGCGGTGGTCCGGGGATGCCCGGTGCCCTGCGCCTGGCGGGTGAGGCCGCGTTGCGGGCGGGGGCGGGCCTCGTCACCGTCGCGGGCGCGCCCGAGAATCTGGCGCCCGTGGTCAGCGGCTGCCCGGAACTTATCTACGCTTCGCTCACCAGTGGCAGCGATCTGGAGGCACATCTGGAGCGGGCGGATGTCGTCGCGATCGGGCCGGGGCTGGGGCGCACGGAATGGGCCAGGGCGCTATGCGATCGGGTGTTCGGGAGCCAGTCGCCGCTGGTCGTGGATGCGGACGCACTCAATCTGCTGGCGGAATGCCGAGTACGCAAACGCAGCAACTGGATACTGACTCCGCATCCTGGCGAAGCCGCGCGGCTACTCGATATGTCGATCGAGCGGGTGCAGGAGGAGCGGATCGCCGCGGTGGATGAGTTGGTAGTACGGTACGGTGGTGTCGCGGTCCTGAAAGGCGCTGGCACATTGATCGCCGGCGAGGGTGCTCGCTCTATCTGCGAACGCGGCAATCCCGGCATGGCGACCGCTGGCATGGGGGACGTGCTGACCGGCGCGATCGCCGCCGTGCTGGCTCAGTGCCGTGACCTGGGGCGTGCCGCTCGTGTCGGCGTACTGGTGCATGCCATCGCTGGCGACATCGCTGCGCGCGATGGCCAGCGTGGTCTGATCGCCCGCGACGTACTGCGCGAGCTCCGCGCCAGCGTCAATCGTTAGCATTGACGGTGGGCCACGCCGCGGTTGCAAGCTGGACGACGGCGACGGCCGATGCGACCGAGGCCCTCGGCGCGAGCTTCGCCCGGCGACTGCCGCCGTTGGCAGCCGGGCCATTCGTGATCGAATTGCGTGGCGGTCTGGGGGCCGGCAAGACCACCTTCGCCCGCGGCGTATTGCGCGCACTCGGTGTTCGCGGTCCGATCAAGAGTCCCAGCTACACACTACTGGAGGTGTATCCCGCCGACTCAGTAACGGCGCTGCACCTCGATCTCTATCGCCTCGCGGATCCCGCCGAGCTCGAGCAGCTGGCGCTGCGCGACTACTGCTTGCCGCAGCATCTCTGGCTCATCGAATGGCCTGAGAAGGGCGCGGGGCATTTGCCCGCCGCTGATCTCGCGTTGCAGTTCGACGCCGCGAGCCACGGGCATCAGATCCAGGCGGTCGCCAAGTCGAGTGCCGGGCTTGTGATGCACAACACAGCATGATTTGCCCCAAGGCATTGAACTTGCGACATAATCGACGTAGATTACGCTGCAATTTACAGCCTGAAGCCTATGAGTTACAAGGATTTTTCGCCTTCGAAAACTGGAATGGCCGCAATTTTGTGCACGCTCGCGGTCTGCGTGGGCGTCGCGCGCGCGGCCGAAGTCCGTGACCTGCGGGTGGTTGCCGCAGAGTCCTCGACACAGTTCGTCGTCGAGCTATCCGGGCCCGCCACCCACAAGCTGTTCACGCTAGGCAACCCGAATCGCGTCGTGCTCGATCTGACAGGCACAACGTTGCCGTCGCGGATCACCTTACCTGCGGCTGGCGGCTTGGTCACGAGTGTGCGTTCTGGCAAACAACCCAAGCGTACCTTGCGCCTGGTGCTCGACGTTGCGCAGGCTGTTAGCCCGCGGCTGTTGCAGGCGGGGCCTGCCAGTCCGTTTCCGTATCGCCTGGTCGTGGAGCTGGGAGGTGCCGGCCAGCCGCCAGTGGCCGCTGTGCCCGTGGTGGTCGCGTCACCGGAACCGCAGGCCATCCAACCACGCCATGCGCCGGCGAATTCCGGTCGCGACATCGTGATCGCGGTCGATGCCGGCCACGGTGGTGTCGATCCCGGCGCGCTCGGCCCTAACAAGACGCGCGAGAAGGATGTCGTACTGCATATCGCGCGCGCTCTGGTCGAGCGTATCGACAAAGAGCCAGGCATGCGGGGCGTCCTGACCCGCGATGGCGACTACTTCCTGGAACTGCGTGACCGCATTCTACGAGCACGCCGTGCCAAGGCTGACATGTTCGTGTCGATCCATGCGGACTCGATAGGTAATCCGGCGGTCTCGGGCTCGTCCGTCTATGTGCTCTCCGAGAGGGGTGCGAGCAGTGAAGCTGCGCGCTGGCTGGCGGAGCGCGAGAATGCTGCTGACCTCAAGGGCGGCGTATCGCTCGAGGGTCGCGACAAGGTACTGGCCAATGTGCTGCTCGATCTGTCGCAGTCGGCGAGTATTTCGCAAAGCATGGCTGCGGCTGAGCAGGTGCTACGTGCCCTGGATGGCGTCGGCGAAGTGCGCAAGCCGAAGGTGCAACAGGCGGGTTTCGTGGTGCTGAAATCGCCGGATATCCCGTCACTGCTGGTCGAGACGGCTTACATTTCCAACAAGGCGGACGAGTACAAGCTGCGTCAGCCAGCGCATCGGGCGCGCATTGCCGAGGCGATATTCAGCGGCATCCAGGACTATTTCAGTGACAACGCGCCCGATGGCACGCGGCTGGCTCTGGCGCGGCGTGCTGCGATTGCCGCTACCAGTGCCCCGGCGCGAGCGCGCTGAGACGGCAACGCTTCGCTACACTGTGCGGTCACCGTTTGTCGTGGACCGCCGATGCCGATCCGTGTTCTTCCCGACGATCTGATCGATCAAATCGCTGCCGGCGAGGTGATCGAGCGGCCGGCCTCCGTAGTCAAGGAACTGGTAGAGAACAGCCTCGACGCTGGTGCCCGGCGCGTCGAGATTGAAATCGAGGCGGGCGGCAAGCGACTCATCGAGGTACGCGACGATGGTGCAGGCATTGTGGCCGACGAGCTGTCGGTCGCACTCGCGCGGCATGCCACCAGCAAGATCGCCTCACTCGACGACCTCGAAGCAGTGGTGTCGCTGGGTTTTCGCGGCGAAGCGCTGCCGTCGATCGGTTCCGTCGCCCGTCTGACAGTCACATCGCGGCCGCGGGCGGCAGCACAGGCCGCCAAACTGCGGGTTGACGGCGGCCAGCAATCCGAGGTGCAGCCAGCCGCTCACCCGCCAGGCACGACAATCCAGATCCGCGATCTGTTCTTCAACGTGCCCGCCCGACGCAAGTTTCTGCGCACCGATGCCACCGAACAGTCGCATATCCTGCGGTTCGTCGAGCGCCTGGCGCTGTCGCGGCCGGAGGTTGCGTTCCGTGTCTCGAGCGGCACGCGCACGCTGCTGGACGCGCCGGCTACCGGGTCGGGAGACCCTGCACGGGCTGGCGCGCTGCGGATTGCACGCATTCTGGGCGAGGACTTCGTCGCACGCGCCTACCGGCTTACGCATAGCGCGGGACCGGTGCATCTCGAGGGCTGGATCGGTGCGCCTACGGCGTCCCGGGCGCAAGGTGACCAGCAGTTCTGGTTCGTCAATGGTCGCGCGGTGCGCGATCGACTGCTGATGAATGCGGTGCGCGCCGGCTATCGCGATGTGCTCTATCACGGCCGCCACCCCGCCTATGTACTGCACCTGTCGCTCGATCCCGCACTGGTGGACGTAAATGCCCACCCGCAGAAGCTCGAAGTGCGCTTCCGGGATTCGCGGCAGATTCATGAGTTCGTCTTCCGCGCGGTCGAGCGCCAGCTCGCGCAGGTGGCGCAGCCGAGCGCGACCTCGGCAATGTCGACCACGACATTCCGTCCCGGTCACTCGGGCGGTAGTTTGTCGTTCCCACTAACGACTGCAGCGTCGCCGGTGGCGCCGGTCGATCCGGGTATGCCCGTTGGCGACTGGGCGATGGCGCAGGCGGTGCGCGATCTGCCGACCGACGGCATCGAGCAGCCGCTCGGCACCGCCATCGCGCAGTTGCACGGTGTGTACATATTGGCCCAGACCACCGACGGGTTGATCCTGGTCGATATGCATGCGGCGCACGAGCGCGTGCTGTACGAGCGCATGAAACTGGAGCAGGGGCACGGCGTTGCGTCGCAGCTCATGCTCGAGCCGATCAGCATTGCGCTCAAGGCGCACGAGATCGACGCGCTGCTCGAGTCGTTGCCGGCATGGGAGCGCGCCGGTTTCGAATTGCAGCGTCTGGCGCCGGAGCAGTTGGTGGTGCGGCGTGTGCCAGCCATGCTGTTGCGCTACGACATTGCGGCGCTGGTCCGCGAAGTGGTGCAGGACGTCGCGACTGTTGGTGGTACGCACCATCTCGATTCGGCCACCGAGAGGTTGTTAGGCTCGATCGCCTGTCGCAGCGCCATCCACGCCAATCGACGCCTAAATCTGGCCGAGATGAATGCGCTGTTGCGGCAAATGGAGCAGACACCGCGCGCCGATCAATGCAACCACGGTCGTCCCACCTGGGCACGCCTCAGCCTGCGCGAACTCGATCAGCTGTTCCTGCGGGGTCGTTGATGCAGAGGGTGCTCGTGCTGACGGGCCCGACCGGCGCCGGCAAGAGCGCGTTGGCCGAATCCCTGGCCGCGGAGCTGCCGCTTGAGATCGTGAGCTGCGATTCCTCGCAGGTATACCGCAGCCTGGATATTGGCACGGCCAAGCCCTCGAGCGCGGTCCGTGCCGTGGTGCCGCATCACCTGATCGACATACGTGAGCCAGAGGAGAGCTATTCCGCGGGCAACTTCTGCGCCGACGTCGCCCGTTTGCTGCCGGTGATCCATGCGCGTGGGCACGTGCCCGTGATCGTGGGCGGCACTATGCTGTACCTGCGTGCGCTGGTTCGAGGTCTGGCGCAGCTACCGCGAGCGACCGCGGCACTGCGGACCGCCATCGATGCCGAAGGCGCCGAGCGAGGTTGGCCGGCAATGCACGCGGAGTTGCGCGGCGTGGACCCGGCTGCCGCTGCCAGGATTCATCCCAACGACCCACAACGCATCCAGCGTGCACTGGAGGTTTACCGCAGCACCGGTACGCCGATCAGTGTGTTGCAAAGTCAGACAACTCCCACACTACCGTACGCATTCTTGCGTATAGCGATTGCCCCAGCCTCGCGCGCCAAGTTGCACGTTCGAATCGAGCGACGGTTCGCCGCCATGCTGCGCGCGGGTTTTGTGCAGGAAGTGGCCTGCCTGCGTGCCCGAGGGAACCTTACTGCACGCCACGCGTCCATTCGGTCTGTGGGTTATCGACAAATCTGGGCGCATCTGGCTGGCGAGTGCGACCTGGACACCGCCGTTGCTCAGGCCGTCGCTGCAACCCGACAGCTAGCCAAGCGGCAGCTCACTTGGTTACGGTCGGATCCCGACGCAGTTTGGTTGGATCCAGAAGAACCCGCGACGCTCCCCACAGTTCGCTCGCAGCTCATGCGTTTGCTGGACAGCGGCGCACGCTGACCGCGTGTTAATATGGATTTTGCAAGATCTGACCCAATCATAAGCACAACACAAGACGATTCGGCGCGAATAAACAAGGAGAACCAAATGGCCAAGGGCCAGACGCTGCAGGACCCTTTTCTGAATACCTTGCGCAAGGAGCGCATCCCGGTATCGATCTATTTGGTGAACGGCATCAAGCTGCAAGGGCAGATCGATTCGTTCGATCAATTCGTCGTCCTGTTGAAGAACAGTGTGAGTCAGATGGTCTACAAGCACGCGATCTCGACGGTGGTGCCGGCGCGCGCCGTACGGATTGCAGCCGAGGACGGCTCAACGGTCGCAGACATTGCCGAACCGGAGTGAGCGCGCGCTGACGCTGCTGGAGCCCCGTCTTGTTTGAACGTCCGCGCTCCGGTGAGCGCGCCGTACTCGTGCGCCTGGGACTGGGTGCCCCGGCCGATCCCGAAGACATCGAGGAGTTCATCCGGCTGGCAGAGTCAGCGGGCGCTGTGCCGGTGGCGACGGTGACCGGCAGACGCAATCGGCCCGATCCACGTTTTTTCGTTGGCAGCGGCAAGGCCGATGAGATCCGCGCAGTTGCCTTGGCCGAGAATGCCGATGTGATCCTCGTGGACCATCCGCTGAGTCCCAGTCAGGAGCGCAATCTGGAAAAGCTGATCGAGCGACGGGTGCTCGATCGCAGCGGTCTGATTCTCGATATCTTTGCGCAGCGGGCCCGCAGCCATGAGGGCAAGCTCGAAGTGGAGCTCGCACAGTTGAAGCACATCGCATCGCGGCTGGTGCGCGGCTGGAGCCACCTGGAGCGGCAACGCGGTGGTGGGATCGGCGCCCGCGGTCCGGGCGAGACCCAGCTGGAGACCGATCGACGGTTGCTAGGTCAGCGGGTGCGGACGCTCACGGCCCGACTGGCCCGCATTCAGCAGCAGCGTGAGACCGGCCGACGGCAGCGCGCTGGCATACCGGTGCCGTCAATTGCACTGGTCGGATACACCAACGCCGGCAAGTCCACCTTGTTTCGCCGCCTGACGGGCGCAGATGCTTACGTGGCCGATCAATTGTTCGCTACGCTCGATCCGACGGTCCGCCGGCTGATGTTGCCCGGCGGCACGACAGTCGTCGCGGCGGATACGGTGGGGTTCATTCGCGACCTGCCGCACGATCTCGTGGCGGCATTCAAGTCCACGCTTACCGAAGCGCGCGAGGCCACTTTGCTGGTGCACGTGGTCGATGCCAGCGATCCGCGTCGCGACGAGCGCATCGACGATGTCAACCGCGTGCTGGCCGAGATTGGCGCCGATGAGTTGCCGCAAATCATGGTTTTCAACAAGATCGATCGGCTGGGTTTGCCGCCGCGTATCGATCGCGACGAGACTGGTCGCATCACCCACGTATGGCTGTCGGCGGCTGAATCGATCGGCATGGACCTGCTGGCAGACGCGCTCGCCGAGCGCCTGGCACGGGTTGCTAAACGGGCGACCGTCAGGATCGCCGTGAACGGTGGTGCCCTGCGGTCGCGATTGTACAGTTCGAATCTGGTGCGCGCGGAACGCGCGGCCGATTCCGGTGCCTATGAGCTCGACCTGGAGCTCTCCGACCACGAATTGCTGAAACTTGCGCGCGAGCCGGGTGTCGAAATCATCGCAGTCGATTCCGACGGCAAAACTTGTGTGCTACCGAAGCGATACCTACAATCGCAGGAACACGCGCTGGTTCTTGCCGAACCCTTGCCGGTGGAACGATAACACAGCGCCGGTTTCAGGTCGGCACACCTTCACACTACCAAAAGAATCGAAACACTAATGGCCTGGAATCAACCTGGCGGACAAAATCAGAATCCTTGGGGCAAGCGACCCAGTCAGGGTAACGACTTCGACAAGGCGTTCAAAGACTGGCAGAAGCGCTTCGAATCGATGTTCGGCGGCCGTCGAGGTGGCGGCGAGGGCGGCGAGCGGGCGGGTGGCAGCGGCAGCCCCGGTATTCCGTTCACTTACGTGGCCGGCATCGCGCTGGCTTTGTGGGCAGCCAGCGGTTTCTATCAGGTTGAAGCGCCGGAGATCGGCGTGGTGCAACGCTTCGGCAAGTACGTCGGCAGTCAGCCGCCGGGCTGGGGTTGGCACATTCCATGGCCGGTCGAGAAAGTGACCATGGTGAACGTGTCGAATATCAACAGCAGCGAGTACAAATCGCGCGTCCTGACAGCCGACGTCAATCTGGTCGAGATGCAGTTCGCGGTGCAGTACCAGTTGGTCAACCCGGAGAAATATTTGTTCGGCGTCCGCAATCCCGAAGACACCCTGCGCGAGGTGAGCGAGAGTGCCATTCGGGAAGTGGTCGGTCGGAGTGAATTGCAGCCGATCCTGGTCTCCAATCGTCAGCAGATCACCGAAAGATCGCGCGAGCTGATTCAGCGCACGATGGATCAGTACGGCACGGGTATCCGTGTAACTTCTGTCAACCTGACAGACGTGCAGGTGCCGGAGCCGGTGGCACCGTCACAGCGCGATGCGAACAAGGCCATCGCCGACAAAGAACGCATGACCAAGGAAGCCGAGGCCTATGCGGCCGGCATTCTGCCCGCAGCCGAGGGCGCCGCGTCGCGGCAGATTCAGGAAGCGGAAGCCTATCGCGCTCAGGTCGTAGCGCTGGCCGAGGGCGAAGCGGGCCGTTTCACCCAGATCGCCCAGCAATACGCGCGCGCGCCCGCCGTGACACGCGAACGCTTGTACATCGAGACGGTCGAGGGCGTGCTCAACCGGTCGCGCAAGGTCATCATCGACCAACCGCGCGGTGGTGGCGGCAACAACAACGTGATGTTGTTACCGCTCGATCGCCTGATGGATCGCGGCTCGCGAGAGAGCCAGGATGGGGTTGTGACCGTGCGACCTGAATCCGAGCCGGAGCCTTCGACGCCGGCGCCAGATCCGCGCCAACGGGGGCAGCGCTGATGTCCAAGAACGCAAGCACGATTCTGCTGCTCATAGGCGCGATCCTGGTCGTGCTTTTGAGTTCCACCTTCGTCGTGCAACAAACTGAGGTAGCGGTACGCACGCAGTTCGGTGAGATCAAGGATTCGGACTACGGGCCGGGGCTGCATTTCAAAGTGCCGTTCGTCGATCGGATCGTCAAATTCGAGAAGCGGGTGATCACGCGCGCCTATCAGGGCGAGACTTTCCTGACGAACGAAAATCGCGGTCTGATCGTCGACTACTACATCAAGTGGCAGGTTGAAGATGCCGGCAAGTACCTGCGCACCACCAGCGGTGTCGAGGACAATGCCACACAGCGTATTGCGGATATCGTCAAGGACGGCATCAAGAACGCGGTTGCGCAGCGCACCTTGTCGCAGATCGTGTCAGCTGAACGCGCTGCGGTCACCGGCGACATGTTCGAGCGCGCCACTGGGACAGTATCTGAACTTGGCATCAAGCTCGTGGATGTGCGCGTCCAGCGCATCGATCTGCCGGAGGACGTTGCCGCGCGCGTGTTCGAGAGCATGAAGCAGAGCTTCGAGCGTCTGGCGCGCCAGTTGCGTGGCGAAGGCGAGAAGGAGTCGCTGCGTATCAAGGCGGAGGCCGATCGGCGGCGCTCGGAAATTCTGGCCATTGCGCAGCGCGATTCACTTGGTATACGCGGTGAGGCGGATGCGGTGGCGTCCGAGACTTACGCCAAGGCCTATGAGAAAGCGCCCGAGTTCTACAGTTTCTATCGCAGTCTGCAGGCTTACCGGAATTCTCTCGGCAAGGAAAACGACGTTCTCGTGATCTCGCCCGACAGCGAGTTCTTCCGCTATCTGCGAGATCCTGCGCGCAGTCGTTAGTCCATTGTTTCCCGATCGACCGATTGTGAGTGAGCGTGGGTAAGTTCGTCGTCATCATTGGCACGCAGTGGGGCGACGAGGGCAAGGGCAAGATCGTCGATCTGCTGACCGAGCGCGCAGTTGCGGTGGCGCGCTTCCAGGGCGGGCACAACGCCGGTCACACACTGGTGATCGGTGGCAAGAAGACCGTCCTCTCTCTCATCCCGTCCGGCATTCTGCGGC
>Ga0116152_10002002_pt1 | contig 16590 bp, 14 predicted proteins | sample AD_UKC119_MetaG_FD_89894 | JGI IMG/M metagenome (GOLD analysis project Ga0116152, IMG submission 89894) | Active sludge microbial communities of municipal wastewater-treating anaerobic digesters from Hong Kong - AD_UKC119_MetaG | ecosystem: Engineered > Bioreactor > Anaerobic > Digestate... | reverse complement strand
GTCGCCTCGAAGGGTGCGCTCATCGCCATGAGCCGGACCATGGCGCGCGAGATGGGCGGCGACGGGGTGCGCGTCAACGTCCTGGCGCCGGGCTTTACCCTGACCGAGGCCAGCCTCGGGCTGATCGAGGACGCGCGCCGCTACGGCGTCGATCGCGCCGCGCTCAAGCGCAACGCCGAGGTTCAGGACATCACCGGCGGCGCGCTCTATCTCGCCTCGTCGTTGGCCGGTTTCGTCACCGGCCAGACGCTGGTGATCGACGGTGGCAAGCAATTCATCTGAGGGATCCCATGGTCAAGGTCATCTTCATCCAGGCCGATGGCACGCGGCGCACCATCGACGCCACCCCGGGCGAGCCGTTGATGTATGCCGCCAAGGACGCGCAAATCGCCGGGATCATCGCGGAATGCGGCGGCTCGGCCATGTGCGCGACCTGCCATTGCTACCTGATCGAGGCCCCGAACGGCCCGCTGCCCGACCCGCTGATCGACGAGGCCGACACGATCGAATTCAACGCCCACGCGCCGCGCGACTCGAGCCGCCTGACCTGTCAGATCACCGTCACCGAAGCCCTTGAGGGCGCGGTCTTCGCGGTCGCCACCGGGCGCTGACCCCCGCCAGCGGCGAACCGGCGTTCACCCCGCCGTGACGCCGCCGTCGATCACCACCGTGCTGCCGGTGACGAAATCCGACGCCGACGAGCACAGGAACAGCGTGGCGCCGGCGATCTCGGCCGGATCGGCGATGCGTCCCATCGGCGTATAGCCCGCCATCGCCGCCGCCTGCGCCGCATCGCGTGGCCGGGTCTCGGTGCGAAAGAAGCCGGGGCACAGGGCATTGGCCTGGATACCCTCGGCGGCGTATTGCAGCGCGATCTCGCGCGTCAGGTTGACCACCCCGGCCTTGGTCGCGGCATAGGCCGGGCGCGGTTGCAGGCCGGCCGGGGCGATCAGCCCCCACATCGACGCGACGGTGACGATCTTGCCGCGGCGCTGCGCGCGCATCGGTCCCAGGGCCGCCTTACAGGTGTTGAACACCCCCGTCAGGTTCACGTCGAGAACACGCTGCCAGCCGGCGGCGCTGGTTTCATGCACCGGCGCACGGTCGGGATCGCTGATGCCGGCATTGGCGATGCAGATGTCCAGCCGGCCGTGCTGGTCCAGCAGCGCCGCCACCGCCGCCGCGACCGCCCGCGCGTCACCCACGTCGCAAGCCCGCGCCGTCACCGCCGCGCCGCCCGCGCGCAGCGACCGGGCCGTCCGGTCCAGCGCCGCGTCGTCCTGGTCGAGAAGCCACAGCACCGCACCGTTATCCGCCAGCGCCGCGGCCATGGCCCGGCCCAGCCCCTGCGCCGCGCCGGTAATCAGCGCGACCCGGCCGCCGACGTCGAAGACCCGCGCGGCCTTCATCCGCGTCGCGCGGCGAAGGCTGCGAACCAGTCCAGCGCCTCGGGGTTCTTCATCGCGTCGCGGCTGGCCACCCGCGCGGCGGGCTGCCCCAACAGAAGCTTGCGCACCGGGACCTCCATCTTCTTGCCGGTCAGCGTCGTCGGAATCTCGGGCACCGCGACGATCTCGTCGGGCACATGGCGGGGACTGCGTTCGCTCCGAAGGCGGCGCACGATCTCGGCGCGCTGCGCGTCGTCCAGCACGCCGCCCGGCTGCATCTGGACGAAGAGCGGCATGTAATAGCCCCCCTGCCCGTCCTCGATACAGACGATCAGGCTGTCGGCGACGCCGGCGATCGACTCCATCGTGCGGTAGATCTCGGCCGAGCCGATGCGCACGCCGTAGCGGTTCAGCGTGGCATCCGAACGGCCCAGGACGACGCTGCCGCCATGGTCGTTGAAGCGCACCCGGTCGCCGTGGTGCCAAACGCCCGGATAGGTCGCGAAATAGCTGTCGGTGTAGCGCACGAAATCCCGGTCGCCCCAGAAGAACAGCGGCATCGAGGGCATCGGCTTGCGGATCACCAGTTCGCCCACCGTCCCCACCACTGGCCGGCCGTCCTCGTCAAAGGCGCAGGCATCGCAGGCCAGGGCGGGATACTGGATCTCGCCCGCGCGGACCGGCAGCAACACGGACCCCGCCAGGATACCCGAGCAGACCTCGGTTCCGCCCGATTGCGAGGTGGCAAAGAGATCCTGCTTCACCGCCGCGTGCACCCAGGCCAGGATCTCGGGGGTTGCGGGCGATCCGGTCAGGAACATGCTGCGTAGCGCGCTCAGGTCATAGTCGCGACCGGGCACGATGCCCTGTTGGCGCACCATGGTCATGAAGGTCGGCGAAACGCCGAAATGGCTGACGCGCGTGGCCTCGATGATGCGCCACAGCGCCCCGGCGTCGGGCCAGGTCGGATGGCCGTCATAGAGCGTGACCGCGCCGTTCAGCAAGGGGCCGGTCATCAGCGTGTTCCAGACCATCCAGCCGGTGGTCGAGTAACAGAAATAGGTGTCGCCGGCGTCCAGGTCCAAACCCATCGCGCCGTTCTTCAGGTGCTCCAGCACGATGCCGTGGTGGCCGTGCACGATGGGTTTCGGCAAACCCGTGGTGCCCGAGGAAAACAGCGTCCACAGCGGATGATCCGAGGCCACGCGCGTGTAGCGAAAGTCGGCGCGCGCGACCTCGGGGCCGGTGAACAGCGACGCCCAGTCCAGCGTCTCGCCAGGAAACGCGGGGCGGCCGGCGGCGGCGGGCAAATAGTCCAGCAAAACCAGCCGCTCGGCGGTTGGAAGTTCGGCCAGGATGCGCGTCAGATCGGCGGTGCGGTCGAAATCCTTGCCGCCATAGCGATAGCCGTTCACGGCAAAAACCAGCTTGGGTTCGATCTGGCTGAACCGGTCGATCACCGTCTGCGGACCGAATTCCGGCGCGGCGGTGGCCCAGGTCGCCCCGATCGCCGCACTGGCCAACATGGCAATCACCGTTTCGGGGATGTTGGGCATGTAGGCGACGACGCGGTCCCCCTTGCCCACCCCCATTGCCCTGAGGCGCGTCGCCAGCTTGCGCACCGCGCCGCCGACCTCGGCCCAGGACATCGAGGCCAGCGCCCGGGTTTCGGAACAATGGTGCAGCATCGGCCGCGCGGGATCGCCCGTGCCCTCGTGGCGCAGCACCTGTTCGGCATAGTTCAGCGCCGTGCCGGTGAACCAGCGCGTGCGGGGCATGGGCGCGTCGGTCATCACCTGATCGAGCGTGCCCTCCATCTCGACCCCGAAAAAGTCGCGCAGCGCCAACCAGAAGGCGGCGGGATCGCGCACCGACCAGGCATGCAGCGCCGGGTAATCGTCAAAGCCCAGGCCCCGCGCGGCCAGAAAGCGCAGGAAGCGCGTCACCGGCGCCGCCTCGCGCCGCGCCGCCGAGGCGGTCCACAGGATGTCGCCCTCGGTCACCATCACGCCGCCCCCGACAGAAAGGGCAGGTCCGCGAACCCGTCGAGCGAGGGCAACACGATCTGCGCGCGCTCGGCCTCGGGCACGGCCTGGAACCCGGCCGCGTCCACCACGCCGGTGGTCACGCCGACGCACAGGGCGCCGGCGCGCCGGCCCATGCGGATCTCCAGTCGCGGGTCGTCGCCCACGATCACCATTTCATGCGGCTGTGCGCCGGTGAGCGCGCCGACGATTTCGAGGCCCGCGGGCTCGGGCTTGCCAAACACGGTGACCGGCACCCCGGTCGCATTGGTCAGCGCCGCCGCGATGGCCCCCGAGATGCCCAGCAGCCGCTTGCCGCCCGCACCCGCGAAATAGGGCGCGACCGATCCGGCAAAGGGCCGGGCCCCGTCCCAGACCGCCTGCACCACCGATTCGACCTGCTCGGCGTTGAAATCCTTGCACCAGCCCAGCAGCACCGCGTCCACCTGCGGCGCGTTCCGGCCCGGGGCGACGACCTCGATCCCGGCCTCTTGCACGGGCCGGGTGGTGCCCTCGGCGCCCATCACCATGATCCGCGTGTAGCCCATCGCCGCCAACGCCCGCGCCGCGACCGCGGCCGGGGTCAGGATGTGGCCCGGCGCCAGCACCAGGCCCGCATCCGCCAGCAGCGGGTAGTAATGCGCCGGCGGAAAGAAGGTGCCGTTGGTATAGGCGACCACGGGAAGCCCCTGCGCCTTGCACGCCGCCAGCGCGGCGACCGCGCCGGGCAGCGCGGTGTAGGTGCCGCTGTCCTTGTCCATCATCGCCAGCGTGCCGTCGATGTCGAAGACCACGGCCTTGATCGTATGCGGATGCATCACTTGCCCCCGTTCAATTCCAGTTTCAGCCCGGGCTTCTCGATCTTGATCGAGGCGAGGCCCTTGCGCGCCGTCAGCGCCTTCATCAGATGCATCACGGGGCGCGTTGTCGGATCGTAGCCGCGCCGGGCGGGACCGGCGGCGACCATCGCGTCCACCTGATCCGCCGGCATCACCGCGCGCAAGAGGAATTCCTCGTCGCTGCACCCGGAACCGATCCGCGCCCGCAAGGCGTCGAGCGAGGCCATGTGCGGCTCGTCCTCGAGTTCGCGCGCGCGTTTCGACCCCCTGATGCGCGCTTCGACATCCGGGGCCATCGGCATCGCGGGCTGACCGAAGCGGCCCAGCACATACCGCGTCACCTCGTCGGGGATCGTCTTGTAGCGTTCGCCCTGCATGACGTTCATCAGGGCCATCGTGCCGACCACCTGGCTGAACGGCGTCACCATGATCGGATAGCCCAGTTCGGCGCGCACCTGCTCGACCTCGTCCAGCACCCGGGGCAGCAGATCGAGGCGCCGGATCTCGGCCAACTGGCGCTTCATCGTGCCCATCATGCCGCCGGGCATCTGGTGGCGGAAATAGGCGCGGTCGAATTCCCCGGGCTGGCCGTCCACCAGCCCCTCGGCCTGAACCAGCGCGGCAAAATAGGCGTCCATCTGCGCCAGCGCCGCGTCATCGACATCGACGGACAGGCCCATGTCACGCAGGTTCGACACCACCGCCCCGGCCCAGGGCTGGCCGGTGCCGTTCGCCGCGCCCCTAGCCGAGGTGTGCAGCGTCGCGGCGCCCAGCGGCGCGGCCTCGAGATAGCTGAAGGGCGCCAGCCCGATCGTGGTGTGCGAGTGGAATTCCAGCGGCACCGCCCCCATCACCGCCTTCAGCGCCGGGATCAGCGTTTTCGCGCGCTCGGGCGTGACCAGCCCGCCGGGGTCTTTCAGATAGAGCCGGTCGAACCGGCCCGTCGCGGTCAGCGCGCGCGCGGCCTCGGCGAAATGGGCGTCGTCGTGCAGGGGCGACAGCGTGAAGGTCAGCGCGGCGACGATCCGGCTGCCGCCCGCGCGCCGGGTCAGGGACGCCATGTTCAGCATCGCCGGGACATTGTTCATCGGGTCCATGATGGCGAAGCGGTCGATGCCGTTGTTCACCAGCAGGCGAAAGGCGAATTCCATCAGTTCGTCGGACGCCACTTCCCACGAGATGAATCGCATTCCCGTGGTCAGGAATTGCAGCGGCGTCGTCGGACAGGCCGCGCGCATCAGGCGCAGGCGTTCCCAGGGGTCCTCTTTCTTGAAGCGCACCGCGACCCCCATGTGGGTCGAGGCCAGGAAGTCGATGGCATGAAAGCCCACGCGCTCCATCACCGGGGCGATTTGCAGCATCATCCCGGTATCGAGCCCGGTCGCGCCCCAGTTCGACTGGTTGCCGTCGCGCACGGTCGTATCAACAAGATCGATGGTCATTTCTGCCCCTCATGATGTTGCAGCAGCCCGCCCAGAAAGCCGGTGTCCACGCCGCCGGCGCGGAACGCGGGATCGGACAGGATGGCGCGGTGCAGGCCGGCATTGGTGCGCACCCCTTCGAGCACGCAGACGTCCAGCGCCTGCACCATCCGGTCGATGGCCTGCTGGCGCGTCGCGCCCCAGGCGATGAGCTTGGCCACCAGGGAATCATAAAACGGCGGGATCGTCGCGCCGGGTTGCATATTGGTATCGACCCGCAGCCCCGGCAGCGAGGGGAACCAGGCCTGCGTGATCCGTCCCGGCGAGGGCTGGAAATCGCGGGCCGGGTCCTCGGCGTTCAGGCGGCATTCGATGGCGTGCCCGGTCAGGCGGATGTCGGCCTGGGTCAGTGCCAGCGGCGTGCCCTCGGCGATGGCGATCTGCGTGGCGATCAGGTCGAGCCCGGTGATCGCCTCGGTCACCGGGTGTTCGACCTGCACGCGCGCGTTCATTTCCAGGAAATAGAACGCCTCGCGCCGGACATCGACCAGGAACTCCACCGTTCCCAGGGACCGATAGCCGATGTGCCGCGCAAAGCGGACGGCGGCGTCCAGAAGATCCCGGCGCAGCGACTCGGTCAGATGCGGCGCGGGCGCTTCCTCGACCACCTTCTGATAGCGGCGCTGGACGGAACAGTCGCGTTCGCCCGCGTGCAGCACCGTTTCGCCATCGGACAGGATCTGCACCTCGACATGGCGGCCGACGGTGACGAAGCGTTCCAGATAGACCCGGGCATCGCCAAAGGCGGCCTCGGCCTCGGCCATGGCGAGGTCCAGTTGCGCGGCCAGCGCATCGGCGGAGTCGACGCGTTTCATCCCCTTGCCGCCACCGCCCGCGACGGCCTTGATGAGCAGCGGAAAGCCGACGTTTTCGGCAAGCGCGCGCGCGTCCGCCAGCGTTTCGACGGTGCCGCCCGGCACCACGGGAACCCGGGCCGCAAGGGCGTGCGCCCGGGCCGTCAGCTTGTCGCCCACCGCCCCGAGGTTGTCGGGCGTCGGCCCGATGAAGACCAGCCCCGCCTTTGCGCAGGCCAGCGCAAGGTCACGGTTTTCCGACAGGAAGCCATAGCCGGGATGGACCGCGTCGCAGCCGGTGCCCCGGGCGGCCTCGATCACGGTGCCGACGCGCAGGTAACTGTCGCGCGACGGCGCGGGGCCCAGCACCACCGTGCGCGTGGCCAGCGCGGCGCCCAGCGACTCGCGGTCGGCGCGGGACACGCCCAGCACGGTTTCGATCCCCAGCGCGCGCGCCGTGCGGATGATGCGCACGGCGATTTCGCCGCGATTGGCGATGAAGATGCGCCGGATTCGCGCCATCGGTTCAGACCGGCTGGATGCGGATCAGCGTCTGGCCGTGTTCGACCAGATCGCCGTTCGGCGCTACGATTTCCAGCACCGTGCCGGCGACCCCGGCCGGGACCGAGTTCATCAGCTTCATCACCTCGATGATGCCGATCACGGTGTCGGCCTCGACCCGGTCGCCGGGTTTGACAAACGGGGCCGCGCCGGGGCGCGGGGCGTGCCAGAAGGTGCCCAGCAAGGGCGCCGGGATCTCGGACCCGCCGCCCGAGGCCACGACCGGCGCCACCACCGGCACGCGGTCCGCGCGGGCGGCGGCTGCGGTGGGTGTTGGGGCGGCTGGTGTGGCGGCTGGTGTGGCGGCTGGTGTGGCGGGCGCCCCGGCCCCGCGGCGGCGCAGCTCCAGCTTCAGATCGCCCATCTCCAGCTTCAGCTCGTCGAAATCCGAGCCGTCCACCAGCTTCAGGATCTCGTCGATATCGGCCCGCGTCAGTTCCGCCATGGTGCCCTCCCCCGTTGCGCAGACAGTGCCCCCGCACCCCGGCCCAGACAATCGGGCGCGGGGCGGGTTTTCACCTGGTGAAAACTTCAGAACCGGGCGATCAACCCCTCGGCCACGGCCTCGGCCGCGTCGCGCACGGGGCCGGCGAACAGCGCCGCGCCCTTGTCGCGGCTGTGCACGCGGCGCGTCCAGGTGATGTTCAGCGTGCCGGGCACATGGCTGCCCAGCCGGATCGGCACCGCCAGCGATTCGCGCCCGTCGTCCACCGCCGCGCGGCCCCGGTCGAAATCGCCGCCGAAATCGGGATCGCGCAGGCCATAGCCCTGCGCGGCGGTCTCGCGCATCAGGTGCGCGACATAATCGGGCGCGCGGGCGCCCTGATCGCCGGGATGGTCCGAACCGCGCAGGGCCTCGAGGATCGCCGCACGCACCGGCGCCTCGCAAAAGGTGACATAGGCCCGCCCCGAGGCCGAGCGCAGCATGTTCACCCGGAACCCGACCGGCCCCAGCGCGATCTGGTCGAAATAGGCGCGCGAGGCGTTCGTTTCGATCACCTCCATATGGGTGAGGCGCGGCACCGCCAGAACCGAAGGCCAGCGGATGCGCGCCGAGAGCGCCGCGAGGATCGGCGAAGCGACCTCGACCAGGGCCATGTCGCGGTCCATGCGCCCCGCCAGTTCCGCCAGCGAGAAACTGGGCGCATAGGCGTCGTCGGCCATCCGCTGCCAGACCAGCCCGCGTTCGCGCAGGGTCTTGAGGATGCGCAGCAGCGTCGCCCGGGGCAGACCGGTGCGCAGGTGCAGCGCATGCAGGCTCAGCGCGCCCGACGTTTGCAGCACCTGCAACACCTCGAGCCCACGCGCCAGCGCCCGGATCGTCTTGACGGTGTCGGCCATGCCCCCTCCTGCCTCGGCCCGAGGCTAGGCCGCGGCGCGCGGCCAATGCAAGGGCTTGCGGCGGGCGACGCGGCGCGCCAGTCTGGGCCCGAACGCAGAGAGGACCCCATGCCTGACCACCACCTGGGCGGCTGCGCCTGCGGCGCGGTGCGCTACCGGACGACCGGAACGCCTGAAAAGGCCGCCGTCTGCCATTGCCGCTATTGCCAGTTGCGCACCGGATCGGCCTTTGGCGTGTCGGTCTATTTCCGCGACGCGGCCATCGAAGTGCTGGCGGGCACGCTGAAAGCCTACAGCTTTCAGACCGAATCGGGCCGGGCCTTCACGCAGCATTTCTGCCCCGACTGCGGCACGACCGTATTCTGGAACCCTGAGGTCTTTCCCGGCCTGACCGGGATCGCGGGCGGAACCTTCGATCCGCCCAGCTTCTGGTATGACATCCGGCGCGAGGTTTTCACCCGGTCCCGCGCCGGCTTCGTGGCGCTGACCGGCATGACCGAATCGTCGGCCACCTCCAGCAGCCACGCGCCGGTCATCGTCGAGAAACCCGCGTTGACCGGCGGCTGAGGCGGCGCGCTCAGCGCCGCTGCAACGCCAGGTTCACGCCCGACACCAGCGCATCGAGCGAGGCGGCGACGATGTTGCTGCTGATGCCGACGCCCCAGACCTTGCCGCCCGGCGCGTCGAGTTCCATGTAGCAGACCGCCTGCGCATCCGATCCCTGAGCGATCGAATGCTCGGAGTAGCTGGCGACCGAGAAGTTCATCCCCAGATGCCGCGACAGCGCGTCGATGAAGCTGTCGATGGGCCCCGTCCCCTCGCCCGTGATGGTCAGGTCCTGACCGTTGTCGCGGATCGTCGCCTCCATCAGGCGACGGCCGCGCTGGGTGCCGGGCGCCGCCCGCGTCAGGTGATCCAGGTAGGCGATGCGCCCGGTCTTCTGTTCGACATAGCGTTCCATGAACCGGGCGTGGATCTGCTGGGGTGTCATCTCGACCCCCTTGGCATCGGTGATCGACTGAATGTCCTGCGCGAATTCGACTTGCAGGCCTCGCGGCAGGCTGAAGCCGAAGTCCTCTTGCATGACATAGGCGATCCCGCCCTTGCCGGACTGCGAATTGATGCGGATGATCGCCTCGTAGCTGCGGCCCACGTCCTGCGGGTCGATGGGCAGATAGGGCACTTCCCACAGCGGCTTGTTCGCCTTGCGCAGCGCCTTCATCCCCTTGTTGATCGCATCCTGATGCGAACCGGAAAAGGCGGTGTAGACCAGCTCGCCGACATAGGGGTGGCGTTCGGGCACGCGCATCTCGTTGGCGTATTCATAGACGTCGCGGATGCGCGGAATGTCGCTGCAATCGAGACCCGGGTCCACGCCCTGCGTGAACAGGTTCAGCGCCAGCGTCACCAGATCCACGTTGCCGGTGCGCTCGCCATTGCCAAAGAGCGTGCCCTCGACCCGGTCGGCGCCCGCCATCAACCCCAGTTCGGCGGCGGCGACGGCGGTGCCCCGGTCGTTGTGCGGATGCAGGGACAAGGTGATCGCCTCGCGGCGGTCCAGGTTGCGCGACATCCATTCGATGGCATCGGCATAGAGGTTCGGCGTGGACATCTCGACCGTTGCGGGCAGGTTCAGGATCAGCTTGCGCTCGGGCGTGGGCTGCACGATCTCGGTCACCGCGTTGCAGATCTCCAGCGCAACCTCGAGTTCGGTGCCGGTAAAGCTTTCGGGCGAGTATTCGAACAGGAAATCCCCGCCCGCCGCCGCCGCCATGTCGGTGATCATCTTGGCCGCATCGGTGGCGATGCGCTTGATTCCGGGGACGTCCTTCTCGAACACCACGCGGCGCTGCAACTCGCTGGTGGAATTGTAGAAATGCACGATCGGACTGCGCGCACCCTCGAGCGCCTGAAAGGTGCGGGTGATCAGTTCCGGACGGCACTGGACCAGCACCTGCATGCGCACGTCCCGGGGCACGTTGCCCTGTTCGATGGCCCAGCGGGCAAAGCCGAAATCGGTGTCCGAGGCCGACGGAAAGCCGATCTCGATCTCCTTGAAGCCCATGTCCAGCAACAGCTTCAGCATCCGCGCCTTGCGGTCCTGGCCCATCGGGTTGACCAGCGCCTGGTTGCCGTCGCGCAGATCGACCGAGCACCAGATCGGCGCCTGGGTGATGCGGTGGCCAGGCCAGGTGCGATCATCCAGTTCGACCCGGCGATAGGGTTCGTATTTCTCGGCGGCGCGGGCCATGCCGTGGGTTTTCGGGGTGGTGGTCATCTGCGTCTCTCCGTCACCGCAGGCGCCTGTCCCCGTGTTCCGGGCGGCGCGATTCGTCTTGTCAGGGGACGAGGGAGCGTCGTGGCGCGGCCGACGGGGGCCCCCTCAACGGACCCGTCGACCGCCGCTAAGAAGCAGGGCGGCGCGCAGGGGCACAAGGGCGAGGGCGATCTGGCGGTTCATGGGCAAGGCCTAACGCCCCGCGCGCCCCGCTGTCAAGGCGCAAAGCCACGTCCGGTTGAACCCGCGCCCAAGGCCGGGCATCCTGTTGCAAACGAGGTGCCCCATGACCCCAGACCACCGCCCCGCCGCGTTCCTGCGCGCCCTGTTCGACCGGGCGGTGGCCGTCGCCGACCCGATGCGGGTGATCCCCGCGCACCTGCCGCCGAAACCGGCGGGCCGGGTGGTGGTGATCGGCGCGGGCAAGGCCAGCGCCCGCATGGCCGAGGCCGTCGAAACCGCCTGGGGCCCCTGCGAGGGGCTGGTCATCACGCGCTATGGCTACGCGCGCCCCTGCCAGGGGATCGAGATCGTCGAAGCCGCGCATCCGGTGCCCGACGCGGCCGGGGCCGAGGCCACGGCACGGATACTGGCTTTGCTGGCCGGGTTGGGCGCCGACGACTTTGTGCTGGCGCTGATCTCGGGCGGGGCGTCGGCGCTGCTGGTCGCCCCGGCCGAGGGCGTGACGCTGGCCGAGAAACAGGCGGTGAACGCGGCGCTGCTGGCCTCGGGCGCGCCGATCGACCGGATGAACACGGTCCGCAAGCATCTGAGCCGGGTCAAGGGCGGCCAACTGGCGGCGGCGGCCTGGCCCGCGCGGATGCTGGCGCTGATGATCTCGGACGTGCCGGGGGATGACCCGGTCTTTATCGGGTCGGGGCCGACCGTCGGCGACCCATCCAGCCGCGACGACGCCCGCGCGGTGTTGTCGCGCTGGAACATCGCGGTGCCCCCCAGCGTCGAGGCCGCGCTGAGCCGCCCCTCGGGGGTGATCGCCCCGGGCGACGCGCGCCTGTCCGCCTGCGAAAACCGCGTGATCGCCGCCCCGGCGCAATCGCTGGCCGCCGCCGCCGCGCTGGCGAAGGGCTGCGAGGTGCGGATCCTGGGGGACGCGCTGGAAGGCGAGGCGCGCGACGTCGCCACCGATCAGGCGGCCCGGGCACGGGCGATCCAGGCCGCGATGCGGCCCGGCGACCGGCCGGTGCTGCTGCTTTCGGGGGGCGAATTGACGGTCACGCGCCGGGGCGACGGGATCGGCGGGCCAAATGCCGAATTCTGCCTGGCGCTGGCCCTGGGGTTGGACGGCGCGGCCGGCATCCACGCGCTGGCCTGCGACACCGACGGCGTCGATGGCGCGGCCGAGGTCGCCGGCGCCGTGATCGGCCCCGACACGCTGGCGCGCGCGCAGGCCGCCGGGCTGGACCCCGCGCAAGCCTTGGCGCGCAACGACGCGCACCGCTTTTTCGCGGCGTTGGGCGATCAGGTCGTGACCGGCCCGACCTTGACGAATGTCAACGATTTCCGGGCGATCCTGATTACCCCCGTGGTTCGCTGAGGTTCCCGCCCCCGACCGGCGCCGCGACCCCCGTGGTGCCCGGCGCCGAGGTCGGCAGCCCCCGCGCGACCCGTGCCGCAAGATAGGCAAAGGCCTGGGCCTCGATCATGTCACCGTCGAGGCCATGCGCCTCGACCGGGTCCACGGGGCAGTCGCAGGCGGCCGCGATCATCCGCATCAGGGTGGCGTTGTGCCGCCCGCCGCCGCAGACGATCAGCCGCTCGGGCGCGGCGGGGAAATGTTCGAACGCAAGCGCCACGCCGGCTGCGCAACCGGCCGCCAGCGTCGCCAGCGCATCGGCATCGTCCAGGCCCGCGACATCGGGCGCAGGCGCCGCCCGGTCCAGCGATTTCGGCGGGATGCGGCGGAAATAGCCCTGCGCGACAAAGGCGTTCAGCCGGGCCTCGTCCGGCGAGCCCCGGGCGGCCAGCGCCCCGCCCTCGTCGCGCGCCAGACCCAGGCGCGCGCACATCAGATCGTCCATCGGCGCGTTGCCCGGGCCACAGTCGAAGGCCAGGCACGCCCTTTCGGGTGCGGGGTCGCGCGGGTCGCACCAGGTGACGTTCGCCACGCCCCCGACGTTCAGGAACACGACCGGCGCCACGAACCCCAACCGAAGGGCCAACGCATGGTGATAGAACGGCGCCAGCGGGGCGCCCTGCCCGCCCAGACGCACGTCGGCGGTGCGGAAATCCCAGACGACGGGCCAGCCAAGCGCCTGGGCCAGCACCTCGCCCGAGCCGGCCTGATGCGTGCCCCGCCCGCCGGGATCATGCGCCAGCGTCTGACCATGGAAGCCCACCAGATCGACCGGCGCGAACCCCGCCAGCAGTTCGGCGTGGGCCAATTCGACAACCTCGGCCGCGGCCTCGGCCCGAGGGTCGCCCGGCCACGCGCCCAGGGCCGCGCGCAGGACCGCGCGCTCGGCCTCGGAATAGGGCCGATACGCGGTTTCGCCGAACCCGGCGACCTGGACCCCGTCGGTTTCCAGCACGGCGGCGTCCACCCCGTCCAGCGAGGTCCCCGACATCGTGCCCAGCACCCGCAGCATCCCGGGTTTCATCATGGCTTTCCCTTTCCGCGCCCTTCGCGCTATAGACAGCCCGACCCGCGCGCCGAGGACAAGCGAAATGAACCACAACCCGAAATCCGAATTCCTGCGTATCATCATCGAACGCGGTTTCCTCGCCGATTGCACCGATCTGCAATCCCTGGACGAGGCCCTGATGGCGGGCGTGGTTCCGGCCTATATCGGCTATGACGCGACGGCGAAATCGCTGCATGTGGGGCATCTGCTGAACATCATGCTGTTGCGCTGGATGCAAAAGAGCGGCCACAAACCGATCACGCTGATGGGCGGCGGCACCACCAAGGTGGGCGACCCGTCGTTCCGGTCCGAGGAACGCCCGTTGCTGACCGCGCAGGCGATCGACGACAACATCGCCAGCATGAAGACCATCTTTGCCAGGTATCTGGACTATGGCGACGCGCCCAACGGCGCGCTCATGCTGAACAACGCCGAGTGGCTGGACACGCTGAACTACCTGGAATTCCTGCGCGACATCGGGCGGCATTTCTCGGTCAACCGGATGTTGTCCTTCGAAAGCGTCAAGTCGCGCATCGACCGCGAGCAGTCGCTCAGCTTCCTCGAATTCAACTACATGATCCTGCAAGCCTATGATTTCCTCGAACTGCACCGCCGCTATGGCTGCCTGTTGCAGATGGGCGGATCGGACCAGTGGGGGAACATCGTCAACGGCATCGACCTGACGCGCCGGGTGATGGACGACGCCATCTTTGGCCTGACGACACCGTTGCTGACAACCTCGGACGGGCGCAAGATGGGCAAATCGCAAGGCGGGGCGATCTGGCTGAACGGCGATCTGCTCAGCCCCTATGAGTTCTGGCAGTTCTGGCGCAACACCACCGACGCCGATGTCGGCCGGTTCCTGAAGCTGTATACCGAACTGCCGGTCGCGGAATGCGACCGCCTGGGCGCGCTGCAAGGCGCCGAGATCAACGCGGCCAAGGTGATCCTGGCGAACGCGGTCACGACGCTGTGCCATGGCGCCGAGGCCGCCGCCGCCGCCGAAGCGACCGCGCGCGCGGTGTTCGAGCAGGGCGGCACGGGCGAGGATTTGCCGCGCGTCGATCTGACCGCGACCGAGGCCGACGAAGGCGTGTCCATCGTGCAACTTTTCGTGCGCACCGGGCTGGCGAAATCCGGCAAGGATGCAAAGCGCCTGATCGCCGAGGGCGGCGCGCGCCTGAACGACGAACCCTTGAGCGACGCCGGCCTGGTGCTGCACACATCGGATCTGTCGCAGCCGATCAAACTGACCGCAGGACGCAAACGGCACGCGCTGGTGGGGCTGGAATAATTGTCAGGCAATTTATTGCCTGACAATATTATGCCCAGAAAAGCCTACCTAGGTCACTGAAAAATCGACAATTCGGCTGTTCCGCCTGACAGTTATCCTCAGACACGTCGCCCTTGGCGCGCGCCCCGGCCCCTTGCGGCAATCGGCAGTGCGAACCGTCGGATTCCGTTGATGTCTGACCTTTAGCCGGGCCGCCCGCCTCGCGCTTGCCGGGGCGAGGCGCCGAACCGGCGGCGGAACGCGCGCGAAAAGCTCGACCGATCCGCAAAGCCGCACCTCAGGGCGATCTCCTGAATTGGGTGGCGCGTGTCTGCCATCATGCGTCGCGCCGCCTGCAAGCGCAGTTCCAGATAGGCCGCACCCGGCCCCTGCCCCAACCCGTCGCGGAACAATTGTTCCAGCCGGCGTGCCCCGATCCGCTGGGCGCGGGCCACCGCGGCCAACGGCAAGGGATCCTCGAGATGCTGGCTCATCAGCGTCAGCGCCGCCGAAAGACGCGGATCACGCGCGCCGGGCAGCAACCCTGGACGTTGCGGCCGCGTGCCGTCCGCGCGTGCGTCATAGAGAAACGAATCCGCCACGCGCCCGGCCACACCGGCCCCGCAGCGGGTGCCGATCAGATGCAGCATCAGGTCGGCGGCCGGCACCGCGCCGCCCGCGGTGAACCGGTTGCGCGACAGCACGAAACGGTCGGGCACCACCTCCACGGTCGGAAAGGCGGCCGCGAAATCCTCGAGGTCTTCCCAGTGGACGGTGGCGCGGTGGCCGTCCAGCAGGCCTGCGCGCGCCAGCACCCAGGGCCCGGCATCGACCCCGCCGATCGCGCGAAACCGCCCCGCGGCGCGGCGCAATCCCGCCAGCAGGCCGCGCGTCACGACCTCGGCCTGGGCGTAGCCCGCGACAACGATCAGCACATCCGCGCCCTCGGCCGCCGCCAGACCTCCGCGCGCGGGCAGTTCGATGCCGCAGGTCAAGGGCACCGCGGCGCCGTCGGGCGAGATGACCCGCCAGCGGAACCCCTCGCGCCCGAGGTGGCGGTTGGCGCTGCGCAACGGGTCGAGCACCGACGCCACCTCGAGAATCGAAGCCCGCGGCAGCACCAGAACCGCGATGTCGAGGGGCTGCGACGAGGGCGCGAAAAGGCTTTCGGTATTTGCCATGTGTTCTTCGTATTTCGTCAACTCTGGCGATTCAACCCTGATACTCTGCCCCCAACAAAGGAGACGCCCATGCCACTTTCGATGAATCGCGAGGTCTTCATCACCTGCGCCGTGACCGGCTCGGGCGGGACGCAGGACCGCAGCCCCCATGTGCCGCGCTCGCCCCGCCAGATCGCCGACAGCGCCATTGACGCGGCCAAGGCCGGCGCGGCGATCGTGCATTGCCACGTCCGCGACCCAGAAACCGGCGCCCCGTCGCGCGACCCGGCGCTCTACCGCGAAGTGACCGAGCGCATCCGCGATTCGGGCACGGACGTGGTGCTGAACCTGACCGCCGGGATGGGCGGCGACCTGCTGTTCGACGGCACCGAGGCGATGAACCGCATGTCGCAGAAATCCGACATGGCGGGCGCCGCGGAACGGGTCGCCCATGTCGTCGATTGCCGCCCCGAGATCTGCACCCTGGACTGCGGCACGATGAACTTTGCCGAGGCAGACTATGTCATGGTCAACACGCCCGGAATGCTGCGCGACATGGCGCAACGGATGACCGACTCGGGCGTCCAGATCGAGATCGAGGCCTTTGATACCGGGCATCTGTGGTTCGCCCGGCAACTGGTGGCCGAAGGGATCATCCGCGACCCGGTGCTGGTGCAGCTTTGCATGGGCGTGCCGTGGGGCGCACCCGACGATCTGAACACCTTCCTGGCCATGGTGAACAATGTGCCGGCCGATTGGCACTGGTCGGCCTTTGCCCTGGGGCGCAACCAGATGGCCTTTGCCGCGGC
>Ga0116152_10002000_pt1 | contig 16610 bp, 13 predicted proteins | sample AD_UKC119_MetaG_FD_89894 | JGI IMG/M metagenome (GOLD analysis project Ga0116152, IMG submission 89894) | Active sludge microbial communities of municipal wastewater-treating anaerobic digesters from Hong Kong - AD_UKC119_MetaG | ecosystem: Engineered > Bioreactor > Anaerobic > Digestate... | reverse complement strand
TCGAGCCGATCGGAAACATCCCTCCGGCAGAAGCCGAGGCCAACTACTTTGCAGCCCTGAAGGAAAACGCTATCGCTGCATGACTCCAACCAAACAGCCTCCGGGGTTATCGGCGCGGTTCAGATGCACGGTGTCTTAGACGATAGGGGTGATGTGCAGGGGCCCTTGTTAGAGATGCGCAAGGTGAACTGTAATAAGGACTTTATGTCGCGAAAACCTCGAAAGCTTTATCTGGATGTGGCAAATCGACTTGTGAAGGATATCAAGGAAGGGCGCTATGTCACAGGTAGCTTGTTGCCCACGGAGCACGAGCTAAGTGCTAGTTTCGGGGTAAGCCGACAGACTGTTCGCTCCGCCTTGGCTTACCTTCAAGAGCGCGGATATATAAGCAGGAAGAAAGCTGTCGGTAGTCGGGTAAAGAGCGCAAATCCAAATGTGCTCTACCGCCAAACCTACAATTCTATCGAAGAGCTCGTTAGAGTCGCTACAGAAGCTGAAATTCGGATTAACCTTTCAATTAATCAAAAGGTGCTTGATAAATCGACTGCACGCAAGTTAGAAGCGCCGCTCGGAAGTAGATGGATTTGTTTTTCCGGGGTGAGAGTGCCGCGTCGACATGGAAAGCAGCCTACTTCTTGGTTCAATGTGTATATAAAAAGAGACTATGAAGAAATAATAGCTGCTGCTGAAGCCTATCCAGATGAGTTGATTTTTACTTTACTTGAACGTGAGTTTGGGGTCGACATTGTGGAAATCCGCCAAACAATCTCTGTTGCGTCGCTCTCGGAGGAGGCAGCCGAGGCTCTGGAAGCAGAGCCGAACTCTGCAGGATTGTCAATTGTTCGTCATTTCAAAGATATAAATGGCGAGATTGTTGAAATTTCTGAGACTATTTACCCGAGTGATCGAATTAGTATATCCTCGCGGATTAGTCGAGCCAGTCCAGGATACTAGTTCAGTTTGAATAGAAGGGCTTATTGAGTGAGAGTGTTTCCCAGCTGCTGTACCCAATAGAAAAGGATGGTTTCTGACCTAAGATCCGACCTCGAACCATTTCGGGCTTTTTTGCGCAGGGCTTGGGGACGTCGGCGTAATTGCTTCGGGGCTTCTGGGGGCTGATAGCGTTTTGCGATCTAGTTTATTTTTCGCCCGGACCTTTAGCTTGGAGGGCTTGCTCTGCAATTTCAGGCCCCATCCGTTGTAAAGCCCGAGCATCGCATCCTCGTTCACAAACCATCTCTCCCATCTCAACATGACGTGCACGCGCCGGTATCCATTACGGCGCGTGTATTTCGCCAATATCATTGGTCGGCTCTCTCAACGCGGCCTGGTCGGGTCGCCAAGGGTGGTAATGAACGTGGAGATGTCGAGCAGAAGGTTGCAGTAGGCCCTTCGGATTGACATATACCCAATCCTGAACCGCCTCTTGGATAAGCTCCCGCTTGCGATCAGACCTTACGTCTATTGAACGCGGTTCGATGCTCTGTGCGAGGGGCTCGATTGGCGCAAGGTGCAGTTGGTCCGGGTACGTCGTCCGGACCTTGTCGAATAAGCGAAACAGGGCGAGTGAAGCAGTGCATAAAATGAGTTATGTCCGAAACGCTCGCCGCTGCCGAACTTGTCGCGCTCCCGCCGAAGGTGCGGGCGGTGTTTGCAGCGTAGGCAGCGCGGATCGTCGCGGCTGAAGAAAAGGTATCCGCCCTTGCCCAGTAGACCAACGAGCTGGAAGCCTGGAACCTGCGGCTGGAATATCTGGTGGAGGAACTGTGCCAGGCGCTCTTTGGCAAGAAGTCCGAGCGGTTCGATCCGGACGAGCTCGATTTCCTGGCCGAGGATCTCGAGACGGTGCTCGCAGTTGTGAAAACCGAAGACGGTGCTTGCGGCTTGAGGCCGACAGCGCGCAAACGGGCCGAGCCGATATCGGCCGGCTGCCAGGTCATCTCGAACGCATTGAGCGTGCGATCGAGGCGGAATGTCTGCATTTTCCTTGCAGGTGCGGGGAGATTGTGACGATCGGCGAGGACCGGATCGAGCGGCTGGATGTTGTGCCGACGTGGTGCAGGGGGATCGTCACTATCTCCCCGCAATATGCTGGCCGGCCTTGCGTGCAGGGTGTGAAGCAGGCGGCGGCACCAGCGTACTTGATCGAAGGCGCACTGCCGACAAAAGCGCTGATCGTGCAGGTCTCGGTCTCCAAATATTCCGCCATCTCCTGCTTTATCGTCAGGTCAAAATCTATGCCCGGTCCGGCATCCAGCTGGATCGTTCGACCTTGGCGAGATGGGGCGGGACAACTGCGTATCGCATCTCGCCGCTGGTCGCCCGAGTTTCTGAAAGCTTCAAGGCCTCAGGCTACCTGTGCATGGATGAAACCAAATGCCCGGTGCTGGATTCCGGATGCGTGACGACGAAGAGCGGCCATCTCTGGGCCCTTGCCCGAGGCGATCGGCCGGGGCGGAGCGGTGGTGCCCGCCATCTGTTGGGCAAATGCGCTCCTCAAACTAGTGGAAATCAAGCAGTCCTCGAGCTCGATCATTGTCGATGAGGGGCCTTAAGCAGATCGCTGCGTTCTATGCGATCGAGGCCGAAATCCGCGGGCTCACACCGGAAGTCCGTAGGCCTGTCCGGCAGGTCAGCATTGCGCCGCTGGTGGCCGCGTGCGGTGAATGGCCGAAGCAGAAGCGATCACGGATATCTGCAAAGGCCCGGCTCGGCGAGAAGTTCACCTATCGCCAACCAGTGGGAGGGGCTGCAGGTGTTTCTCGCCGACGGCCTTGTCGAGAAGGACAGCAATAGGGGGGGGGCACCTGTCCGCTCGCCCTCGACCGCAAGAACCGTCTGTTCGCCGGTCATGAGGGGGGGCGTGCCTGGGCACGGATCGCCTCCCTCCTCTAAACCTGCAAGTTCAATGATGGCGAACCGCTAAGCTGTCATTCCCAGGTTCGCCTGATCTTCAACCGTAACTCCGGAGGGGTTGCGAGGCTCATTGACTGATAGCCCAAGTGAGTTGATGCACAACCGCAAGCCTTTTGGTCGAAAGCGGGGGCATCGGCCCCTAAAAAAGCTATGCAGGAAAGGCTTGTGCTGATCGCATCAAGGCCTGGCTGCAGCAGCGACCTATTCGCGATAGGCCGGCTTGCAGCCCCGGCTCGCACCATACCTCTGGTTTGATGAGGGGATCCTATGCCATCTCCTCCCAAAGGTACAAATCAGCGACGACGCGCTTCGTCCAGTTGAAGGAATTCGCTGATTGATCCTCGCCTTGCGGCAGATATTTGCTACTAGGATCCCGGACTCACCCTGCCTCATGTTGAACGCCTTCTGGGCGTCCATGAATTCGATGTCCGCATCCGTCTGTCTCCTCCGAGCTAGGTTCCAGAGTTCCGGAAACGCAAAGCCGAAAGGAACTATTCTCGCAGGGGTTGAGCAGGTCGAACAAGGGATTTTAATCAGTGCATCTTGCTCAATCTGGTTGAGGCCTTTGCTATGAAAGGACTGTTTGCCAATTTCGTGAAATGGTGTTCGCCCATGGTTCCTTAGGAATTGCAATGGTATAGTCAAGATCAAGCACGACATCATCACCATACTTGGCTCGTTTCCCTGGGATCATTTTTGGAAAGATGAAGTCATCGCTTTCTGCGGAATTCTTCTTCGCAATCGTACGTATCCTCAGCCCCCCAATATTTGCTGAATTCATCTCTATCTTGTCGAGGACTTCGCTAGCGCACCGGATTGTGTCGCCAGGGAATGTTGGTGCAACATGGCTTCCTGCGTTAATTGCCAACATACCAACAGAATTTTCAAATCCGTCATAAGCCGCAGCGATGCAAATTGAAATGATATGTCCACCGTATACCAATGGTTTCCCAGACATCATGATGCTATCGAAGTGCCCTCGGGCGTTGTTTTGATAGAGGCGAGTGGCGATGGAGTGGTCACTTTGGTAGATCGTGGTTCCCAAGGGGTGGGCAATCCGCTCACCTACAGTATAGTCCTCCCAGTGATCAGGGCATCCTGTCAGATTCGAAACCTGTCTTACCTCGGCGCTAAAAGGTTTTGATGAAAGGTCAGCAGAGGTCACAGAAGCTGGTAGTTCGGGAACTTCCAAATTCGGACTGCAATCGCGGGGGTATTTCTTGTTGATCATGACCCAACGAATCCATTTCAATACACTCTTTCCGTACTGATTATTTGCGGAAGATTCGGCATAAACTATCCCGGATTCCCCGTTAGAGTTTTCCTTCAGGCCAATGATTTTGCTTTCTACCGATACGGTATCATCTGGGTAAACATGCTCTAGAAATCTCACGTTCGAGTATCCCAGATTACCTCGGGCATTTAGAGAAATGTCGTTTACGGTCTTGCCGAAGGCTGTATTAAATACAAGCATATCATCCAGGGGCCTTTGGCGGAAGCCAAGGACCGTCGAGTTGGTCGATGCAGTTCCGGTGACTGATCGAGCGCCTGTCAATCCAAAGTAGAGGCTGCGATCTCCTTCGGTCAATGTGCGGGGAGCGGCATGCGTAAACGTCATCCCTATCGCAAAGTCCTCAAAAAAATTTCCTTGTCGCACTTTGCTCAACTTCTTCGGCCTCTTCTTCGCGGTTGACCGCATTAAAAATGTGGTGGAAATATTGCCCTTTCAATGTCCGGACAATGGCGCGCTCGATTGAAAGAATAAGACATCTGCTATTGGCAAGTCAACGGCTTTACATTTGTTCAATGGGCTGAAGAGTCCGACAAAAAGGTGCTATGAGCACTGGTTAGCGATCACGCATTTTGCGAAGTGATAGCAAGATACAATGCGGGATTGGATATGAAAGAAGTCAGAAAATAAAGCCTTTTTTATGTTTCTCATTGCCCGTTGAATTTGAGGTGGAGGCGCGCCCAACTGGGGGGCGTTATATAAAGAAGAATATGTTGGTCTCGGCACTGGTTATGTAAATTGGACCGGAAATCAAAATACGAACCTGTTGCGTATTGGGCATCGCAATGAGATGATAATGTACATACATAGTGGAGATTGGCGCGGATGCGGGAATTAAACGCTGAGCAAAAGTTAATCCAAGAGACTGCGCGGCGGTTTACTGCTGACCGTGTGCTTCCATTGGCGAATAAGCTTGATCCTTTGAAGGGGAGTATGCCGCGAGCGCTCATCGAGGAAATGGCGGAGCTGGGTTTTTTTGGAATCCTTGTGGCGCCTGAGTACGGTGGTTTGGGGCTTGGCGCATTTGAATATTGCCTTGTAGCGGAAGAGTTGGCGCGTGGGTGGATGAGTGTTGGCAGTATCATCGCGCGCGGAAACGGCATGGTGGGCTTGTTCGATGAGCTGCCTGAAGAGCGAAAGGCTGATATCCTAACTCGAATGGTCAAGGGGGAGTATCTCGGAGCCTTTTCTCTCTCGGAGCCGAATGCTGGTTCCGATGTAGCGGCACTTTCGTGTCGTGCCGACCGTGTAGGCGATTGTTGGGAGATATCGGGGAACAAGTATTGGTGTACGTTTGCGGATGAAGCTGATTTCATTATCGTATTTGCACGAACGAATCCGGAAATTGACCCAAATGCTAAGCATCGTGGGATATCTGCTTTCATTGTGGATAAGCCACGCGGGGATTTGCCGGAGGGTGTAAGGGGAGCGCCGATCCCGAAAATCGGTTATTTCGGCTGGACCACTTGGGAGCTGGCGTTTGAGCGATGCCGGGTCCCAGCCGAAAACTTATTGGGAGAGGAGGGAAGGGGATTCTATCATGTTACATCTGGCTTGGAGGTCGCACGAGCTCATACGGCCGCCCGGTCAATTGGGTTGGCTAGAGGGGCGCTCGAAGATGCAATGGCATATGCGAGACAGCGGGTTCAGTTCGGTGCATCCATCAGCCATCTTCAGGCAATCCGGTTCAAACTGGCCGACATGGCAACGCAAATAGAAGCTTCGCGAAGTCTAATGTATGATGTCTGTGAACGGATAGATGCTGGAGGACGCTGTGACGTCGAGTCTTCAATGGTGAAATTGTTTGCAAGTGAAATGTCTGAGCAAGTTACTTCGGAAGCCCTGCAAATTCTTGGCGGTGCTGGGTATACAACCGATTTTGCAATAGAGCGCTACTGGCGAGATGCCCGCCTTACTAAGATTTTTGAGGGTACGTCTGAGATTCAAAAGAGGATTATCTCGGACGCGCTGTTAGGCAAGGCACAAACATGACCGATAATGCACTAATCGATAAGGCTCCCGTCAGTGTGCCTGGGCTTACTGAGCGGGTAGCAAACTTCGCTACCAATCGAGCCGCCCAAATTCCCGTGAATGCGCTTGAAATGGGCAGGCTCTCGATCTTTGATTGGCTCACAGTTCTGCGCGCGGGTTCCAATGAGCCTGTCGCTTGTGTGATCCGATCTCTGGTAAGCCACGAAATGAGCGAAGGGGCGAGTTCCGCTTTCGGGATGGAGTCTAAAGTTTCTGCAAGGGCAGCGGCCCTTATCAACGGTTCGATCTCTCATGCGCTTGATTATGATGATACGCATTTCGGGTTTGGGGGGCACCCTACTGTTGCCGTGCTTCCTGCAGTTCTCGCCTTAGCGGAGGAAAAAAAACTTGGGGGTCGGGAGCTGCTAGAAGGGTTTGTTGTTGGCGCAGAGGCGGCATGCCGATTGGGCGTCTTTCTTGGGCGCCAGCATTACGCGGCAGGTTTTCACCCAACGGCAACCGCTGGGACATTTGGTGCTACTGTGGGGGCATCTCGTCTATTGGGGTTGAGCGCCAATCAGGCACGACATGCATTGGGCTTCGCTTCAACGCGGGCGTCGGGATTGCGTTCTCAATTCGGTACGATGGGCAAACCTATTCATGCGGGAATGTCATCCTCTAACGGGGTTGAGGCTGGATTGCTTGCTCTGTTCGGGCTGGTTTCTCGCGCAGATGGAATAGAATGTGTTGAGGGATTTGCGGGAACCCACGCGTCAGGCAACCAGGAAGATTGCAGTGAATTTGGTCCGGAAACGCCATTCATATTTCAAGATGTCCAATACAAATTTTACGCTTGTTGTCACGGTATTCATGGGCCTTTGGAGGCGGTGCTTTCGCTCAGGGAGAGTGTCAAAGAGAATCTGGAGGAGATTGCAAGGATCAGGTTCTCCGTAAATCCTCAGTGGAAAAACATATGTTGCATTAATGGTCCTAAGACTGGTCTTGAGATCAAGTTCAGCTTGTCGACAGTTATAGCTATGGCCCTGATTGGGATTGATACCAGTTCGCCTGAATCTTTTGCAGACGAACTGTGTGTTGATACTCGAATAGCAACACTTGCCGATAAGACGGTCATTGAGTTTCATCCAAGCGTAGATGACGCAACTACATTAGTGTCAGTAGAAATGGTGAGCGGTACCCGGATGGATGCGTCATTTGATCTTAGGCGGCCAGTTTCACGAGAATTCACTGCGGAGAAACTTCAACGAAAAGCCGTTTCATTGGTTGGTGAATCTCATGCTGAGCAATTGTGGAAATTTGTCAGCGAAATAGAGATGTTGAGCTTCGAAGAATTATCCGCAGCCATTCGACAGGAGTTTGCGCCTCCCCTTGGCGTATCGCGCTGATAATAAGTGTCCTTGTAATCGACGAGAGCAATATGGACCGTAAAGAATGTTCGAGTAAGGAAAGGTCGGGGAGAGAGCATGCATTCTCCGCAGGGAGGTTTTTAGCTTAGTCTGGATTGATTTGGTGTCGTGATGAATATTCCGTTTGCAGATGTACCGGGGTGGTTTGCCGCGCGAAAGCATGCCGCTGAGTTGGCAATCATTCATGATGGTGATGCAATATCCTGGTCGGCTTTGGAGTTGCGGACCACCCAACGCGCCCACTTGCTTGCGGAAATGGGCGTGAAGCCTGGCGATTTTGTGGCAATTTGTTTGCCGAATGGTCTCGAATTCTTTGAGGTGACATTTGCGGTTTGGAAGCTTGGTGGAACTATTTGCCCGCTGCCGTTCGGAACATCGGTGGAGGAGGCCAAAGCTCTTCTGTCGCTATTAAAGCCATCTCTCCTTATTGGAGGAGACAGCAGCTGGGGGGATTGGGTTCATTTGCCAGCTGATAGGGACGTATCCAAAAATCCCACTACACAGATACTGTCCCCTATCTCCCGATATTGGGCGGCACTTCCAAGCGGGGGATCGACAGGTAGGCCCAAAATAATAGTGCAGCATATGATGGCAATAACTGGCTTGAAGTATCGGGTTCCAGCCGGATTGGCATCTGGATATCGTGTGTTAAATCCGGGGGCACCTCTTCATCATGCCGCGCCATGCCTAATTACGCATTGGGCGCTATTCTTGGGGGGGCAAGTTTATTCGATGCCTGTTTTCGATCCGGAGGAAACTCTGCGGCAGATTCAAAAACATAAAATTGACTGGGTCTATTTGGTCCCAACGATGATGCATCGGATATGGAAACTTCCGCCGAAAATTAGAGAATCATATGATCTGTCGACTCTGAAATTCGTGGTCCACACGGCTTCCCCAATGCCTCCATGGCTGAAGGAGGCTTGGATTTCATGGCTCGGACCGGAAAGGATTATTGAGCACTACGGTGGATCCGAAAACATTGGCGGTACTGTAATAAATGGCGATGAGTGGCTGGGGCACCGGGGATCAGTCGGGCGGCCCCCTTCAGGTAGCGTAAGGATAATTGATTGTTGGGGGCGCGCGCTTCCGGCTAACCATGTTGGGGAGATCTGCTTTGAGGCCGGTGATGGACCTGAATTGACATTCCACTATGTTGGAGCAGAGCATCGGCAGCCAGCCGATGGCTGGGCAACGTTCGGGGACTTCGGGTATCTGGATGATGACGGTTACCTCTATTTGGTAGATCGCCGTGATGATATGATCGTGCGTGCGGGAGTTAATGTGTTTCCCGCGGAGGTGGAGGCAGCGTTAACGTTGCATCCGGATGTACTATCGTGTGCGGTCATTGGCCTTCCTGATGCCGATTTGGGGCAGCGAATTCACGCAATTATTGAGCTCTGCGAAGGTGTCAAACTAGAGCAATTTGTCGATAGTATGCGCGAATTTTTAAAGCGTCATCTATCGAAAGAAAAACATCCGGCCACGTACGAAGCCGTGACTGGGGCGATTTGGAATGGCGCTGGAAAAGTAAGACGTTCTGCGCTTCGTGAGGAACGAATCCGATGGCGTGAAGCCGGAATCAAATTCGAATTTGTGCAATGAAGCGATATGGGTATCAGAGTTTCAAGAAATTCGGCCCGTTGCGGGGCTAAAAAGTACGTACAATATGCTCGTTCGAAAGATTGAGAGTGGCTCGGATTAACCAAGGCGTGAGCGCCCCGCGTACGGTTACGCAAGAAAAGCAGGGGTGTTGAGGGGGGGCTAAAACTCACGTTGACAGATAATCTATGCGCCAATATGTACGTACATAATAAAATGAGAATCGAGCATCTATGCTCGGCTGCGGGTCTAAAAGCGGGCTCGCTCTAGTCAGGGGAGATACAGAAATGCACAATTCACGTAACATTAGTTCCTCAAATAAGCGCTATGGCCTGACTCTGTCAGCGGCGGCTCTGACGCTTGCGATATCAATGCCTGCGGTTGCGCAAGAAGTCGCGAGCCAGGAGGAGGTATTAAACGATCAGCGGAGTGTGGCGCAGGAAGATTCGGAAAACGTATTGGGGGAGGTCATTGTCACGGCTCGCCGGAAAGAAGAGAGTCTGCAGGACGTGCCGATCTCTGTGGTGGCTTTGAGTGGAGATTTTATTGCCGAGCGCAACGTCGTTTCTCTTGAGGACCTATCTGTATACACTCCTAATTTCCGTCAGAATAACGGGATAATTTCCGGATATCGTCTTATGCGTGGCGTGAGCTCCGGGTCGAATTTTTCGTTTGATCAGGCGGTAGGGGGCTTTAGTGACGGCTTGTACATCGGCCGTGCTCAGCTCGCGCGCATGCCGTTTTTTGATGTTGAGCGTGTAGAGGTGCTCCGTGGTCCTCAGGTTATTCTGTTCGGCAACTCAACGACAGCCGGGGCTATTAGTTCAGTCACGCGCAAGCCTGGGGGGGAGTTTTCCGCCAATCTCCGTGGATCCTACGAGTTTAACAATGAGGAGACAGTTCTGGAGGGGGGGGTGACCGTGCCTCTGGGGGATAAGTTCTCCGTGAGATTGGCGGGGTTCAGTCAGAATCTGGATAAAGGCTGGATTAAATCAGATTTCGACGGTGTGCGAACTGAGGACCCTCGGCTTGATACTCTGGCGTTTCGGGTGACGGCAAGTTATTCGCCGAGCAGTGATCTTACGGCGACGCTGCGTTACGAGAATGCTGAAATAAATGTTGACGGTGGTACTCAGCAGGCTGTTCTAAATCGACTCGGCGTCCCATTGGTTGGTGAAGTGAGTTTCGACGATCATCGTACGGTAGGGAGTGGTTCTCCCTTCGGAATAAACGATCAGTCTGGCGTTCCGAACGATTATGTCCGGTTGGACCCTGAGCTTTGGCTTGGTACGATCGAGTATCAAGCGGGCGATGTTACGATAACGTCTCAGACAGGGTATATCACGTTTGGTTATCAGCAGGGTGTTGAGTCGGATTGGATCGCAGCCCCCGTTGCGCAAATTATTCAGTCGGAGGGGTACGAGCAGTTCAGTCAGGAGATCCGGCTTGCTGGGGTGGTTGGAGGCTTTGTGGATTACCAGGCGGGCGTTTACTATCAAGACGACACTCGCAGTGGTGACTTGCGATTCGACTTCAATTTTCCTGCGCTGGGTAGCCCTTTGCCCCCCTTTGGCTTGCATAGTGGGGCTGAAACTGAGAGTACCTCCTGGTCGGTTTTTACGGATCTGACTTTTAATCTGTCGGATCGTCTCAGGCTTGGGCTCGGGGCTCGCTATACGGAATCTGACCGTACAACAGACCAGTTCAACCATGCCTCTGTTGTTGGCACGGGGGCGTACTTTCCTCTAATCGAAAGCGCAGAAATTGCACCGGGCGTAACCATTTTCAATGCGGTGGGCAATGCTCCGCATGATTATTACAATGTAAGTGACTCGGAAAGTAAATTTCAGCCACAAGTTCTCCTTCAGTATGACATTACACCGGATGTGATGGGTTATTTGAAATATGTGAAAGGATCCAAAGCTGGAGGATATGATTGGCTTTACCGTGGTCCTGATCCACGTGGCGGGCTATTTCAGCCTGAAACAGCCACCTCATATGAAGTCGGAGTGAAGGGTATTTTCTTTGATCGTACCCTGAGTGTCGAACTCCAAGGGTACCGGACTGAATTTAAAGACCTGCAAGTGAGCGCGTTCGATGGTGTGGCGTCTCTGGTCGTAAAGAATGCAGCGGAGCAAACCAGTCAGGGGGTGGAGCTCGAGTCAGTTTGGAGGCCTTTTCCTGAGTTAACCTTTAATTTGAGTGGCGCCTATTTGGATGCGGTCTATGACGATTTTCCAGAAGGTGCCTGCAATACCGTCAGTAAGTTGGCGACTCCGGCAGGGGTGACATGCACGCAGAATTACAGTGGCACCGAACCTGCCTTTCAGTCAAAATGGTCTGGTAATTTGGGGGCTCAATATGACGTTGCGGTGGGTGATTACAGTTTCACTCCGAGGCTCGACCTAACGTACCGCTCCTCTTACAACGCGTCGACCAATAATGATCCTGAGGGTGTTCAGGATGGATACGTGCTGGTAGATGGTCGTATCGAACTGACGCGTGATGGTGCTCCCTGGAGCGTGTCGCTCTTCGGTAAGAACCTCACAGATGAGCGTTACATGGAATTTTTCCTGGATGCCCCGCTGATCACCGGGCTGAGTAGTGCGAGTAGCAACAGGGGGCGGCAGGTTGGCGTTCAGCTGAGTACTCAATTTTGAGCTATTTCCAACTAAATACTCTGAATGAAGGTCGTCTCAATGTCGTCGCGAGCAATGCACATTCTTTTAGATGTGCATTGCCGTCTCGCGAGTTTTCGAGGGCGAGGAGGAAGGGGGGCGGTTTGGTGCGCGGCCTTTTTTTCTCGGGCTCCTCTAGGGCCTCGTCTTACTGAGTTCCCTTCCAGTGGGTGGTTCATAGAGAAGAGGAGGCTGTTGATTAGCTTGGAAACGAGGTCGTGCCTGTGGTTTCAAGCTCTGCTGTCTGAGGTGGGCAATGACAGATCTTTCTGAAGGCCCGCTCTCGGGCATTCGCGTTATTGATTTAACGACCGTAATCATGGGGCCGTATGCTACGCAGATGCTAGGTGACATGGGGGCGGATGTGATCAAAGTGGAACCTCCGCAAGGTGATTCCACTCGCTCCTACAGGCCCAAGCGGGTCAAAGACCTTTCTGGTAGTTTTTTGAACACCAACAGAAACAAGCGCTCAATTGCGCTGGATTTAAGGCGGCCCGCTGCCAAGCGTGCGCTTACTCGATTAGTCTCTGGGGCTGACGTGATCGTGCACAATCTGCGTCCATCCGTGATCGAGCGGGCTGGTTTTGATTACGCTTCAGTACGCAAAATTAAGCAGGACATCATTTATTGTGCGGCTACGGGGTTTGGCGCCGATGGGCCGTACTCCGAAAAGCCAGCATACGATGATATGATTCAAGCGGCATCGGGAATGGCGGCGATGTATGTCCCCTCGAGGGGCGAGCCTGCTTATGCGCCCACGGCTATTTGCGACAAATTGGCCGGTCAGTTGATTGTATCGGCAGTGCTTGGAGCATTACTTTTTAGGGACCGTGGTGGTGGGGGCCAGTCAATTGAAGTGCCAATGTTCGAATCGGCGATTGCTTACAACCTTGTAGAGAACTTCGGTGCAGCAGCATTTTCGCCTCCGCTCGGGCCAACAGGTTTTGCCCGTCTGCAGACGTCAGAACGCAGGCCGTATCGAACGAAGGATGGGTATATCTGCATTTTACCTTACTCGGACAAAAACTGGCAGGACTTCTTTGTCTTCACCGGAAGAGATGATTTTCTCAACGATCTACGCTTCGCAAGTCTGTCTGAGCGCGCGCTCGCGTTTCCAGAATTATACGGCATGGTTGCTCAAGAAGCGTCCAAAAAGACGAATGCTCAATGGTTGGAGTTTTGCGAAAGAGCGGACATCCCATGTATGCCTGTATTGTCTCTTGATGAAATTCATCTAGATCCACATGTGAAGGCCGTGAAACTTTTTCAGGAGGCTGAGCATCCGTATTCCGGTCCATATCGGGTCGTGCGTAGTCCTATCCGATTTAGTGCAAGTCCCTTCCAGGTCCGCCATCACGCGCCGCTTCTTGGAGAGCATGGCAAGATGATTCTGGAGGAGGCAGGCCTATCTCAAGACGAAATCTCCGATGCTCTTGGCGAGGATGATGTCTCATGAGGTGCTTTGTTCGCCGATTGAGCGGAGGCTTGTCTAATAGCGTTTTAGTGTTGAGGAAGGTTGCTCAGTTGCGTAGAGGCTTCCCCCTTCTTTTAAGAGTTGAGGATATACAGTGAGCGGACTGAGGAAGCATAGTGAGGATGGTATCTTAACCCTCACAATTGATCGTCAAACTGTAGCGAATGCTCTTGATCCAGTGACCATGGATCAACTCAGTTCAACTGTCGCAAATGCGGCAAGAGAAGGTGCCCGGGTTATCATCTTGACTGGTGCTGGAGACCGTTTTTTTTGCGCCGGGATAGACATCAAGGCCGCTGCCGCAGCAGACTCGATGGGCGACAACACTTTCGTGGATTCATTCGCCGGTGTCCATAGGTCATTGTTTGAAGTGGTATCAGAGTCTGATGTGCCAATTTTGGCAGCAGTGAATGGCGCTGCGGTTGGGGCTGGACTGGAACTTACTCTCGCCTGCGATCTTGTGATTGGGTCCGAGACTGCGAAATTCTCTGTCCCAGAAGCGAAGCGCGGAATGGCGGCGCATTTCGCTTCTATCATGTTGCAGCGGCGGATCTCACCGGCGCTTGCAATGGATATGCTGCTGACCGGTGAAGCCATTGACGCATTTGAAGCCTTGCGTCGTGGACTGATCATTTCCGTGACGACCCCCGGAAGACTGATGGAAACAGTGCAGGCGAAAGCCAGAACTATAGCTGCAAACGCGCCGCTATCAGTTAGCCGTATCCGTCGCATGGCAAGGCGTTCAAGGGAGTTGCCAGTTGTTGCCGCATTGCGGCTCGATGAATTCCCAAATCCATATCTGAGCGAGGACCGCATTGAAGGATTGCGGGCTTTTGTAGAGAAACGTGCTCCTGTGTGGAAGGGGAAGTAATGTCAGATCTCGTACTTGGCCGAGAGGGAAAAGTCGCAACGATCGAACTCGCAAGACCGCCGCATAATTTTTTTGATATAGAGCTCCTTCGCGACATAGCGGACGCGCTGGATGCAAACGATACGGACCCGACAGTCGTTGTAACGTTACTATGTGCCCAAGGGCGCAGCTTTTGTGCGGGAGCCGACTTCTCGGCGGGTGGTGGAGACCGAGAGGGTGCTCGCCTTCTCTATGAACAAGCTGCCCGAATTTTTGATCGTAAAAAACTCTTGGTTGCAGCGGTTGGAGGGCCGGCCGTGGGTGGGGGGCTGGGACTCGCAGTGGCTGCGGATTTCAGGGTAGCTAGTCCGGCGGCGAGGTTTCATGCAAATTTTTCAGCCTTGGGTCTCCATCCCGGTTTTGCGCTTACTGCTACCTTGCCCGAGTTGATTGGATTTCAGAAAGCGCGGGAATTGATGATGACTGCGCGGCGTATTGGCGGCGAAGAGGCTTTGGCAATCGGACTGGTCGATCAATTGAGCACATCAGAACTTCTAGGATCGTTTGCGATGGAATTTGCTCAAACGATTGCAAGTCGTGCGCCGCTTGCCTTGCGCTCTATTCGTGAGGCGTTACTTCGGGTGGACGGGGAGTCTGCTCGTAAGGCACTTGATAAAGAGCTTGCGGTGCAAGCAGACCTGTTTCAGTCCGATGATTTCAAAGAAGGTGTTAAGGCGAGTGCGGGCCGTCGCTCGCCCATCTTTAAGGGATGCTGAAGAGCGCCTGGAATTCATATCGCAGATAAAAGATTTTGAAAGGTTTGATATGTTTGACCGCCCCCGTCGCGCCCGTCGTTCACAGTTGTCAGTTCCTGGAAGCAGCGAAAAGATGCTGCAAAAGGCTGCCAGCTCTTCAGCAGATCATGTCTTTTGCGATCTGGAGGATGCTGTTGCGCCATCAGAAAAAGTCGAGGCCAGAAAAAAAATTGCATGGGCACTGAATGACTTGGATTGGGGGGGCAAGGTTCGATGTGTACGTATCAATGATGTTGGAACTGAATGGTGTCACGATGACATAATCACTGTTGTCGAGCAGGCAGGTTCTAATATCGATACGATCATGCTTACTAAGCCGTACACTGCAGGTGATGTGCAGTTTCTGGATAGAATGTTAAGTCAGCTCGAGAAAAAGCTCAATCTTTCCCACCGAATTGGTATCGAGGTTTTGATCGAAGAAGTTCAGGCGCTGCAGAATGTTGAAGAGATATCCAGAAGCTCCAATCGTATTGAGTGTTTAATTTTTGGTATGGGAGATTATTCTGCATCCCAAGGCATAGATGTCTCTGAGATTGGCGGTGCTGATGAAAGCTATCCCGGCGATATTTTTCACTATGCACGCTTCAGAATTTCCATGGCAGCTCGGGCCCTTGGCATTGATGCGGTTGATGGACCCTATGCAAACTTTAATAACGAACAAGGTTATTTGTCGGAAGCGAGGCGCGCGCGTGCACTCGGAATGGTCGGGAAGTGGGCAATCCACCCGAAGCAGATATCCCCGGCGCTGAGCGTGTTCTCCCCAACGGCACAAGAAATTGCTCACGCCCGGAAATTGGAGGCAGCCTATAAGGCGGCGGAAGAAAAAGGGCTGGGCGCCGTTCAGGTCGATGGTGTCATGTTGGATGTTGTCATACTGCGGATGGTCAAGAATACGCTTGAAAAGGCGGCTCTCTATGGCCTTTAGACTATCAGAAATTGCGGCGGCTCATGAAAGTATTTCCTGCTGCCCGAGCCTCGCAGGCACTCAAAATCGAGGGACTGCCAATGACTAATACGGTCAAATCCAAGTCGCTTCGTGTTGTCGGAAGCCGATCCGATGATTCAGTATCAGTCTACCGATATTATGTATTAGGCATTCTTACATTAACGTATACGCTTAACTTTCTGGACCGGCAGATAATCGGCATTCTTGCGGTACCCTTGAAAGAAGAGTTTCAGCTGTCTGATAGTCAGTTTGGTCTACTTGGCGGGTTGGCGTTCGCTTTGTTGTATTCCACATTGGCGGTGCCCATTGCCTGGTTTGCGGATAGGTTCAGTCGGGTGTGGATAATAACTGGAGCGCTTACTCTTTGGAGTGGGTTTACGGCACTGTGTGGTTTGGCGGGAAGTTTCACGCAACTATTTATGTGCCGAATGGGGGTCGGAATTGGAGAGGCTGGAGGTGTGGCTCCTGCGTATTCGCTGATCTCAGACTATTTTCCCAAAAGGCAACGAGGAAGAGCTGACCTGAGCCCCAAATGGTCCCGCATTTGAATGGAGAGTCTGTCGCAACGGAGACAGACAATGCGCAAGAGCAAATTCACTGACGAACAGATCATTGCGATCCTGGCTGAACAGGAGCGTGG
>Ga0116152_10001999_pt1 | contig 16612 bp, 16 predicted proteins | sample AD_UKC119_MetaG_FD_89894 | JGI IMG/M metagenome (GOLD analysis project Ga0116152, IMG submission 89894) | Active sludge microbial communities of municipal wastewater-treating anaerobic digesters from Hong Kong - AD_UKC119_MetaG | ecosystem: Engineered > Bioreactor > Anaerobic > Digestate... | reverse complement strand
TGCCGGTGGTCGACTTGCCGCAGCCGGACTCGCCGACCAGGCCGAGGGTCTCGCCCTGGGCGACGTCGAAGGACACGTTGGCGACCGCGGAGACCTTGCGGCCGCGTCCGGCGGGGAAGTCGACGACCAGGTTCTCGACCCGCAGGAGGACGTCCTGGTCGACGCGGAGGTGCGCCGATCCGCTGCCGGCCATCAGAGAGTCCCTTGCGTCGGACCGGGGAACGGCGGAGGCGTGACGGGCGCCGGGCCGCTGAACGGCGGCGGGGTGCTCGAAACGGCCGCATCGGCTGCGGGAGCACCCGGAGGAGGTGTCGCCGCCATCATCTTCTGGGCGGCCAGGCGGTCCTTGATCTCCAACGTCTCGGGGGAGCTCACCGGGTAGAAGCACGCGAAGTGGTGGCCGGGGACGTTCGGGTTCTCCTGCAGGGTCGGGCTCTCCTCGTGGCAACGCTCGCGGGCGTAGGGGCAGCGGGGACTGAACGCGCACCCCTTCGGTGGGTTGACCAGGTCCGGCGGGCGTCCGCCGATGGCCGACAACCGGGTGTGGGACCCGTCGCCGAGCTTGGGGATGGCCGCGAGCAGCGCCTCGGTGTAGGGCATCTGCATGTCGGCGAAGAGAGCCGCGGTGGGCGCTTTCTCGACGACGCGACCGGCGTACATGACGGCGATCTCCTGGGCCCGCGACGCCACCACCCCGAGGTCGTGGGTGACCAGGATCATGGCCATGTACCGCTCGCGCTGCTGCTCGCCGAGCAGGTCCAGGATCTGGGCCTGCACCGTCACGTCCAGGGCGGTGGTCGGCTCGTCCGCGAACAGGAGCTTGGGCCCGCAGGCCAGAGCGACGGCGATGACGACCCGCTGACGCATGCCGCCGGACATCTCGTGCGGGTACGAGGTGAAGCGCTTGTCGGCCTCGGGGATGCGAACCGCCCGCAACAGCGCCACGGCGGTCTCCCGCGCCTCGGACTTGTCCATGTCGAGGTGGTAGCGGAGCGACTCGGTGATCTGGTTGCCCACCTTCATCACCGGGTTCAGCGCGGTCATCGGGTCCTGGAAGACCATCGCCATCTCGGTGCCCCACAGCTCGCGGTACCCCTCGGAGCTCAACTCCGAGATGTCGCGACCCTCGAAGGTGACGCGGCCTGAACGCTCGGCTGTGGAGGGCAGCAGGCCCATGATCGAACGGGACAGCACCGACTTGCCGGACCCGGACTCGCCCACGATCCCCAGGCACTGACCCCGCTCGAGGGTGAACGACACGCCGTCGACGGCACGCACCAGTCCGCGCGGCGAGCGGAACGACGTGGCGACGTCCGCGACCTCGAGCAGGGGTCCGGAACCGGGGAGGCCCGACTGGGTCGGGCCGTCGATGACCTCGGGGCCGCTCACAGCAGGCTCTCCCTCACCTCGAAGCGCTTTCCGACGACGTCGGCCAGGAAGTTGAGCGCGAGCACGGTCAGGAACAGCACGACGATGGTGAACATGACGATGTGCGGCGCCCGGTTCAACTGGTCCTTGTTCTCGGCGATGATGTTGCCCCACGACGGGGTCGGCGGCTGGACCCCGACGCCGAAGAGGGCGAGGCCGCCCTCGGCGACGATGGCGATGCCCACGCCGAGCAGCGAGATCGACAGCATGGCGGGGAACACGTTGGGCAGGATGTCGCGCAGCATGATCCGCCAGTTCTTGGCCCCCATCGCCCGGGCGGCCAGGACGAACTCCCGCTCGGACCAGCTCAGGGTGTTGGCCCGGGTGATGCGGCCGAGGATCGGGACCGACACGATCCCCAGACCCAGGATCACGACGCCGATCCGCTGCACGCTGCTGACCTGGTCGCCCGAGGACAGGACGGTCACCAGCGACAGCGCCAGGACGAACTGGGGGATGGCGAGCAGGATCGTCATGATCGGGGTGATGATCCCGTCGACCTTGCCCCGGAAGAAGCCGGTGGCCAGGCCGAGCAGACCGCCGATGACCAGGCCGAAGCCCACGGCGCCGAAGCCGATGGCGAAGCTGGCGCGGGTGCCGTAGATCAGCCGGGCCAACAGGTCGCGGCCGTTGGCATCGCCGCCGAGCCAGTGCCCGGCGGTCGGACCCTTGCGGGCGATCTCGGTGAAGGACTGGTTGGGGTCGGGGATGGGCAGGAGCGGGGCGAGGATCGCCAGCGCCAACAGCCCGCCCAGCCAGACGATGGCCAGCCACGCACCGACCCCGAGGCGCTTTCGGCGCGGGCGCCCGCCCTCGGGAACCGGTTCGAGCTGATCGGACTCGACCGCCAGCCCGTAGACCGACAGCGACGGCTCGAGGTTGACGAGCGACGGGTCGTGGACGGGGACCTGGTCAGGTGCCGGCATGTCGGATCCGGGGGTCGAGGACGGTGTAGAGGATGTCGACGCAGAAGTTCACGAACACGTAGAAGATGGCGATGATCGCCACGAGCGACTGGAACATGACGATCTGGCGTGTGGCGATCGCCTCACCCATCAGGTAGCCGAGGCCGGGGATGTTGAACACGACCTCGATGATCAGAGCCCCACCGATCAGGGTGCCGATGTTCAGGCCGGCCACGGTCAGCAGCGTCAGCGACGACGGTCGCAGAGCGTGTCGGAACAGGATCCGCTTGGTGGTGATCCCCTTGGCCTTGGCCATGGTGATGAAGTCCTGCTGGAGCGTGGCGATCATGTCGCTGCGCAACAGCCGCATGTAGACCGCTATCTGACCGACCGCCAACGTGATCGTCGGCAGGATCATCGAGCGGACGTGGCCGGCCAGGTCCTGGGTGGGTGACTTGTAGCCACCGGTGTCGGCCCAGCCCAACTTCACGCCGATGTAGTACTGCAGGACGAAGCCGAGCGCGAACGTCGGTATGGCCAACATCGCGAACGCGGACGTGTTCGACAATCGGTCGAACCAGGTGTCCTGGCGGTAGGCGGCGATCACACCGACGGGGATGGCGATGATCAGCGCCAGCGTCTGGGCGTACACCATGAGCAGCACCGTCGGCCACAGCGACGTCGTCACCCGGTCGACCACGGGCCGCGTGGAGCTCACCGTGTACTGGTTCCCCATGTCACCGGTGACGAATCCGCCCAGCCAGTTGCCGTAGCGGACGAGGAAGGGCTGATCGAGCCCGGTCTCCTCACGAACGAGCTGACGCTGCTCGTCGCTGCCGAAGGGGACGAGCACCTCGACCGGGTCACCCGGCAGCAGCTCCAACAGGAACGACGCGAACAACGTCACCAGGATCACGGTGATGACCAGTTGGAGGAGCTTCCTGGCGATGCCCACTGATGCAGACGTCCTGTCCGTAGGAATGGGTGGGAACGACGAGCGGAGGGTGGAACCGCTCCGGTCGGGACCGGATGGGGGACGGGGCGCCCGGATGGCTCCGGGTCACCCCGCCCACACCGACGGGCTCAGCCCTTGGCGACCCACATCCCGCTGACGGGATGACCGGTGGCCAGGCCCGGGAACGGCTTCTCGCCGCCCGGGAAGTCGGGGCCGTAGACGCCGTGGACGTCGGGCGCCGAGGCGATGTCCCAGATGGTCCAGTTGAGCCACAGGTTCCAGGCCTGCGAACCGAAGCGCTTGTTCACGTTCTCGTAGATGGTCTTGGCCGCGGCCTTGTCGGACTCGGCCCGACCCTCGTTGAGCAGCTGGTCCATCTCCGGGTCCTTGAACTTTCCGAAGTTGGTCGGCGCCGCGCTGTTCCACCAGACGTACTGGAGGTCGGGAGCGCCACCGGGGTGGTTGCGCCACGCCATGGCGTTCCAGTCCGAACCGAGTGCGTTGTTGATCAGCGCCGCCTGCTCGACGGTCTTGAGGTTCACCTTGAAGCCGGCCTTCTCGACCTGCTCCTGGATGAACTGGGCGGACTTGACCGTGGCCGGGTCCGGCGTGGACAGCACCGTGATCTCGAGCGGCTTGCCCGTCTCCTCGGTGTACTTGGCCGCGTAGTCCTTGGCCTTGTCCAGGTCGTACTTGGGGAAGCCCGCGTCGGGCAGGTACCCGACCGAGCCCTCGGCGAACGGCCCGGACGCCACCTTGGTGAGGCCGAGGTTCCGGACCTGGTTGAACGAGTCCCGGTCCAGGGAGTAAGCGGCCGCCATGCGGGCGTTGATGTTGTCGAAGGGAGCCTTCGACGCGTTCAACATGATGTAGGCGACCTCGGCGTACTTGTCGGACTCGACCAGGCCGACCTTGCCGTTCTCCTTCTCGGTGCGGAGCCGGTCGATGCTCTCGGGCAGCGACGTGTGCATGGCGGTGAGCTCACCGGCCAGCAGGGCGTTGACCCGGGCGTCGCTGTCGGGGATCGGCCGGTAGGAGATCTCGTCGAGGTACGGCAGCTGGTTGCCGTCGGCGTCCTTCTGCCAGTAGTCGGGGTTCTTGACCGCCGTCAGGTGGTCGTTGAGCTTCCACTCCTTGAGCTTGAACGGGCCCGTCCCGATCAGGTTCCGGTCGCAGGTCGCCGGGTCGTCGAGCTGTGCCTGGGCGCTGATACCGAGGCGGCCGGAGCTGTGCAGGAACGCCGGGAACGCGGGCCACGGGGTCTTGGTCGTGACCGTCAACGTCAGCGGGTCGACCACGTCGACCGAGGCGATGTTGGACAGGACGAAGACGAACAGCAGCGACTTGCGGGTCGGGTACTGGCCCCGGAAGGCGTCGATGTTGTTCTTGACCACGGTCGAGTCGAGCGTGGTGCCGTCGTGGAACTTGACGCCCTCACGCAGCTTGATCGTCCACTGCGTGTAGTCGGCGTTCGGCTCGACCGACTGGGCCAGGAACGGCACGTAGTCGCCGTTCTCGTCCGGGGCGGTGAGCGTGTCGTACATGGTGCGGGCTACCTGGATGCCGGCGATCGCGAGCTGCGCCTCGGGCAGGCACCAGCCGCCGGCCGTCTCGGCCTCGAGGCCGTAGGTGACGCTTCCGCCGGACACCGGCTTGCCGGCATCGGCGTCGTTGCCGGAACCGCCTCCGCCGGAGCTGTTGTCGCTTCCGCCACACGCGGCCGCGACCATCGCGACGGTGAGAACACCTGCCGCGAGCCACGACCAGCGCGTGCTCTTCGAGCCTCGTCGAACCACCGTTGATACCCCCTGGGATGAGCGACCCGCACCGTGTTGACGGTCCCGCCGTGACGGCGTTCACAGGTCGAGTGGGGCGCACTCTAGCGCCGCCGAACGCGCTGTCAACGCACGTCGCGACCGATCATCCGTTCACCTTCGCCCGGCATCGGACGCCTCATCGCGCCGCGGGCGACGGGAGCGCGACGGCGTCGCGGTAGGCGGTGGCGAAGCCGATGACGGTGTCGACGTAGACGAGGCTGCGGTTGTAGGTGAGGTAGGCGCCCCGCAGCGCCGGCTCGGCCGACAGGTCGCCGCTGCGGCACAGGTACACCGCCGCGCCGAGCGCGGCGTCGTAGATGTTGTCGGGATCGGCTCTGCCGTCACCGTTGCCGTCGCGCCCCACGGTTCGCCAGGTGCCCGGCAGGAACTGCATCGGACCCACGGCCCGGTCCGACCCGGCATCACCGTCGAGGGCCCCTCCGTCGGAGTCGGGCACCTTGCGGAACCCATTGGTGCCGTCGAGCGGCGGACCGACGATCGGCGGCTCCGCCCGACCGTCGACGCCGACGGCGCTCCCCAGGTAGGTGCCGTGGCGGCTCTCGGTTCGTCCGATCCCGGCCAACGCCCACCAGCTGATCCGACAGCCCGGGTCGGTCACGGCCATGTGCCCCTGGGCCCGCCAGTAGGCGTCGAGCGCGACGGTGGAGATGTCGGTGCCGTCGACGGTGGCGTTGAGGCGAGCGGCGGCGACGGCGGTCTCGGCGCCGCTCACCGCCACCTCGTCGGCCGCCACCGCGGTGCTCAGCTCCTGCTCGCGCCGGGTCAGCTCCTCGAGGCGCCCAGCGACGCGTTCGCTGCTTCGCTCCAGAGCGTCGATCTCCTCGGACAGGCCGTGGCGTCGACGGTCGAGGAACGCGATCGCGTCCGCTGTCGCGGCGGCAGCGGCGTCGCCCAGGACGGCCTGGCGGCGCAGCTCGGCGAGCTCGGATGCGCCCAGGGTGGGGTCGATGGCGCGCCGATCGGCGTTGCCGGTCATGTACCACTCCGACGCCACAGCCCGAAGCGCCGATCGCTGTCGGGTGAGCACCGCGTCGACCTTGTCGCGCTCCTGTCGTCGACGGGCCAGCAGCGTGGCCTCGGCCTGCTGCTGCTGCTGCGCTGTCTCGCGTGAGATCCGTGTCCCGTCGAGCTCCCGGCGGTCGCGGTCGAGGGTGGCCACCGCGGCGTCGCGGGCGCTGCGGACCCGGTCCAGGTCCCGGGAGCTGGCCGGCAGGGCCGCCACCTCGGGGGTGAGGCCGGGGACGCCCGGTGCCGGCGGAGCCGGCGCGAGCGGTACCGCCGGCGGAGCCGGCGCGAGCGGTACCGCCGGCGGAGCCGGCGCGAGCGGTACCGCCGACACCAAGAGCGATACCGCCAGGGTCGCGACCGCGATCATGGCCATGCACCGCGCGTCTCGAGGACCGAGCGAAGGACCCCGGGCCGGTCGGTGATGATGCCGTCGACACCGAGGTCGAGCAGTCGGTGCATCTCGGCCGCGTCGTCGACGGTCCACACGTGCACCTGAGCCCCGCGGGCGTGGGCGGCGTCGAGGAGCGCCCCGGTGACGAGCTCGACGTTGCGGTACCGCACCGGGATCTGGAGGCAGCTGTAGGGAGCCGTCGACCGGCGCCGCCGACCGGCTGGGACCCGGGCCGACACGGTCAGTGCCGCCACCTCTCTGGGGCCCGCCGCGGTGGACAGCTCAGGTCCCAGCAGGGACCGCAGCCGACCGAGCCGGTCGTCGGAGAACGCGCCGACGTTGACCCGTCGCACCGCATCGTGTCGACGCAGAGCGCGGGTGAGCGCCATCACCGCACCGTCGGACTCGGGGTCGACGTTCCAGCGGACGTCAGGGAAGGACTCCAGCAGCTCGTCGAAGGTTGGGATCGGATCGGTGCCGTCGATGCGGACCCGGGCCAGCTCCGCGGCGGGAAGCGCCGACAGCGGTCCGGTCCGGTCCGTGACCCGGTCGAGCACGTCGTCGTGGAACGCGTAGAGGCGTCCGTCGGCGCTGACGTGCACGTCGGTCTCGAAGAAGCGGTAGCCCAGGCGGTGTGCCTCCTCGAACGCCCGCAGGGAGTTCTCCGGCACCTGTTCGTGCGCGCCGCGATGGGCGAACGCGATCGGGGTCGGGCCGTCGAGGACGGCGAACCGGGGCATCACGCGAGGCTACCGGGCCGTGTCGCCGCCCCGACCCGCGGCCACCCCCGCCCGCGACCACCCCCACCGGGCGCGAAGTCGGCGGGATCGGCTCCAGGTCAGGACCTGAGGGCCCTCGAACTCAGATGGTGCGGCCAGCCGCGGCCCAGTACTCGTCCTTGAGCAGCCGCTTGTAGAGCTTCCCGGTCGGGTGCCGGGGGAGCTCCTCACGGAAGTCCACCGAGCGGGGGCACTTCACCCCCGAGAGGTGTTCACGGCAGTAGGCGATCAGCTCGGTCGACAGCGCGGCCGCCTCGTCGTCGTCTGCGGGCATCCGCACCGGCGCGACCACCGCCTTGACCTCTTCGCCGAAGTCGTCGTTCGGGACGCCGAACACGGCGACGTCGCTGACCTTGGGGTGCATCGTCAGCAGGTTCTCGGCCTCCTGTGGGTACACGTTCACCCCGCCGGTGATGATCATGTACGCCTTGCGGTCGGTGAGGTAGAGGAAGCCGTCCTCGTCCAGGTAGCCGACGTCGCCGAGGGTGGACCACCCCTCCTTCAGGTACGACTCGGCGGTCTTGGCGGGGTCGTTGTGGTAGCTGAAGTTCGCTTCGCCCTCGAAGTAGACGGTGCCGGACTCGCCGACGGGGAGCTCCTCGCCGTCCTCGCCGACGATGTGCAGGGTCCCGACCAGGGCCTTGCCGACCGTGCCGGGGTGGGCGAGCCAGTCCTCCGACCCGGTGTACACGAAGCCGTTGCCTTCGGTGCCGGCGTAGTACTCGTGCAGCACCGGCCCCCACCACTCGATCATCTGGTGCTTGACCGCCACCGGGCACGGCGCCGCGGCGTGCACGGCGACCTGGACGCTCGAGACGTCGTAGCGGTCCCGGACCGCGGGGTCGAGCTTGAGCATGCGCACGAACATGGTGGGGACGAACTGGCCGAAGGTGACCCGGTACCGCTCGATGTTGGCCAGCGTCTGCTCGGGGTCGAAGTGCTCCATGACCACGACGGTCCCTCCGGCGCGCTGGACCTGCAGGCAGAAGCGCAGCGGCGCAGCGTGGTACAGCGGGGCGGGGGAGAGGTAGATGGTGTCGGGGTTGGCGCCGAAGAGGCCCGCGACCAGCATGAAGAGCGGGTCGGGGGTTCCCAGCGGGACGCCCCGCAGCGGGACCTTGACGCCCTTGGGTCGACCGGTCGTCCCCGAGGAGTAGAGCATGTCCATCCCCTCGACCGCGTCGGGCAGGTCGGTCGAGGGCTGGGCCGCGACGGCGTCGAGGAACGGCTCGTAGCCCCCGACGGTCCCGTCGAGCATGAACCGGTGCTCGACGCCGGACGTGGCCGCGGCGACCGCCTCGGCCACGTCGGCCTTGTACCCGGAGGTGATGAAGACCCGGGCGCCGCAGTCGTCGACGATGTAGGCGATCTCCTCGGCGGTCAGCCGAGAGGAGATCGCCGTGTAGTAGAGCCCGGCGTAGTGCGCTCCCCACGCCAGCGACAGGAACCACGGGTGGTTCTCCAGGCAGAACGCGACGTGGTCACCCGGGTGCAGCCCGAGGCTGCGGAACAGGTGGGCGATCCGGTTGGCCCGTTCGTGCAGCTCGGCGTAGGTGACCTCGGCACCGGGCGTTCCGTCGGCGCCGACCATCCGGTAGGCGATGGCGTCGGGACGGCTCTCAGCGTGCGCCCCCGGGTAGAACAGCTCGTCGCTCATGGGCGGGCACCGTACCCTCCGTCGACGGACCCCGTCCCCACCCTGCTCTGTCCCGCACAGACGCGGTGATCACCGCGTCTGTGCGGGACAGAGCTGCGGGACAGAGTGGGCGCCGGGGCGCGTACGGTGGCAACCATGAAGGACGCTGACGCGGTGGCCGAGTTCGGTGCCCTCGTCGCCGGCGGGGCCGAACCGCTCGACCGGGCCCTCGCTCTGATCGCCACCGCCGGCCGTCCGGACGTCGATCCCGACGCCGTCATCGGCCGCATCGACGAGCTCGCCGACATGGTTCCCGCCGGCGACAGCGTGCAGATGTGCCGAGGCCTGTTCACCGGACTCGGCTTCCACGGGAACCGCACCGATTACTACGACCCCGACAACAGCCGCATCGACCGGGTGATCGACCGTCGGACCGGCATCCCGATCACGCTGTCGGTCCTGGCCATGGAGATCGGGCGACGGCGCGGGGTCACGCTCCTGGGCATCGGCATGCCGGGGCATTTCCTGCTGCGGGACGCTTCCGACGACGACCTCTTCCTGGATGCGTTCGACGGTGGCCGGGTCCTGGACCTGGCCGGTTGCCGACGGCTGTTCGACGGCCTGCACGGACCGACCGCGCCGTTCGACCCGGCGTTCCTCACCCCGACCGGGCCGGTCGACATCGTCACCCGGGTCCTCAACAACCTCCGCGCCGCCCACCTCCGAGGCGGTGACCGGCACGGCTTCGTCGACGTGCTGCGCCTACAGGCCGCGATGCCCGGAGCGGGCGTCGGCGAGCGTCGCCAACTCGCGGGGGTGCTCGCCGAGGAGGGTCGCTTCCTCGACGCGGCCCTGGTCCACGACCGCCTGGCCGACGAGGATCACGCCCGGGCCGACGAGCACCGTGCCGCGTCGGTGCGCCTGCGAGCCCGTCTCAACTGAGTGCGCCCGCGACCGGGCGCCCACGCTTCTGGGGGTGGGAATCGACACACCTCGTCGATTGCGACCCCCAGGTTCCGGTCGGGCTAACTTGACCGATCGGTCAAGTTAGCCCGGCGACACAACAGGGGGTCCAGCGATGTCGCTCACCGAACCGTCCACCGGCGCCGAGGTCGACGCCAAGGTCGACGCCGACGAGCAGCGTGTGATCGACGCCGTCGAACGCCTCCTCGCCGAGCACCCGCCGGCCGACACCCCCGAGAAGGAGTTCCTCGAGGCCCAGTACGACGCGGGCCTGGCCTGGGTGCACTTCCCCGAGGGCCTCGGAGGGCTGGGGGTCAGCCCCAAGCTGCAGCGCACCGTGATCCAGCGGGTCAGCGCCGCCAAGGGCCCGATGGGCGGCGCCAAGAACCCGATCGGCTACGGCATGTGCGCGCCGGCGGTGCTCACCCACGGCACCGACGAGCAGAAGCAGCTGCTGCGCCCGCTGTTCTCCAACGAGCACATCTGGTGCCAGATGTTCTCCGAGCCCGGCGCGGGATCCGACGTGGCGTCGCTGGCCATGAAGGCCGAGCGGGACGGCGACGAGTGGATCGTCAACGGCCAGAAGGTGTGGACGACCCTGGCCCACATCGCCCGCTACGGCCTGGTGATCTGCCGCACCGATCCCGACCTGCCCAAGCACCGGGGCATCACCGCGTTCATCGTCGACATGGAGCTGCCCGGCGTCGAGGTCCGGCCGCTGCGTCAGATGACCGGCGAGGCCGAGTTCAACGAGGTGTACCTCACCGACGTGCGCATCCCCGACTCGATGCGGGTCGACGAGGTCGGCCGGGGCTGGGGCGTGTCGATCACCACGCTCATGAACGAGCGGGTGTCGATCGGCGGCGGCACCCCGCCCCGGGGATCGGGCCCGATCGGTCAGCTGCTCGAGGAGTGGAAGCGCTCCGGCTCCGACGACCCGGTCACCCGCGACGCGGTCACCCAGCTGTGGATCCAGGCCGAGGTCAACCGACTGACCAACCTGCGCGCCGCCGCCAACCGCAAGGCGGGCACTCCCGGCCCCGAGGGGTCGGTGGCCAAGCTCGCCATGGCCGAGCTGAACAAGAAGATCTTCTCGCTCGCGGTCGACATCATGGGACCCGAGGGGATGCTGTACGGCAGCTACGAGTTCGTGCGTCCCCGCCACGCCCTCTTCACCGACGACATGCACAAGAACTTCCTGCGGGCCCGGGCCAACTCGATCGAGGGCGGAACCTCCGAGGTGCTGCGCAACATCCTGGGCGAGCGGGTGCTCGGCCTGCCCGGCGACGTACGGGTCGACAAGGACCTGCCCTGGGCGCAGGTCCCCAGGTCCTGACGACCGGTCCGGGCAACTCCACCGGTTCGAAGATCTCCCACCGAGCCCCGTTCGGAACCGGATGCATGACCGGACGGTCACAGACGTAGCGTGGAGCCATGCCCCGCCGTACCAAGATCGTCGCCACGATCGGCCCCGCGTCGGACTCGCCCGACGTGCTGCGCCGCCTGATCGAGGTCGGCGCCGACGTCATCCGCATCGGACTCGCCCACGGCACCCTCGACGACGCCATGGCCCGCTACCGCACCGTCAGGGCGGTGTCCGAGGAGCTCGGCCGTCACATCGGGGTGCTGATCGACCTGCCGGGACCCAAGGTCCGCCTCGGCTCGTTCGGCGACGGCCCGACCATCCTCGACACCGGAGCGCCGCTCACCCTCATCCCGGGCCGTGACACCTCCGACACGTCGGTCCTCGGCGTCGACTACCACAACCTCCTCAAGGACATCCACCCCGGCGACCACCTCCCGGTGGGCGATGGCAGCGTCGTCATCCAGGTCGAATCGGTCGACGGCGACGCCGCCAAGGCCACCGTCCTGTACGGCGGGCCGGTCCAGGGCCGTCCCGGACTGCACATCTCGTCGGACCGACTCAGCCTGTCGACACCGACCCCCACCGACCTGCACCTGCTCGACGCCTTCGTCGACGAGGGCGTCGACATGGTCGCGCTCAGCTTCGTCCGCTCCGCTCACGACATCCGCCGCATCGGCACCGAACCGCACCCCCGCGGACCGCTCGTCGTCGCCAAGATCGAGACGCGTGCCGCGGTCGAGAACCTCCAGGGGATCATCGAGGCCTCCGGGGCGATCATGATCGCCCGCGGCGACCTGGGCACCGAGCTGGGCATCGAGGAGCTCCCGCACCTGCAGAAGCAGATCACCCGGGACTGCATCAGCGGCGGCAAGCCGGTGATCACCGCCACCCAGATGTTCGAGTCGATGATCACCTCACCGACGCCGACGCGCGCCGAGGTCTCCGACGTCGCCAACGCCATCTTCGACGGCACCTCGGCGGTCATGCTCTCGGCCGAGAGCGCTGTCGGGATCGACCCGGTCAACGCGGTGGCCACCATGAGCCGCGTCGCCGAGCGGGCCGACCAGGAGTTCGACTACGACGCCTGGGCGCGCCGGATCCGCCACCTGCGGCGCTCCGCGGTCGGCAACAGCTCCGAGGACAAGCTCACCGACGCGATGACCGCAGCGGCGTGGCGCGCGGCTACCGAGATGGGCGTCGCCGCCATCATCTGCATCAGCGACAGCGGCCTGACCGTGCGCTCGACCGCCCGGTTCCGTCCGGCCATGCCGCTCATCGGCTTCAGCCCCGACGACCGGACGCTGCGCCAGCTGTCGCTCAGCTGGGGGACCACGACGTTGCGCGCCCCCCGCCACGTCGACACGATCGCCCTGATGGACGACCTGATCGTGCAGGCCCGCGACGCCGGGCTGGTCCGTCCCGGCCAGACCGTCGCCGTGCTCGCCGGGGCGGGTTCACGGTCGCGCTCCACCGACGTGCTGCACCTGGCCCGCGTGCCCTGAGCCCGGTGAGCAGTCCCGATCCGGCGCCGCCCGCGCCGCTGAGCCACGACGTCGTCGATGGCCTCGGCGTGATCCGGCGCCGCCCACCCGGCGGCGATCCGAGCCGTCCCGCCGTCGTCCTCGTCCACGGGGCGATGGACCGCGCCGCCAGCTTCGGGCGGGTGATGCGCCGCCTCGGCGACCTCGACGTGTGCGCCTACGACCGTCGGGGCTACGCCACCTCGCTCTCCGCCGGGACCGCGGACGACCTCGACGCCCAGGCCGCGGATCTGCACCGCGTCGCCCGCTGGACCGGCGCGGATCGGGTCGTGGTCGTCGGCCACAGCCTGGGCGGAACGGTTGCGCTGCGGTGGGCCGAGGGAGCGCCGGACGGCCTCGTCTCCCTGGGCGCCTTCGAGTCACCGGTGCCGACCCTCGACAACTACCGCTCCGGCGGCGCGGACGTCGCTCTGGCCGCTGACCGCACCGGCGGGCCACGCGCCGCGGCCGAGGCGTTCTACCGCTTCGTGGTCGGGGATCGGACCTGGGACGGCCTGCGCGAACGCGACCGTGAGACCCGACGGGCCGAGGGCGCGCAGCTGGTGGCCGAGCTGCGCGATCTGCAGCGCCCGGACGGCTCACCCCGCCTGGACGCGGTGGCGGTCCCGGTCGTCGTCGGCCTCGGCGGTGCCAGCGTGGGCGCCTGGCGGGCCGCGGCCGAGGAGCTGGCCGAACGGCTGCCGAGGGCGACCCGCTTCGACATCGCTGGCGCCGGCCACGGTGCCCACCTGTCTCATCCCGACGAGTTCGCCCGCTACGTGCGAGCCGTGCTGGACGCGGCCGATGACGCGGGCCGTGAGCCCGTAGCCTCTGCGCCGTGGCCACCCTGAAGTCGCTCACCCGACGCAAGCCCCGCGTCGCGTTCGTGCTGTCCGGGGGCGGGAACCTGGGTTCGTTGCAGGTCGGCATGCTCAAGGCCCTCACCGAGCACGGCATCGTCCCCGACGTCGTCCTCGGCTGCTCGGTCGGCGCCATGAACGGCGCGGCGTACGCGCTCGACCCCACCGGTGCCGGCATGACCCGCCTGGAGGAGCACTGGAGGGGGGCGTTCGAGGAGGTCATGCCGTCGTCGCGGGTGCCGTCGATGCTTCAGCTGATCCGCAAGGGCGAGTCGCTGCACGCCGCCGACGGCCTGCGGCGCGGCCTCGAGGTGCTGCTCGGCGCCACCCGCCGTTTCGACGAGCTGACCGTTCCGTTCCAGTGCGTCGCGGCCGAGATCGAGACCGCGGCCGAGCACTGGTTCGAGGACGGCTACCTGGTCCCGGCGGTGCTGGCCTCCGCCGCGCTGCCGGCCGTGTTCCCGGCCGTGACCGTCGAGGGCCGCCGCTACCTCGACGGTGGCGTGGTCGACAACGTGCCCATCTCCCGGGCCGTCGAGCTGGGTTGCCGCGAGATCTACGTCCTGCACGTCGGCCGCCACGGCAAACCCGACGCCGAGATCCGCCGGCCGATCGACGCGGCGCTCCAGGCGTACTGGGTGGCGCGTAACGGGCGCTTCGCCCGAGACCTGGCCGCCCTGCCCGACGGGGTCGAAGCGGTCGTGCTGCCGCCGGGGCAGCGACCCGACATCCGCTATGACGACTTCTCCCACACTGCCGAGCTGATCGACCGCGGCTACGAGAACTCGATGACGCTGCTGGCTGAACGCCAGGCGCTCGACGCGGAGCGTCGGATCCGCAGCGACGTGCTGCAGCCCCTGGAGCGCTGGATGCACTCGGCCCGCAACCGCACCTGGCGCCGCGCCGCCCAGGACGTGGCGGTCGACCCCGGAGGCGGCATCCTCACCGCCCCCGATCGCTCCGCCGGGTTCGACGAGACCGACGGTGGCGACCTCGCCGATGATGGGGGAGAGGTGACCTCGCCTGTCCGTCCCGGCTCCGGGGCAGCCGGGCCCGGAAAGACCTGATCCTCGACGACCGGGAGCGGGTGCGGATCTGACCGTGGCGCGTCGAGCGCCGCTCAGGGCTCCGGGCTGAAGTGGTCAGGGTCGAGCTGTGCCAGGAAGTGCCGGCAGCGCTCCTCCTCGTCGACCTCTCCGATTTGCGCCGCCATGGCTCGCAGCCCGGCGAGGGACCGCAGGAACCCCCGGTTGGTGGGGTGCGCCCACCGCACGTAGCCGCTGCCCCGCCAGCCCGAGGCCCGGAGCCGGTCCAGCCCGCGGTGGTAGCCGATGCGGTAGTAGGCGTACGACTCGACGTCGTCACGGCCCCGGTCACCCAGCTCGGCCCACGCCTGCAGGCACCGGGGGTTCGCCGCCACCACGTCGGCCACGGCGCGGCGCTGCTCGTCGGTCGGGCGGGACAGAGCGGCCTCGAGGGCGGACTCGGTCGCCGCCGGCTCGGGGTCGAGGATCGTCTCGGGCGGTCCCGACGGGTTGAGGTTGACAGGTCGATCGGTCATCGGGGGTCAGGATCCCACGACGACGGTTCCGACGGGAGTCGCGAGCCACTTCGCACCGAGGATCTCCCTGACTGGATTCGACGGCAACATCACCGGTCCTCAGGAGGTCGAAGTGGCAGTCGACGCACCCGGATCCGGTCATCGTCGAGCACGACGATTGCTCCGGCGTCCAGGTCGTCGGCGACCAGCTGCTCCGCCAGCAGCGGGGACGGGTTCTGGTCGAGCAGCAGCCTCACGCGGGACGCAGCAGCGGGAGCTCTCTCTCCTGGACCGCGAGAGCTGCGTAGCGGAGCGACTCGACGACGTCCTCGGCCTCGAGATCGGGATGCTCAGCCAGGATCTCGTCGGTTGACATGCCATCCGCCACCATCGCAACGATGGAGGCCACAGGAAATCGCAGGTCACGCACGAAGGGCACGCCGCCCATACGCTTCGGGTCCACGGACACTCGATCGAACCGCACCCGCCCAGACTACCGGGGAAGCGAGACGTCGCAGCGGGCGTCGAACGCAGCACCACCGGGCGGACCGACCTCACAGGTCGTTGGTACGACCTTGCGGTCGGCGGCCCCGTTGGGAGGGATCCGGGGTGTCGTCAGCTGGCTTCGAGATGGTGGCGGAGCGCGTCCCGGATGACCTCGGAGACGGCCACACCGTCAGCCTCCGCCCGACGGACGAGTCGCTCCTTGAGCTCGGGATCGAGTCGAACCGACTCCACCGTCGAGGGTTCTGACCCGAGCCGAGGCCGCCCACGCCGCCCGCGTCGTGCGACCAGGCGCTCGACGTCGTAGCCCTGCTCGGCTTCGTCCGCGAACTGCTCGACGAGCTGATCCGACACGGGACCGCCCGGACCGGCGCTCGAGCTGTGAGTTGAGGTGGTCATCGTTCGAGCAGCCTCCGGTAGATCGGGCGCATGGCCATGGCGTGGATGATCATCTCGGAACCGTCGGCGCTGACGAGAACGACGACCTCCAGCAGATTGCCGGATCGGTCGGGCCCGAGCACGAGCCACCGGTCCGGGTCCTCCCCGACGTCCTCGACAGCCAAGGAGTGCTCGAGCGCATGGAGCATCTCGTCGTCAGCGATGCCGTGACGTCGGGCTGCTCAGTGGATCTCCACACGGGATTACTGTACTACGTAATTGCGAAGGTGGGCGTGTGAGCCCGGCACATGACCGAACCGAGGCTGACCTCCACGGACGCCAGCAGACTCGACGGACCAGCCCCACGGTCGTGTGCGAGAACGACCCCTGTGCAGTCGTTCTCGCACACGAAGACCACCAACCTCACAAGTCGCCGGTACGACCATCCTGGATCGCCAGCTCGCAGCCAGAGCCGGGGTGGCGGTCCAGTCCGTCGGCGGAGGTCGTGTGGAGGGCACCGACGCGATCCATGGTCGTCAGA
>Ga0116152_10001998_pt1 | contig 16615 bp, 9 predicted proteins | sample AD_UKC119_MetaG_FD_89894 | JGI IMG/M metagenome (GOLD analysis project Ga0116152, IMG submission 89894) | Active sludge microbial communities of municipal wastewater-treating anaerobic digesters from Hong Kong - AD_UKC119_MetaG | ecosystem: Engineered > Bioreactor > Anaerobic > Digestate... | reverse complement strand
TAATGAGGTTTTCAGAGAGTTCGGTAGATGAAAGTATCAGCAGTGAATCGGCTGTGGAGATCATGGCAGCGATGGCTCCGGTGATCAAAATTGCAGCAATTGCCGGCGGAAAGATTTTAAGCAAAACCGAGGGCATCACATATTCCCGGTCGGCCAGGCCATCGGGGCCAAAAATGGCTATTCCTATCCAGCCGATCATCAGCGCTCCGATGTAAGCAATTACTGTCCATGCTATGCCAACGTTTCTTGCTTTTTTGGCTTGCTTCGGATCCGAAATGGCCATAAATCGCATGCTCAATTGTGGTTGGCCGCCGAGGTATCCGAAAAACCAACTGAATCCCCCAACAATCACAACACCCGCTCCAAATCCTGATGCCGCCCTTGTCATTGAAGTATAAGATGTGCCAGCTTGTTCGAGTGCCTGCGGAATGGACTGAGCAAACAATTCGGGATGGTTGGATAAATAAATCAAACCTACGATGGGGCCGACTACGAGCGTTGTGATCATTACAATGGCTTGAACCACATCCGTATAAACCACACTCCTGAATCCACCATATATAGTATAAGGTACAATTATGCCGGCGGTAATGATCATTCCGTACATGGGTTCAATTCCGAACATGGTATGCAGTACTTTTCCGCCACCCAAAAACTGCGCACCCACATAAAAGAAAAAGAAAAACACGATGGTAAAACTCCCTACCATTCTGATCATCCTGCCGTAATCGTTGTGTGATTTGGCCAAATAATCTGTAAATGTATCGGCTTCATGTTTTTCGGCCTCATTGCGGAGGCGCCAGGCAATGGCTGCCCAGGCGGTAATAATTCCTGCAACGCAACCAATGGCCGTCCAAATTTCGGTAAGTCCGGTTGCGTAAGCTGCTCCGGGTAAGCCCAAAAGTGCCCATGATGATTCACCGGTTGCTCTTTCAGAAAGGGCAGCTACCCATCCCGGCAGTTTTCGGCCTGCGATGGCATAATCCGTATTGGTTTTTACTTTACGACCCTGGTAAACACCCCATAAAATAAGGAGTGTCATGTAGGTTATCATTACAATAAGAAGCTGCGATTGGTAATCCATACGCTTTTGAAATATATTAGATCAATCAGGCTTGAGTGAAATCTTCGTTTCAGTTAGGTTTTATTTAGCCCGGCTGATGTTGATCCCTCAATAGATCATTAATTGTTTTAACAGGATTAAAAGTAATAATGGGCACTTCAACAAAAATGGTGATCCAGTTGGCCATGGCTCCGTTCCACAATCCGGGCAACTCCTGTGCTTTAAGGTTTCGGCCACTTTTTGATTTAACGGAGATGAAGCCGGTTTCAGGATCAATGAACTGATGAAGGTTAAAAGGATTACCCTGGTAGTCTTTTAGTCCACACACCAAATCAACAGGATTAAAGTGCGTAGCTGCCTGCAAAATATCCACCTGTTTTTTATTGTCCATATCAATTTGAGATCCTTCAACAATTTGCAAGGATATCTCCCCTTTTGAATTTTTAACCCAGAAAGGTCCGCCTCCAGGCTCGCCTTCATTTTTAACCATACCGCAAACCCTGAAAGGCCGGTTGAGGTGTTTAAGGAGAAATTCAGCTTTTTCGGTGTCACTGGACCCATTGAATTCATTGGGGATATTAATATTCAGGTCGCTTTCTGCAAATACACGAATATCCTCCAGTGTGTCGGGTTCCAACCCTCCGTTTTGCAATACTTTAATATATTCAAAAGCCTGTCCACGCAAACTGGTGAGTAACCCGGCTAAGGCTTTTTTGTAAAGGGTTGTTTCCGGTTTTAAGCGGTCGGGAACAATATTGTCGATGTTTTTAATAAAAACGATATCAGTATCAAGGTCGTTTAAATTTTCGATGAGCGCGCCATGTCCTCCGGGCCGAAAGAGCAATTTGCCATCTTGTTCCCGGAAGGGTTCGTTTTGCTCGTCCACAGCAATGGTGTCGGTGGATGGTTTTTGAATTGAAAACTCCACCTCAAATTTTACCTTATATTCAGTTTCATATTTTGCTTTAACGAGGTTAAGCGTTTCACGGAATTTTTCCATGTGTTCAGGTGAAACTGTAAAATGAACGCGCGCTATGCCAGTGTTGTCGGAAGCATACAGGGCAGCTTCCACCAGGTGCTCTTCCAGTGGCTTACGACCATAACCATTATAGCTGTGGAAATCAAGCAGACCTTTGGGGAGATTGCCATAATTGAGTCCGGCCGGATTTACGATATAATTAATGATTTGGTAGAAATCGCCAATGCTGAGGCACTTATCAATATCAATTCCATCTTCGGCCATTTTTGATTTGAGAGCAGGGTAAAAGGCAAACTTATTCAATGTACTGATAACATTAAAAACGGAGTTAAATCCTTTGTCTTTTTCCAGTAAAAGTTGTTGGTTTTCCTGATCTGCTTCTTCAAGAAAAGTGAAAAGGTTTTTGAACATACGACTTGCTGCACCCGAAGCCGGAACAAACTTTAAAAGGTTAAGATGAGCCTTATGATCATCAAAATAGCTAACCAGCCTGTTAATTTTATCTTCTGAAAGCAATAGGATGCCATCATTTTTAGTGGCTGGTTTTACTAGGTTAGCATAGGGAAATCCTTTTTTAAAGTTTGCAATTTGTTTTTCAACTTGTGCAATTGATGCTCCCCTGGCTTCAATTTGCTGAATATCTTCTTTAGTAAACATTGGCTATTATAAAATTGAATAATTCAATTGATTCATTAATGATTGATCAAGATGTTCATTGATAAAGTCGATGTGTTTTCCGCGAAGAGATTGCTTCCAGCGTTCTTCGATGTAAAAATCACGATGAAAACCGGCGCTTTTAATCCCATGAGAATGTGTGAGCAGGTTGTTGATGTTTTTATAAAGTTCAGGTTTCTCCAGGCCAAATTGATCTGCAAAACGATTTAATTCAACCTTGAAATCTTCAAGTAAATCTTCGTATTTAAACAAGATATATTGCGGAACATAATTTTTCAGGTCAAGATACGATTTGATCTTTTGGTTCCACATAATAATAGGATTGCGGTAATCACCAAAAGAATATTTTAAAAATTCGCTGAAGGGAAGTTTCCTGAGTGATTCATGGTTATATGGCCGCTTGTGCATGGAGAGTAACCACGAATACGGGTTTTTAATGAGGCAAACAAAAACAGTGTTTGATTTCATTTCAGGTGTTAGTTCTTCATCGGATGGCGCCAGGCGATGTTTCCATCCATAGGCCGGGCTGTCGAGAATATCAACTTCGAGATTTTTAGCAAGTAACCATTCCAGGTAAATATTGCCGGAGTTCCTTTCACCGTAAATCTTTACTGCTTTTGTCATAATATCGCGGGTTTTCAGTTTAAATTGTTAAAAAGCAAAAGTAATAAAATATGAAGAGGAGGTGCACCAAAGTGAAAAATGAAAAAATAATTTTGTGTTATTCAAAATTTACTACTTTTGCACACCCATTTGCCCAGGTGGTGGAATTGGTAGACACACCAGCTTGAGGGGCTGGCGCCAGCAATGGTGTGCAAGTTCGAATCTTGTCCTGGGCACCAAGAAAGTTAAAAATTTGAAGTTCGAGGGTCGAAGTTAACTTTCAAAGAAGCATCAAACTTCGAACTTTAAACAGTTTGCCCAGATGGCGGAACTGGTAGACGCGCTAGTTTCAGGGACTAGTTTCCGTAAGGAAGTGCAGGTTCGATTCCTGTTCTGGGCACCAAAAACAAAACGCCGGATTCTGTTAAGTTCGGCGTTTTTTCTTTAATCTCCGATATTTTTCTCCTCTTTCACGGATTATTTTGCACTTACATTTTTTCCCCTTAAACATTTTTCATTAAGCCGATTGCAACCATTTTCAAAAAAGGCGTATAAACTTCTATAACAAACGTTTTGGGAATTCAATGGCTAACTTTATCTTTGCATCGGTAAACAATAAAAAATTAATGTACGCCCTCATCCGGACACACAAATTGTTTTTTAGTATTTTGTTGCTTGTAACATTTGTCTTTGGCATGGTTGAAAATACCGTGATCGCTGCCGAATCGTTTGAGTTGAACGAAAGTGCTACGTATAAATTTGAGTATTCCGCTGATAAATCACCAAAGGTTAAGATCAATAATTTTTTTATAAAAGAGCTTGCAAAGCATAACCTTACTTCTCTTAGAAATACCAATTTTGTTTACCATTACACGGTTTCCAAAAGTTTTAACAAAATAGATCCGAATACTTATTCGGTAGATGTGGCGCTGATAGGTGATGGTTTTTCAGGTGATGTATTTTATCGCAATTTTGATATATCTGATATTTTACAACCCGATATGGCTGATTTTACTGTAGTGGTTGTTGATAATGGAAACTATTATTATGCGCATGATTTCGCTGGTCTTAATTATACTGGTAGCTCAGGGTTTAACAGTTCGTTTGTTTTTGAAACCAATTATTTAAACCGCGATTACGATGTGGTAATTGATAACCTCGAATTTTATTCAAGCGAAGCTGATAAACAAATATTTTACGACAGGATCAGTTATATCGACAATTATTATGCAGCCATCAGCGCGATGAACAAGGTGCTGGATGAAATGAAGCACCTCAATTACCGGGTGAGTTCCATTACTGAAAATTTCATTAGGGTTAGTGAATATGAGCGGATTTTTAATACAATCGCTTCCTCCGAATTTGTGAAGCAACTGAATCTCGAAACAAATGATGTAGGGGGGTATCATAAAAAATTGAGGGAATTCAGGATTGAACTTGATAATTGTCAGGACAGGCTGAGCACCGTTTTGAGCTCAATGGATTACATCGAACTTGATAAATTGATCCCTGATGTTGCTGAAATTTATGTGGAAGAAGTGAGTAAATTTTTTGTTTTATCACAAAATACAACCCATTCACAGCAAGCCTATTTTTATAACCTGAGCACTGTAAAGTATTCCTCTTCAATTATTGGGGATCTTCAGCAAGGATTGCTTAAAATTTTATCGAAAACAAAATATTGTAATGATACTGATTTTGTTTATGATAAACTCAAGGTTGAAATATACAATGCCTACCTGCGCCGTGCCGACAAGCTTATCAATGATGAGCAATATCATATTGCTAAAGGTATTTTGATCAACGCTGAAAATTTTTATTCCATTGCAATAGGCCAGCGTATTCCGCTTGAGCTGAATATTTTGCTTTCCAAGGCAAATTATGGAATTTACAACTCCTACCTCCATTTGATTGACCGTGCCATTGACATAGGAAATTATGAGCTGGCAGAAAACTACATTGAAAAAGCCAGAAATTTCCAGGCAGATAACAGTTCTACTATTATTTCCAATAAATACATCCGGCAGGTATCGGAAGAGCTTGTTAAGCTGTATATAAATAAAGGATATGAAATAGCCCAGGATGAAGATTTTGGTGAATCTATTTACTGTTTTGAACAGGCACAGCGAATTTGTGTGAATATTGGGCAATTTAATCAGGACTATGTGATCAAACATGGTCTCATCCAATCGCGAAACGGCTATTATTCGCAACTGATTGATAAAGCCAAACTCAATATTGAAGAAGGCAATGAAATGAAAGCTAAGGATCAACTGGATGAAGCTTATGATCTTGCACTCGAATTTCCAACTCAAATCACCATTTCACCTGAGTTTAAAAGTATTCAATCGGAACTGAATTACCAGGTTTATTTAAAAGATATTTCAGAAGGTAAAAAGCTGCTCTCGCAGGGCAACTATTCCCTTGCATACCGGCGTTTGCTGCAAGCTTTAGAATTAGAAGAAAAATCACAGTTTGAAATTTATCAACCGCTTCCGGAAATATTTGCCCAGGCAGCCACGCCTTACCTTGTTGATCAATGCGGACTGGCAGAGGTAAAAGTGATTAAAAATGAATTGGACGAAGCAAGAATGATTTACGATCGTTGTTTTAACCTGCAAAGTGCTTACGGCCTCAATTATGAACCAGCTTTGCAATCGAGTCTTGCCTTGCTGAATAACAATATTTTTGCAAAAAACTGTGAGTTGGCCAACGAAGATTATGAGCATATCATTGCTGATTTTAATAACCAGGTTGAGTCAGGTGATTTTGTTCTGGCCATGGAAACCTTGAAAGAAACCGAAGAAATTTCAAATCAAAATTACTATTGCGAGTTTGACAGGACGAAGGTGGCAATACTGGAAGCAAAATACCAACCGGCTGCAGATTACCAGGTTCTTGCCGAAGAAGCGCAAAAGGCCCTTTATGAAAATGATCGTGATCGGTTTGTAGAGCTTTATAAAGAGATGGAAACGCTCTCGGAGAATTACGAAGTGATCCGAAAGAGAATTGAGCCCATGCCACTGCATTATTTATTCAGTGTTAAGAAAAACCTGGCTTTTCTTGAGCATAGCATTAACGACTATCAAAGTGAAGAAGAATTTAACACTGCACTCAAAATTTTGCAGGTACTTCAAGCCAATAATTACACCGGCAAAGATACACGAAATTTACAGGAAAAGTTAGCCGAAAAGCTGGCATATGCTGATAAAGAATCTGCGCAAAATGCTGATCCAAAGCTTGACGTTGAAAAATATACCAACGGTGATTCGTGGTATAAACACTTCAAAAAGGCCTATATAAAAAATCGTTAATTCCCCGCTTATTTAGAACCGTTATATATTTCTTAAAATTGATTTTCAGGAAATTGTAAGTAAAGATTTTGTATATTAGCGACAATTCTTTTGAATTAACATAAAACTGGAGATAATGAAAAAAAGATTGTTGTTGATTAGCAATTCCACGAATTACGGCGAACCCTACCTTGAATGGACACGTCCTTACATAAAAGATTTCCTGAATAAAACCGGTATAAAACGTGCCCTATTTATTCCTTATGCAGGTGTTGCCCTTTCTGAAAATGGAATTGAAGCCTCTTATGATGCATACGAAGAAAGAGTTAACGGGGTATTCAATGAGCTCGGTTTTGAAATTTATTCAATTCACAGAGAAAAAGATCCTCAACAATCAATAAAGGATGCACTTGCAATTATTGTAGGAGGAGGTAATACATTTCATTTGGTTTATATGCTTCATGAACTTAAATTGATGAAGGTGATCAAGGATGCGGTTGAAAATGGTTTGCCGTTTATGGGCTGGAGTGCCGGAAGTAATATTGCCTGTCCCACCATGCGCACTACCAATGATATGCCCATTATTGAACCTGAAAGTTTAAATTGTTTAAGCCTGATCAATTTTCAAATTAATCCGCATTACCTTGATGCATCAGTAGAAGGACACGGAGGCGAAACCAGAGAGCAACGGCTGGAGGAGTTTATGGTGATCAATAATAATATTTATGTGGTTGGATTACGTGAGGGGACTTTGCTATCAATTAATGATGATGAAATTGAGCTGATGGGTAAACGACCGATGCGTGTATTCAAGTTCGGGCAGGATCCTAAAGAATATCAACCAGGAGCATCTTTAAGTTTTCTGCTTTAAAAACTTTAATGCTAATCCGCTTTGATACCACTAAACAAAATTTCTCGCTAATCCCGCTGATTTGCACAGAAAGGCAGTATGTATCGGCGTTTTCTGCGATATCTGCGAGAAAAACATCTTGAGAGGCTTTTTCTGGTACATCAGCGGATAATCAATAAAACTTTATTTTCTTCTTACCCGGATTATTCAATTAGGTCATTTTATCAACATGGCTGATGATTTCTTAAATTGCATTGAACTTTAATAAATTTGTGGTGTTTAAAACCAGTTATTCCAATGGAATTACACAGGTTGTTTAAAACCACAAACAAAGTTTCCAAAACACACTGGATCATTTTCTTTATTTATTAACGGAACATCCCGGAAAATTAAATGAATATTCTGGAACAGAAAAATAATGAGTTACTGGCTTATTTGGAGCATTTACCAATGGCCTTTGTGAGCGGTAAAATTATTAAGCTTGACGAAGCGGGGAAAATAGATATCTACATTGAAGATGTTAACAAGGGATTTGCCGAGATATTTGGCAAACCTAAAATGTACTTTCGAGGGAAACAATTACTTGCCCTGGCTCCAGAATTTGAATCTGTATTAGCCGGAAATTATGAGCCAAAAATTGAGCTAAAGGCTGGAAGTAAAGCATATAAAGTTTTTATTTCTTCGGTGGATGCGCATTATGAAGTGTATTTCAGTAAATTCAAATCATCAAAAGCCAGTTTGGTACTTAAGCAAATTGAACAGCATAAAGATTTAGAAATTCCAATACCAAATACCCAGGATGTTGGTATATATAAGGTACTACCCGACGGTAAACTGTTATTTGCAAACCAATATTTAATTGAACTACTAAAACATAAGGATTTTGATGATATTGCTAAAAGGAGCCTCCTTTCCGACCGATTTACTTTGAATTATTCAAAAGATCAAATTATTGAATTGCTGAATACGGATGGAAGCGTTTCAAATGTTGAATCTACCTGGCAAACAGCAGATGGTGAGGTTGTATTCCTGAGGGAGGACATCAGGTATGTTTTTAATTCTGATGGAGAGGTTCAATATATTGAAAGTGAGGTAAGGGATGTTTCTGATCAAAAAATATCAGAATACCAATTGATGCACCTGAATACAATTTTTCATGAATTGGAGGTTCATCCGGAAAGAAATATTGAAATCATTGTTCGTAAATCGGCCGAAGTTTTGCAAGGTGATTGTTCTCTTTTTAATCGATTTGAGCAAGAAAGTTTAAAGCTGATAAACTGGGCCAGATTTAACATAGATCCGCAAATAAAAGATGATTCGGCCAAAGGGCGGATATGTTTTGAATCTACCATACAGGATGCGAATGGAATATCAGCTTTTGAGGATCTTGAATCAACAGAGTTTTTCAAAACCGACCCGGTTATCTCCAAATATGGTTATAAAGCCTATCTAGGGCATTCAGTAAAAGTTGACAATGAAGTTGTAGGATCCCTTTGTGTACTTTACCTTGAAAAACGAAAATTTACTCCTCTTGAGCTTCGTTTGATCAGAACGCTTGCCAATGCACTGTCTCTGGAGTTTAAAAGATTAATGCTTGAAAGAAGTCTTAACAGTGCCATGGAGGAGGTAAAAGTTGCCAGTGATGCAAAAAGCCAGTTTCTATCAAATATGAGTCATGAAATACGGACTCCGTTAAATGGCATAATGGGTTTTTCAGAGATACTGATTCTGGGAGAAGAAGATGTAAATAAGAAAAAGATGCTTCAAATGATTGAAGAATCAGGCAATCAGTTGTTAGGTATTATCAATGATATTTTTGATTATTCTACCATTGATTCAGGGAAACTTGAACTGAATGAAAGGGAGTTTAATTTATCCGAAAACTTTGAATCAGCAATTGCATTTTTCAAACATCAGGCTAAAACCAAAGGCTTAAAATTAACGTCTGATCTTAAAAATGTTGAAGTAAATGTTGTTTTTGGTGATAGCTCAAAATTTAGTCAGATTCTTGTTAATCTTATTAGCAATGCCATTAAATTTACCAATGAAGGGGCAGTTCATTTAACAGCCAAATCCAAATTTCATAAGAACAAAATTGCCGTTGAATTCGTAGTAAGTGATACCGGAGTTGGAATAATGAAGGAGGATATGGAGGTAATCTTCAGTGAATTCAGGCAACTGGAATATTATTTAACCAAGCGGATCAAAGGAACTGGCATCGGCCTGGCAATTACAAAAAAACTGGTTGAATTCATGGGGGGTACCATTGAGGCTGAAAGTGAACCTGAAAAGGGAAGCAGATTTACAGTATCTTTGTTCATGAAAAACAAATCCGAAGTAAACTCAAAAACATTTATGGAAGACCAGGAAAAAAATGTAGAAAATTCATCAGGGAATATTCGGATATTGCTTGCTGAAGACAATGAGGCGAATCAGTTTTTGATAAAAGCAATTACCAAAAGTGAACCCTGGGACATTACCGTTGTTGACGATGGCGAAAAGGCAGTTCAGGCATATATGGAAAATGAATATGATCTCGTTTTAATGGATGTTCAGATGCCTGTAATGAATGGCTACGAAGCCACCCGAAAAATCAGGGAAATTGAAGCTAAGCGAGGATCAAAAACACCAATTATTGCACTTACCGCTTACGCCATGAAATCAGATAAGGATCTTTGTATCGAAGCAGGAATGGATGACTACATATCCAAACCATTTAAACGTCAGGAATTTCTTGAGGCTATTGCAAACTTGCTTGGGCAATAACAACTTTTTGAGGATTTCGAGTTAGTTTTTGGAAATCACAAATAAATATTCACATTCAAATTATCCTTTTTATTCCCTGAAATTCGGAATACATGCTTATTTTAGCATGATATTCTGACACCAATGCATATTTATCAAAAGTTACTTCTTTTGTTGATTATTTGCTCAATGATGGCTTCTTGCAAGCATTCCAAAGTCGATTTTGAAACCATTATACCTTCTCCCGGTCAGGAATTAAGATTGTACATTGCCGTAAATCAAGGGCTCATTTATTACCTTATCAAAAAGCAGGATATTGTTGTAGGCTGGTCTAATTTATATGCATCGGATCAAGCAGTTGACTCTGCTTTATTATGGAAGCATTTTTCCACCGATACAAAACCTGGAATTCAAAAAAAGTTACCCAAACAAATTCAGGAAACAATTTACGGGGAAAACCCCCATAATGAAGCTGAAATTGGCTTTAAAACCAATTCAGAAGATAACTTTACTTTCTATTTGCAGTTTATTGTAAGTGATAATGGGATCGCATTTAGATTTAAATTGCCGGAAACAGCTGGCAATAATGCTCTTGCGTACACTGAAATTGTACTTCATAAAGATTTAGCCCCCTGGAAAATGGACATGGAGACCTCATCTAATGATGAAAAACCGTTTGTAATCACGGCGGGGCTGCCAGTTACTTTTATTTCAGGGAAAAGTGCTAAACTGAATATTTTTGAAGTTCCGGCTGGTAACGACACGATAATACATGATTTTAATGATACTGAAGATCAGAAATATTTTTTTACAAGTGAAGATTTTACAATGCAGGATGATTTTCTTTATTCATCATGGAGAGTTCTTAAAATAGTTGAATAATGCGAGATTTTTCGATGAACTATAATATTAAAAAGAAAAACTAATAGCAAGGCAATATGAAAAAGGTAGCAATTGGTGTTGATATAGGTGGTACCAACACGGTAATGGGAGTAGTGGATGAATCGGGCAATGTGCTTAAAAAAAACACTATGCCCACGGAAACGCATCCTGATTATTCCATTTACATGAATGCACTTTCAGCGAAGCTCATGATAATGGCTGACGAAATTAAAAATGACCATGAAATTCTTGGGATTGGAATTGGTGCGCCTAATGGTAATTTTTACAATGGAACAATTGAATTTGCACCAAACCTGAAATTCAAAGGGGTGGTTCCGGTAGTGGATTTTATCCGTAATAAATTTAATTATGAAACAATTTTGCTAACCAACGATGCCAACGCTGCTGCTATTGGTGAAATGATTTACGGAGGAGCCCGAAATTTTAAAGACTTTATTATGATCACGTTAGGGACCGGTTTAGGGAGTGGTATTGTAGTGAATGGCGAATTGGTTTATGGTCATGATGGATTTGCCGGAGAAATAGGACATGTAATTGTTGATCCTGAAGGAAGGCAATGTGGATGCGGAAGGCGAGGATGTCTTGAAACTTATGCTTCGGCCCCCGGAATCAAGCGAACTGTATTTTATCTCTTGTCCGAAATGACTGATGCAAGTATTTTACGAAGTTATAGTTATAATGATCTTTCGGCAAAGAAAATTGATGAAGCAGCCCGAAATGGTGATCAGGTGGCTCTGGCTGCATTTGATTTTACAGGCAAAATGATAGGTCTCAAACTTGCCGACGCAATAGCTCATACCAGTCCGGAAGCTATATTTTTATTTGGAGGATTGTCACAGGCAAAAGAGTTGATATTTGAACCTGTTCAGAAATATATGGAACATTTTCTACTCAATATTTACAAAAACAAAGTAAAGTTGCTACCCTCTGAATTACCACCCGGTGATGCCGCTGTTCTTGGATCAGCAGCTCTGGTTTGGAAAGAACATAAAGCGTAAAATGAAAAAACCTGTTTCAAAGAAACAGGTTTTTTATTATTTGCGATCCCGACAGGATTCGAACCTGTGACCCACAGCTTAGAAGGCTGTTGCTCTATCCAGCTGAGCTACGGGACCAAATCAAATGTGACCGCAAAATTAGCAATATTTCAGAAAAGTTAATAATCTGGCTTTTCTTTTCAAAAAAAAGTTGTTCTGCAGGCTAACTATATCCCATTTTTACCGTACAATTTTTTTATTCCGGAATTTCGGAATATGCTTATTTATAATTATTTAACTCATCGTAATTCGTTGTTTATTACTAAGTTTAAAATTATTGGCATTTTAATAAGTGCTGTAATGTCATTTCAGGTGCTGGCTATCACCCGACAGGATAGTCTTGTCCGTCTTCTTGAGGCATCCGACGGAATTGAAAGATGCGAAATTTTAAATACTTTATCGGCTTCTATTTATTCTCAAAATCCTGATAAAGCTATTGAGTTTGCTTCTGAGGCCCTCGAAATTGCAGTTTCAGCTAATGATTTGCAAAAGCAGGCAGATGCATTTTTTAACATTGCCCAGGGCTACAGAGGTAAAGGCGATAATGTTAAAAGTCTTGACTTTTATTTAAAAGCAGAAAAAACATACAAAGAGGTGGATGATGCTTTGGGAATGGCCAAGAGTTTCGATAATAGCGGTAAGATATACAGGTATCTCGGGGATTATTCAACTGCACTTGAACATCATTTAAAAGCATTGAAGATTTATGAGGAAATTAAAGATGACAATGGAATTGCCAACTCCCTCATCAATGCCGGTGTGGCTTACCGAAATATCGGCAATTCCGATCTTGCTTTAGAATATTATAATAAAGCAATCGACAAGAGTAAACAAACCGGGAATCATTTGGCACTTGTTGATGCTATGATCTCTAAGGGAAATATTTATTGGTACAGTGGTGAAAATAATAAAGCTCTTTATCACTACGAAGAAGCACTTCACATTATTAATTCACATCCTGAAAGTGAATTTAATAAATCGGGAATTTTAAATAATATAGGTAATGTATACCGGATGAAAGGTGAGTTCAAAGAGGCTTTTGGCAAATATGAACAATCATTAAGGTTAAGTCGGGATGTGGGTGATAAAAATATGATTGCTGTTACATTGAAAAATATTGGTGTAACACACAAATCAGAAAAAAATTACGATCAATCTATAAAATACCTAAAGGAAGCCAATGTTCTTGCCGAGCAGATCCGATTGGCTTCGGTACGATTAGAAAGCCTGGAAGAACTTTCAAACGTTTACAAAGAAATCGGCGATTATAAAAATGCCCTCGATTTTTATCAGCAATATTCATCAATTAAGGAATCTCTTGCCAAAGAGCAAACTTCCAATAAAATGTCGCTTATGCAGTTGGGCTATCATTTAAAAAACGAGGCTCAAAAACAAACCATAAGGGAAATTGATTTGAGTACGAAGATCCTGAAAGAGCGTAATATCCGGAATGTTATCATTTTTATCACCTTGCTTGCTGTTTCATTGATGTTTATTTTATGGACTCGTTACAAGCTCAAACTTAAAACCAATCAGGAACTGAAATTACTCAATGCAGACCTGGAAAAACGTGTGGAGGAAAGAACCCGCCGCTTACGCGAAGAAAACGAAAGAAGAAAGATAGCTCAGGAACTGGCAGAACAGGCCAATGAAACGAAAAACAGGTTTTTGGCCAACATAAGCCACGAAGTGCGCACACCCATAAATGCCATTATTGGTTTTTGTGATCTGACCATAAAATCTGGAATTGAAGAACGACATCAAACCAATCTGAAACGGATCAAAGATAGTACGCAGCATTTGCTCGCCCTCATCAAAGATGTATTGGATTATTCGCAGATTGATTATGGTAAAACCGAATTGAAGCGGGTTCCATTCGATATAAGGGAAATTCTGGGTTCGGTGGTTAATGCTTTTTACCTGGATGCCAAAAGTAAAAAGATAAAAATGGGATTGGATATTGATCGTAAAATTCCAAATTTGTTGATTGGCGATAAGGACGCCATCAGGCAGATCATGTTTAACCTGGTTGGGAATGCCATTAAATTTACCGAAACCGGTGCCGTGGATATTGCAGTTAAACCAGCCGATGAAGCGCAAGCAGGAGAAAATATTAAATTATTATTCTCCGTGAAGGATACCGGCATTGGGATATCAAAAATGAAGCAGAAGCTTATTTTCCTTGACTTTACCCAGGAACATGATCAGGCAAGCCGAAAATATGGTGGAGCTGGTCTTGGACTTACCATTAGCAAGCATTTTGTTGAATTGATGGATGGTAACATTTGGGTTGAAAGCGACAAGGGAGCCGGTAGTAATTTTATGTTCACACTTGTCCTTAAAAAAGACACAAGAAAATTAGAAATGAAAAAGAAAGAAGATTTTGCCAAGGAAAAGAAACTCCATGTTTTAATTGCAGAGGATAACATGCTCAATGCGCAGGTTATTACAGCTTTTCTAAGCAGGTTGGGGCATTCGTCCTCGGTTGCAGTAAATGGAGTTGAAGCCATTAAAGAACTTGCCCATAATGATTTTGATGCAGTATTGATGGATATTGAAATGCCTGAAATGGATGGGCTTGAGGCCACACGCGTTATTCGAACAGGCAAAGAAAAAGTAAGGAATCCTCAAATACCAATTGTTGCCTTAACTGCCCATGCCTTAAAGGATTACGAAGATAAAAGTTATAACGCCGGAATGAATAATTACCTTACAAAGCCGGTTGATATTGAACAGTTATCAATTGTACTTCAATCGCTTTAGTTTAAATTTAACCACCCTTTCAGTGTTTCTAGAACCTGAGCTTGATCCTCAGCAGGCAAATTTGAAATCCGTGTTAAATGACTTCCACCTGGCTTAACAATTTTTAGCACATCCTTTTCATGAGTTATATCCACCGCGGTTGATGACCAGGGATCTGTTTCTCCATAAATGAAAATCATGTGTTCGGCTTCATGCCTGATGAAGCAGTCAACCTGATGCATTATTTCAGGGTTAAAACTGTATTTGATATTTTCGGGGATGGTAAATGTAAATGTTGGATTTTCAGTAAAACTTATGTACTCTTTGAAAGGGGCTATATCGTAACCATAAAATCCTATTTCTGTCATCGCCTGGTAAAAAAATGGGAAAATTCGTGCAATACCTTCATTTGAAACCCAGTCAATTCCTGCAATTTTATTTAAGTGATTTACCATTAATTCAGGATTCTCCGGAAACATCGGAATTGAGTCCGGATCAATGGCTCCCCATTGCCAGAATGCAAATGAATATTCAAGCACCGTAAGTTCATAGCCCTCAAGAAGCCCCATTGGGTAAGTGAGATTCTTTTTGTTAGCAAGCTTTTGAAAGGCAGGTAAATAATTGTCTTTATTTTTCAGCATTTCGGTTTGATAGTTTAAAATCTTAGACCTGCTGGATGAATCCCCTACCTGATCAAGAAATTGATAAACCCTTTTATCTTCAATTGAAAAATTAAGCGGACACACATATCCTACTGTTGCATCTACATCATCAGGAAAATAGAACCTGTGGTACATGGCTGTTTGACCCCCTTTGCTAATACCCGTATTCACTATTGGTCCGCTATATATATCCCGAATAAGCTCAATAATCCGGTGATGATCAGTGGCAGCCTGAAAGGTATTTAAATATTGCCAATCCGGATTTGATGGAAGCGACTTTCCATAAAACCTGTGCTCTGCAACTACCTGGTTAGCATTTAGTAAGTTTGCGAGCTCATTGATATATTTTGAATTAGCAGCATAATGGGCCGCGTATCCTTCTGTAACAAAAACAACCGGATTATTAAAATCAACATGTGAAATTAAAATGCGTTGTGTGAAAAATTCACTTTCAGGATTATTGTGATCAAGTGGTTGCTCAAAATAAATCTCGTATTTTTCAGAAAAAAAAGAATTGGATTGCAGCTTTTTAAAGGTAAAACCGTGGGTTTCTTTAAGTGCGGTTAATTTGTCATTAAGAGTTTGTCCGACCGCAAAAGAAAGGAGGCCGGAAAAAAGAATTAGTGTAAGTGTAAATGTTTTTATCCGTTGCATATCTTATCTTAATATGAATCCTTTTCTTAAAGGGTCTTTTGGTTCGAAATAAAAATCATGGTTGCCTGTAAAAAAAGCCATACCGGTCACCTCGGGAATAACAGCATCATAAGGCCCGTATTTCAAAGTTTCAGTAACACACACCTGCATGTTAGAGTCGATGATACTTTCGATGGTAATATTTTCCCCGATTTTAATTTTATTTTCTTTATATAACAAGGCAGCCCTGGCACTAACACCTGATCCTGTGGCCGATCGATCCAGCTCACCTTCAGCAAATATGCAGGCGTTTTTACTATAAACCCCCGATTTCTCAGAGGGAGCCGTAAATATTACTCCGTACAGAAAGCTCAGTTCATCCTGAAAAGGATGTTCAACCTGGATGGATTGTGTAATTTGCGATTTTATG
>Ga0116152_10001997_pt1 | contig 16617 bp, 12 predicted proteins | sample AD_UKC119_MetaG_FD_89894 | JGI IMG/M metagenome (GOLD analysis project Ga0116152, IMG submission 89894) | Active sludge microbial communities of municipal wastewater-treating anaerobic digesters from Hong Kong - AD_UKC119_MetaG | ecosystem: Engineered > Bioreactor > Anaerobic > Digestate... | reverse complement strand
TCGGGCATCTGGAAGTCGAGCTGGATCGTGCCGCACTGCCAGGTGCGGCCCAGGCTGTCCTCGAGGTGGAAGTCGAGCTTCGGGCCGTAGAAGGCGCCGTCGCCCTCGTTGATCTCGTAAACCTTGCCGAGCTGATCCATGGCCCGCTTCAGGCCGCTTGTCGCCAGCTCCCAGTCCTCGAGGGAGCCCATGTGGTCCTCGGGCATGGTGGAAAGCTCGATCTTGTATTTGAGCCCGAAGAGGGAGTAAACCTCGTCGAAGAGACGGGTGACGCCGATGATTTCGTCCGTGATCTGGTCGCGCGTCATGAACAGATGCGCGTCGTCCTGCGTGAAGCAGCGTACGCGGAAGAGCCCGTGCAGGGCGCCTGAGAGCTCGTGCCGGTGCACGAGGCCCAATTCGCCCACGCGCAGCGGCAGCTCGCGGTAGGAGTGCGGCTCGGACTTGTACACCAGCATCCCGCCCGGGCAGTTCATGGGCTTGATGGCGTAGGCCCCGTCGTCGATGGTCGTGAAATACATGTTGTCCTTGTAGTGGTCCCAGTGGCCGCTGCGGTGCCAGAGCTCCTCGCTGAGGATGATGGGCGTGGAGATCTCCACGTAGCCGTAGCGCTTGTGGATCTGGCGCCAGTAGTCGATGAGGGTGTTCTTGAGGATCATGCCCTTCGGCAGGAAAAACGGGAAGCCCGGGCCCTCGTCGGCCAGCATGAAAAGCCCCAGCTCGCGCCCGAGCTTGCGGTGGTCACGCTTCTTGGCCTCCTCGATGCGCTGGAGATAGGCGTCCAGCTCCTCCTTTTTCTGGAAGCTGGTGCCGTAGACGCGCTGGAGCATCTTTTTGTTCGAATCGCCGCGCCAGTAGGCGCCGGTGCAGCTTGTGAGCTTGATGGCGTTGCCCTTGACCCTTCCGGTACTCTCCAGATGCGGACCGGCGCAGAGGTCCGTGAAGTCGCCCTGCTTGTAGAAGCTGATGACCGCGTCCTCGGGCAGGTCGCGGATCAGCTCGACCTTGTAGGGCTCGTTCCGGTCCTTCATGAATTGGATGGCCTCCGCGCGCGGCAGCTCGAAGCGCTCGAGCGGGATCTTCTCCTTGCAGATTTTGCGCATCTCGGCCTCGAGCGCCTCGAGGACCTCGGGCGTAAAGACGGTTTCGCTGTCGAAATCGTAATAGAAGCCGTCCTCGATGGCCGGGCCGATGGCGAGCTTCGTCTCCGGGTACAGGCGCTTGACCGCCTGGGCCAGGATGTGCGAGGTCGTGTGGCGGTATTTGTCCTTGAATTCCTTGTTTTCAAACGTGTACGCATTGTCGCTCATGGTCTCTTCTCCTTCTCCCGGGGGGAGCAAAAAAAGTACTCACCCCTGAAATCATTCAGGGGTGAGTACGGATACCCACGGTTCCACCCTGCTTGCAGTCCGAAAACTGCCGCTCATGGCCGCGATAACGTGCGGCGGACGTCCGCGCCTAGCGGCATCCCGTGCGGGAGTTCGGCGCGGCGGCTCCGGAGCGGTCAGCGGCGGCGGTGCGCGGGCGGGCTTTCAGCCGGGGCCCTCCCTCTCTGCGGCGGCGCGTGCCGTATCGTCTCCCTCATGGCCTTTTTGACCGTGCCACTATATCACGGCCCCCGCCGCTTGTCAAGCGTCACAGCGTCTTGAGGTATTCCCTGAGCCACGCGCCGGTCTCCGGATGGCAAAGCGCGAAAGCGAGCGTCGCCTCGAGGAATCCGCGCAGGTTCCCGGTGTCAAACCGCCTGCCCTCGAAGTCGACGGCGACCATCCGTTCCTTCCGGCAGAGCGTCTTCAGACCGTCGGTGAGCTGCACTTCGCCGCCGTAGCCCGGCTTCTGGTCCCGCAGGATGTCGAAGATCGCCGGCGTTAGAACATAGCGCCCCAGGATGGCGTAGAGCGAGAAGACCTCCTCCGGGCGCGGCTTTTCCACCATGTCCGTCACGTCGTACACGCGCCCGCCGAGCGGCGAAACCTTGACGGAGCTGTATTTCGCGATGGCCTCGGGTGAGACCTCCTGCACGCCCACCGCGGAGGCGCGGTAGCGCGTAGCGGCCTCGATGAGCTGCCCGATGACGGGCGTCTCCGCGCGCATCACGTCGTCCCCGAGGAGGACGGCGAAGGGATCGTCTCCCACGAAGGAGCGCGCGCACCACACCGCGTGGCCGAGACCGCGCGTCTCCTTCTGGCGCAGGAATGAGATGTTCGCGAGCTCCGCCGGCGCGCGCACCTCATCCAGATAGTGCGTCTTGCCCGCGGCGGCGAGGGACGCCTCGAGCGCCGGCGCGTAGTCGAAGTAGTCCTCGATGGCCTCCTTGCCGCGGTTCGTGATAATGAGGATGTCCTCGATGCCGGCGGCGGCGGCCTCGCGGACGATGTATTCGAGCACCGGACGGTCGACGAGGGGCAAAAGCTCCTTGGGGACGCTCTTGGCGGCCGGGAGCATACGCGTACCAAGCCCCGCGGCCGGGATGACGGCCTTGCGTACCTTCATGGAATTACCTTCCTTCCCCGAGATAACGGCCCAGCACCGGGATGCGTTCGATCACGCTCAGAAGCGGCAGGCCGAGGGCATAACAGGCGGCCATCTCCCCCGCGCCGATCTGCGCGGCGTAGACAAGGAAAATGGGCAGGAAGGCGGCTCCCCCCTGCGTGTCGGTGTATGCCAGCACCGCGCCGACAACGAGGGCGTTGACGATTACCGGCGGCAAAGGCGCCAGCCACCTGGACGGCGCGCGGCTCGTGAGCCAGGCGGCCAGGAGCGTCGCGAGCGGGCCGAAAACCATGTCCAGGGCGCTCGCGCTGCCGAGGAGATTGGCCAGCGCGCAGCCCACGAAGAGCCCCCAGGCCGAGCCCGGAAACAGAAACGGCAGCACGCAGAGCGCCTCGGAGACGCGGCACTGGAGCGGTCCGAAGGCAATGGGACGGAAGGCCAGCGTCAAAACGGCGTAGACCGCGCCGATGACGGCCGCCGCCGCGATGCGGCGGATCGAGAAATTTCTCATGCCACGTTCTCCTTTACTTCCCCGCGTCTTTCACTTCGTCGCGCCGCCGGAGCCTGGTCTTATTGCCCGCCTCGTCCACGACCCAGGTGTTTTCCAGCTGGGTCTCGAGGTCCTTGCGGACAGCCGCGCGGTACTGCGCGCGCAGTGCCTCCCGCTCGGCTTTTTCCGCCCCGGTCAGGCCCTTTTCGCGGTGCTTGCGGGCAAGCTCGCTGATGCGGTCGAGCTTCTCCTGTTCCATTAGCCGCAGAGCCTCGCGATGACTTCGGCGAAGATCTTCGCCGAGAGCACCCAATCCTTCACGCGCAGCCGCTCGTTGGCGCTGTGGAGGTTCGAGACGAAGCCCGGCATGCTGCTTCCGAAAGCGACGCCGCCGGGGATGTCGTGGACATAGGTGCCGCCGCCGGTCGAGAGGCACTCGCCCTTCAGCCCCGTGTAGTCCTCATAAATTTGGAGAAGCGTCCGGACGAACGGGCTTTCCGCCGGCGTGTGGTGCGGCGCGGCCATGGAACCGGTGATCCCGAAGCCCGCCTTGCCGAAGGCTTTCTCGGCCACCTTCGCGCAGTTTTCATAGGTCGCGCAGATGGGTACGCGCGCGTCGAAGCGGCCCGTGAGGTCCGACTCAGTGACGGTGAGGAGCGAAAACGCCAGCGTCAGAGCGCCCGAGAGTTCGTCCCGCTGCGCGATCCCCAGCGCGCGGCCGGCGGAATCCCCGTGCGGCAGAAGGCGGTAGAGCGCCTTCATCGCGCGCGTCTGCGAACAGTCGGCCAGGGGGAGCGAGACGACGAGGTGCAAAAGCGCCGTGAGCGCGTTGCAGGCGTCCTCCGGCGAGGCGGCGTGGCCCGCTTTTCCCTTGCAGGCGATGTGGACGAGCCCGTTTTTCTCCGTCACGGTAAACTGCGCGCCCGTCTGGGCCGCGGCCACCCCGCAGTATCCCCGCACCGCGGCGGCCGTCATGCCCTCGACGGTGGCCTCCGCGTCTGGCGGGACCACGTTGATGCGGTAACCGCCCCTAAACGTCCGCAGGCGCGGGAGCGACTCGGAGGCCTCCCACTCGGCTGTGAACGTCGGCTTGTAGCTGCCCTTTTCGATGTTCACGACCGGGAATCCCGCGTCCGGCGAAAAGGTCATGGGCGCGTATTTTTCTTTGGAATAATAGTAGGTGATGTCCGCAAAGCCGCTCTCCTCGTCGGTGCCGAGGATCAGCCGCGCGTTGGTCCTAAGCGGGATGCCCAGGTCGCGCACCGCGCGCATCGCGAAAAGCGCGGCCACCACGGGGCCCTTGTCGTCGTCCGTACCGCGGCCGTAGAGCATCCCGTCGTCCTTCAGGACGGCGGTATAGGGGTCGGTCTCCCATCCGGTGCCCTCGCCGACCACGTCCAGGTGCCCGAGGATGTCCAGGCCCGCCGGTTTATCGCTCAGGTCCGCCGCGCCGACGTAGTTTTCATAGTTGCGCGTCTTGAAGCCCATCTCCCCGCAGAGCTGCAGCGCCTCGGCGAGCGCGGCCGCGGGTCCCGCGCCGAATGGCTTCCCGGGAAGCGGCGCCTCCTTCACGCTGCGGACAGCCACCAGGCGCGAGAGCGCCCGGACCATTTCCTGCTCCACCTCCGGGGTGAAATACGCATCGATCCTGTCTTTGTACATCTATTCCTGACCTCCCGTGATTTCGTCGAGATATTTATATACGGTGTAACGTGAAACGCCCAAGTGCTGCGCCACGTAGGGCACCGCCTTCCGGTAGGAGAACGCGCCGCGTTTTTCGAGCATGCCGATGACCCGCAGCCGGTCCGCCTTGCCCATGTCGGGAACGGGCTTTCCCACCGCCTCGGCGCAGGCGGCGAAGATCTCCCCGATGTGGCCCTCGCGGTCCTGATAGACCGCGCGGCGGAAATCCGCGTCCACGTGCATGATCTCCATGATCTGGCGGTTGGCATAGACAAGCGCGGTAAAATCGAAATTGATGCCCAGCGCAAAGTGATAGTCCTCGCCGCGGCAGACGAACGTGGAGCTCTTGACCTTCTGGCCGGAGGGCGTGGTGGCGAAAAGGTTCACCACGTCGTCCTGGAGCTCGACATCCTGCTCGAGGCCGGTGAGGTCCCGGGTGGAGCCGGCTTCGCGGCCGGAGACATGGCCGTTGTAAATGGCGAGGATCGGATGGTTCGGCTGGGAAAAATCGTGGATGATCGTCTCGCAGGAGGCGCCGAACATCTCCGCGATGCCCCGCGCCAGCCTGTCGAGCAGATCGTAGGCCTCGTCTCGCGTCATGGAATCACCTCGGCCCCAGTTTAGCGGCGTGTTGACGGTTTGTCAATGGGAAACCGCCGCAAAACCGGAGGTCTGCGGCGGTCTTTCCCTCATCCGGTCGCCCGGAAAATTCTCTTTTCGGCGTAATGATACGGCGGAAAACAAGCGGCCCTCCCCTCGGCCCGCGCCCGCGTGAGCGGCCGCCGGGAGACGGCGGGACCTTCACGCGGCCTCGCCGCCGCCTTCCTCGCGGCGCAGGGCGCCCGCGTGAAATTTTGTATGCGGGAACACGAACCGTCCGAGGCGCGGCTACCGCTCGGTCCCGAGGAAAAACAGCGCGACGGTGCCGGGCCCGGAGTGGCTGCCGATGACGGGTCCCACGTTGTTGTAGAGCACCTCGCGCACGCCCATGCGCTCTTTCACCATGTTGCCGACCGTCTCCGCGTCCCCGAGGCAGTTTCCGTGGCTGATGAAGACGGTCTGCCCCGCGGGATCAATCGCGGTCTTTTCCATCCGGTCCGCGAGCTCCATGAGCGAGGCCAGGCGGCCGCGCGCCACGCCCACCTTGACGAGGCGGCCTTCGTTATCCATATGCATGACGGGCTTGATGCCCAGCATCGTGCCCACGAGCGCGGTCGCGCCGGAGATGCGCCCGCCGCGCTTGAGATGCTTGAGGTCGTCCACGGTGAACCAGTGGCACAGGTGGAGCTTGTTCTCCTCCACCCACTGCAGGACCTCCTCGAACGTCGCGCCCTGCTCCTTGCGCCGGCAGGCCAGATACACGAGCAGGCCCTGTCCCAGCGAAGCGGAGAGCGTGTCCACCACCGCCACCCGGCGGTCGGGGTACTTCTCTTTTATGTCCTCCGCGGCGATCTTGGCGGAGTTGTACGTGGCGGAAAGCGCGGAGGAAAACGCCAGCACCAGCGCGTCCCGTCCGGCGGCGCAGATTTCCTCCAGGGCGTCGGTAAATTGGCCCACGCTCGCGGCGGACGTTCTGCTCATGATGCCGCTCTTGAGCTTGTCATAGAAAACCTCCGGCGGCATGTTGCGCCATGCCAGGTCGTTCTGAAAGCTGGCGCCTTCCATCTCAAAGCTCAGAGGCAGAACCGCCAGCCCCAGCTTTTCCGCAAGGTCCGCGGGAAGATCGCAGCACGAGTCGGTTACGATCGTGAAATCCGGCATGAACGTTTACTCCTTCCACAGATACGATTGCGAAATTGTACCATATCCCGGGCAAAAAAGCAAGCGCCCCCTGTCGAAGCGCTTGCTTTTGCATTCTTTCCTTCATGCGGCGGAACGCGGCGCGGGGCGTCCGGTGTTTCGGCGGACGGCCGTATGCGCCGGGAGGGCTGTACTGCGAACTTTTCCCAAGGTCGGAACCCCGCTTAGTCCTCGAGCAGATAGCCGTGGGCGCGCAGGGCCTCCTGCGCGCGCAGGAAGGTCTCCTCGTCGGGGCAGCGCAGGGTGTGCAGATGGATCCCTCCGGTGAGCTGGCTCAGGGGCCGCATCCCATCCGCGCGGCGGACGAAATCCATGACGTCCCGCCGGGAAAAGAGCCCCAGTTCGCCCGTGAGCTGTCCGTAGACCGGGTGCTCCACGATCACGTCCAGCACGCCCGCGCCCGCGGCCACCATGAGGAGCAGTTCCTCCTCCATGTCCCCCGCGCCGTGGCGGCAGGCGACGGTGCGCAGGATCCCGTTTTCCGGCGCGCGGACGGTGACGTAGCCCCGCGGCGTGGCGAAGATCGACTCCCCGCCCGCCCGCAGGAGCGCGATGTCGCCGACAATCACCTGGCGGCTCACGCCGAAGCGGGCGGCGAGCGCCGTCGCGGGGACCGGCACGTCGGAAAGTTCCTCAAGAAGCGCCCTGCGGCGCGCGGCGGCGTCCATGGGCCATCACCCTCCTTCGCGGCTTTTCGGATCTTCGGACCCGTCTGTTTTCTCTATTGTAAGTTCTTTCGCTGAAAACTGCAATCCCCCGCAGGAAAAAGCGGCGTCCCGGCGGCGGCGCGGAGCGGGTCAGGTCCCCGCATAGTCGTCCACCAGAGTGCGGGCGAGCGTGAGCACGTTTTCCCCGCGCTTCTGCCGGAGCGTGAGGCCCGGCGCCTCCCCCGCAGAGAAGAGGAGCCTCCCCCGGTAGGGCGGTTTGGCGCAGAGCGCGGAGACGCGCGCGAAGTCCGGCGCGGGAAGCGCCAGGCGCAGCGCGCCGTCGCGGAAGGTGATCTCCGCAAACCCGGCCGCCGCCGCCGCGCGCCGCAGGAGCGCCACGGAGATGAGCGCGTTCACGCTCGCCGGCGGATCGCCGTAGCGGTCGATGAGTTCGTCCACGAGGTCGTCGGCCTCCTCCTCGCTCCGGATGCCCGCGATGCGGCGGTAGAGCTCCATGCGCTGCTCCGGGGAGGGCACGTAGGCCTCCGGGATGTTGGCCGAGACGGGGAGGTCCGCGGTGCAGCCGCCGTCCGGCTTCGCCGGCTCGCCCTTCGCTTCGAGGACGGCCTCCTCGAGAAGCTTGAGATACAGGTCGTAGCCCACGCTCATCATACAGCCGCTCTGTTCTGGGCCGAGGAGGTTCCCCGCGCCCCTGATCTCCAGGTCGCGCATGGCGATCTGGAAGCCCGCGCCGAAGGCGGCGAACTCGCGGATGGCCGAAAGACGCTTAGCGGCGATTTCGGTTAAGACCTTGCCGCGCCGGAAGGTCATATAGGCCACCGCGCGCCGCGCGCTGCGGCCGACGCGGCCGCGCAGCTGATGGAGCTGAGCAAGGCCCAGTTTGTCCGCGTCCTCGATGATGAGGGTGTTGACGTTCGGGATGTCGATGCCCGTCTCAATGATGGTGGTGCAGACGAGAACGTCGATTTCGCCCTCCACGGCCCGGGACATGACGGCGGAAAGCGTGTCCTCGGTCATCTGGCCGTGGGCGACGGCCACGCGCGCGTCCGGCACGAGCGAGGCGATGCGCGCGGCGGCGCGGTCGATGGTCTCCACACGGTTGTGGAGATAATAGACCTGCCCGCCGCGCCCCACCTCGCGGCGCATGGCGTCGCCCAGGAGGTTCCAGTCGTGCTCCACGACGTAGGTCTGCACGGGCTGGCGGTCGCGCGGCGGGGCCTCGATGACGGACATGTCCCGGATGCCCGAGAGGGCCATGTTGAGCGTGCGCGGGATGGGCGTGGCCGTGAGGGTCAGAACGTCCACCTGCCGGGCCATCTCCTTCAGGCGCTCCTTGTGGACCACGCCGAAGCGCTGTTCCTCGTCCACGACGAGGAGCCCCAGGCGATGGAATTGGATGTCCTTCTGGAGCAGCCGGTGCGTGCCGATGAGAATGTCGACGCTCCCGTCCTCGACGCCGCGCAGCGTCTCCTTCACCTGTGCCGGCGTCCGGAAGCGGCTGAGGACGTCGATGCGGACGGGATGGCCGCGGAACCGCGAGAGCGCGGTGAGATAGTGCTGCTGGGCGAGGACGGTCGTTGGCGCGAGAAGCGCCGCCTGACGTCCGCCCAGGACGCATTTCATCATGGCGCGCAGGGCCACCTCGGTCTTGCCGTAGCCCACGTCGCCGCAGAGGAGCCGGTCCATCGGCACGGGCTTTTCCATGTCCTTTTTGATTTCCGCCGCGCAGCGCAGCTGGTCGGGCGTCTCCTCGTATTCAAAGGAGTCCTCGAACTCTTTCTGCCAGACGTCGTCCTGCGGGAAGGCGTGGCCGGGCCGCCGGGCGCGCTCGGCGTAGAGCTTGATGAGGCCCTCGGCGAGCTCCTTCGCGGCGCCGCGCGCCTTCGCCTTGGTCTTGGCCCACTCGGTGCCGCCCAGCTTGGAAAGGCGCGTGCGTCCGTCCTCCCCGGCGCCGATGTATTTGGAGATGAGGTCGAGCTGCGTGGCCGGGAGATAGAGCACGTCCGTCCCCGCGAAGGCGATCTTGACGTAATCGCGCGCCGCGCCGTCGACCTCCATGCGGGTCATTTCCACATAGCGGCCGATGCCGTGGTGGATGTGGACGACGAGGTCGCCCGGCGAGAGGTCGGCGTAGCTGCGGATGCGTTCGCGCGCGGAGACGGCGGCGCGCCGCTCCTTCGGTTTTTTGGAGGCAGCGGCAAGCTGCCCCTCGGTGAGAACGGCCAGGCGGAGCTCCGGATATTCCAGGCCCGCCGAGAGGCCGCCCACGGCGATCGTCGCCCGCCCTGCGTCCGGCAGAGTATGCAACCCGTAGTCGAGCGCGGCCCGAAGCTTCTGTTTGCGAAAGATGGCCTGCAGATTCTCCGCGCGCTTTTCGCCGCCGCAGAGGACCGTCACCGACCAGCCGCCCTCGAGATAGTGCCGGAGGTCGGCCGCGGCCGTCTCGATGCTGCCGCCGTAACTCGGGAGCTGTTTGACGGTCATGGAGTAGATGTTTTTGGGCGGGAGCGGCTGGCGGCTCGTGACGAAGCTGTCGAGAAAGACCTCGGGGAAATCGGAAAGGCGCCTTTGCACCGTCTCCGGCGCGGGCAGAAACGCCGCGCACTCCCCCGCGAGGACGCCCGCCTCCAGAAGCGTCTCCGTGTCCTGGTCCATCTGCCAGCGGTAATTCTTCTCTCGCTCCATGACGCGGCCGCTCTCGGCGAAAAAGACCAGTGCGTCCGGCGCGAGGTAGCTCAGCGCGCAGGCGAACGCGGGATAGATGAGCGCGAGATAGCGGTCCGGCGCGGGCAGCGTCTTCCCGGCCTCCAGGCGGCCGATATCTTCCGCGAGCGTTTTTGTAAGCGCGTCGAGCCCCCGCTTTTCCGCGCGGCGGCGCAGCGCCGCAAGCGCCGCGGCGAGTCCCGCGGCGCCGCCCTCCGCGAGCGCGGGGAGCGCTTCCGCCGCGGGCAGGATCTCGGCGGACTTCAGATTCTCCGTCCTGCGCTGGGTGTCCACGGCGAAGCGGCCGAGGGAATCCAGCTCGTCGCCGAAGAACTCCGCGCGCAGCGGCGCGGCGTCCCCCGGCGAAAAGACGTCGAGGATGCCGCCGCGCAGCGCGAACTGGCCGGGCCCCTCCACGAGCTCGCTCCGGACGTATCCGCCCGCGGCGAGGGACTCGGTCAGCCCGTTCAGGTCGTAGGCGCGGCCGAATTCCAGCGTCAGGGCCACGCGCTCCATCGCCGCGGGCGGTAAGGTGCGCAGCAGCAGGCCGTCCGGCGTTGCGACCGTGACGGGCGAGGCGGCCAGACGGCGCAGCGCGGCGAGCCTGCGCTGCTCCCATTCGTGGCTGGCGGCCGCGGCGGCGTGGAGCAGGAGGTCGCGGCCCGGCAGTTGCAGGACCGGCAGCCCCGTAAAGGCGCCCAGGTCGGCTGCCGTGCGCCCGGCCTCCCCCTCATCGGCGCAGATGACGAGCACCGGCCGTCCGGTGCAAAGCTGCGCTGCCGCGGCCACGTGGGCGCGGCCGGCCGCCGGCAGCCCCGCCAGAAGCGCCGGGCAGCCGCCGTTCTCGATCGCGCCGAGAAGGGCGGCAAATTCGTTGCTCTTTTCCAACGCGAGCGTCAGAGCGCGCATAAGGGGTACCTCCGGAATCAGGTTTTGAAAAGGGAATGACGGCCCGCCGTCCGCGCGCTTCGGCGCGCGGACGTGCGTCCATATAAAAAAATACGGATTCCCGGGCACGCCGTTATGGCAGGAATGGGGAAACCCCACCCCTGCCGAAACCGGTCGAACCGGAAGATGCGGCAAATCCCGCCGCCGGGGAATCCCCATTCCCGGGCGGCGGCGTTCTCCGCGTTTCCCATCCCAACCTGTCTGACAAACCGGCAAAGCGTTTGTCAATGGAGAGAAGAGCTTATTCACACGGTCCGGAACGTCCGGATCACGGGCGGAATTTTTGCCGGGCGGGGCGCTTCTTGCAGGAATGACGTTCTCATTTCAGAAAAAAGCAGCGACGCATGCCGGAAATTTCGCCGTTGGGCGGGCGCCCGGTGATCGTGCGGATAGGCTCTAGTTGTATTCGTTCATCGCCTTTTCGTCGCCGTATCGGATGATGCATTCCACGGCGTCCGCCGCGCGGACGATCGCCGCGTCCACGGCCTCCTTCTCCGCGCCGGCGGGGGTCCCCAGGACCCAGTCCACCATCTGGTACTCCGGGTGCGGCGGCGCGCCCACGCCGATTTTCACGCGCGGGAACTGGTCCGAAGAGAGCTGATAGATGATGCTCTTGAGTCCGTTGTGCCCCCCGGCGCTGCCGCTTCTGCGGATGCGCAGCTTCCCCGCGGGGAGGGACACGTCGTCCGCGACAACGAGAATGCGTTCGGGCGGGATATGGTAAAACGCCGCGGCGTCGCGCACGGCCTCGCCCGAGAGGTTCATGAAAGTCTGCGGCTTTATGACGAGCGCCCGCGCGCCGCCGAGGGTCATCTCGGCCGTGAGCGCCTTGAAGCGCAGCCTGCGCACGGGGATGCCGCTCCGGGCCGCAAGGCGGTCGGCCACAAGGAATCCCACGTTGTGCCGCGTGCGCTCGTACCGCGCCCCGGGATTTCCCAGGCAGACAACCAGCCACGAGGCGCCGCCGGCCGGTTTCCTGGAAAAGAAACCCATGGCTTACAGGAAGATCTTGGACACCGAGACCTCCTCGTAGATGCGCTCGATGGCCTCGGCAAACATGTGGGAGACGGTCAGGTACTTGATTTTGTCGCTCTTCACCTCAGGGCGGCGTGGGATGGTGTCGAGGAACACGGCCTCCTTGAGGACGCTCGACTCGATGAGCCCGATGGCGGGCCCGGAAAGGACGCCGTGGGAGGCGCAGCCGTAGACCTCCTTGGCGCCGCCGATCTCCACGAGCGCCTTGGCCGCGCCGCAGAGAGAACCGCCGGTATCGACCATATCGTCGAAGAGGATGACGTTCTTGTCCTTTACGCCGCCGATGATGTTCATGACCTCGGAGGAGTTGGCTTTCTGGCGGCGTTTGTCCACGATGGCAAGGCCCATGCCGAGCTTCTGCGCGAAGGTGCGCGCGCGCGCCACGGAGCCCACGTCCGGCGAGACGACGACGGTCTCGTCCTCCTGCCCCTTGAAGCGCTCGTGGAAGTACTCCACGAAAATGGGGTTCCCGAGGAGATTGTCCACCGGGATATCGAAGAAACCCTGGATCTGGGAGGCGTGAAGGTCCATGGTGAGCACCCTGTCGGCCCCCGCGCGGGTGATGAGGTTCGCCACGAGCTTGGCGGAAATGGGGTCGCGCGGCTTGGCCTTGCGGTCCTGCCGGGCGTAGCCGAAATACGGCATCACGGCCGTGATGCGCCCGGCGGAGGCGCGGCGGAAGGCGTCGATCATGATGAGCAGTTCCATGAGGTTGTCGTTGACCGGCGTGCAGGTGGACTGCACGACAAATACATCCGACCCGCGGACGGTCTCGTAGATGGAGACGTAATTCTCGCCGTCGGAGAACGTACCGACTTCGGCCTCGCCGAGCTTGACGCCCACCTCGCGGCAAATGCTCTTGGCAAGCGCCGGATTGGAGCGTCCGGAGAAGATTTTGATCTCTTTCCCGTGGGAAATCATGACAATTACCCCTTTTCTTTTTGTTTCTATCCTCAAAATCCGAGCCGGATTATAACTTTCCTTCTTCCCTGCGTCTCTTTGCCCAGCCGGGCTTGTTCTCCTGGCGGGCGCGGGCCACGGCCAGAGCGTCGACCGGCACGTCGCCGGTCACGGTGGAGCCGGCGGCGACGAAGGCGCCGTCTCCCACGCGGACGGGCGCCACGAGGTTCGTGTTGCACCCGATGAAGGCGTCTTCGCCGATGACGGTGCGGTACTTCCTCTTCCCGTCGTAGTTGACCGTGACGGTGCCGCAGCCCAGGTTCACGCGCGCGCCGATGTCCGAGTCGCCCGCGTAGGTCAGGTGCGAGATTTTGACGCCGTCCCCGATGACGGAGTTTTTGACTTCCACGAAGTCGCCGATCTTCACATTGTTTCCGATATGGCTGTTCGGCCGGACGTAGGCGAAGGGACCCACGTGGGTGTCCTCCCCGATGACGCTCTCGTAGCACTGCGAGGCGTTCACGCTCGTGCCGCGCCCCACCGTGCAGTCGAGGATCATCGTGTTCGGACCGATTTCGCAGCTTCTGCCGACATGCGTTCCCCCGCGCAGGATCACCGAGGGCAGCACCGTCGTGCCGCGGCCGATGGTCACGTCCGGGCCGATGTAGGCGGTGTTGGGGTCCACGAAGGAGACGCCCGCCGCGATATGCCGCGCGACGGTGTCGCGCCGCGCGAGCTCCTGCGCCACGAGGAAATCCCCCGCGTCCAAAAGCGGCATGACGGCCGGCTCGTCCTCATGCTGCACGAGCCGGAATTCCTTGCCGCGCGCCGAAAGCGCATCGGCCTGCGCGCCGCGCAGCGCCTCCGCGGCGATGCGGAAGAGCCCCGTTTCGCCGCTGCACGGGCCGAGGCTGCGCGGCTCTGCGGTAAAGCGTCCCGAGAGAAAGACGGGCTTTGTCACGACCAGAACGTCGCCCGGAAGGTCCTCTGGCAGCGCCGTGAAAGGCGCCTCCTCGGGCAAAAAAACGGCGTCCTTGCCGAACACCTCCCGCGCGCGGTCCCGCAGCCCGGCGCCGCAGACAACAAAAAGCCGCTCCGCACCGGCGCGGCGCAGCGCATGGCAAAGCCAGGTGCCCGCGGGACAGAGCAGCAGCGGTTGAAATAAGATTGGCTCGCCGTCCCCTTCCGGCGGCGCAAAGACAACAGCGGTTCGGATTTCCATGGGGACGCACCTCTCTTTCCGGCAAGCCGGATAACAATCGGATACAGGGGATACAGAGGCCGTTTTGGCCTACTCAGGTGATATATTATATCAAAGACACGTCGGAATTGCAAGAAACACGGTGCGAATTTTCGGCGTCGTACGACGGAGCAATTGCATGAAATCGGAGGCTCGCCGGCGCATGATGCAATTATCGTCAAGAATGCATAAAATACGACCGGTTTCCCGTCATTTTTTTGGTGTCTTGCGGATTGCAAGATAAGTCGTTTTTTGGTAGGATAGCTATGTAGCCGGAGCGAGGCTTCCGGGGTCCGGGCCGCACAATCGTGCGGCCGGGTGGACGCCCAGTGAGGGAATCGCTCCTTGGGAAACGGAAACGGCATACCATCGGGCACGATGGCATGCCGTTTCCGTTTCCTTTTGCAAAAATGCGGGGCTTTTGCAGCGCGCCCGGTCTTTCGTCGGAGCGCGCTTCTTTTTGCCGGCGCCGGAGGGCCTCTTCGTTCAGTTGCGGTGCAGAATGACCTCCTGATGCGGATAGGCGAAAGCGATGCCGTCCTCGTCGAACGTCTTTTTGAGGGTGCGCAGCAGGTCGCTCTTCATCTGCCAGCCGATGCTGGGGTTCGCCGCCCAGACGAAGGCGCGCAGCCGGATGCCGGAGTCGAGGAAATCGGCCACGCGCACGAGCACCTCCGGCTTCCCCCCCTGCACCTCCTCGGGCGTCCGCACGTCCAGGAAGTCCGCATGCGCGCGCACAATGTCCGCCATGACCGAAAGCGCCTTGTCCAGGTCGGACTCGTAGGTGATCTCCGCGTCAAGGAAAAAGCACACGCGCAGGTCGCCGTACGTGGTGTTCTCCACGGCCTGTCCGTTCATGACGCCGTTGGGGATGATCACGCGCTTGTTTTCAAAGGTGCGGATGACCGTGTGCCGCAGGGTGATCTCCTCCACGGTGCCGGTGATGTCCTTGTCCAGATAGCGCACGAGGTCGCCGACCTGAAAGGGTTTGAAGATGCTCATGAGCACGCCGCTGATGAGGTCGCTCAGCGAACTCTGCGCCGCGATGCTGATGCCCAGGGCCACGATGCCGGAGCCGGCGAGAAGGGAGCTGGCCAGCTTCTCGAGGCCGGGGATCTGGTTCATGATGGCCATGCCGCCGAGGAAATAGACGAGCGCCTGCGCCACATGGCGCGTAAAGGAGATGAGGCTGACCCGCTCGGGTTTCAGTGCCTGCGCGCCCTGTCGCAGCCGCATGAAGAGCCGGCTTACGACGGCGCGCGCCACGAGGGTGACGATGAGAATGAGGGCGATGCGCAGCGCCAGCGCGCCGGCCGAGCCGTCGTTCCAGAAATTTGAGAACAATTCCGCCATGGACGTCCCTCCTTTGCCATACTGCCGAAAGAATACCATAAACGCACCGGCGATGCAAGGGCCCCTCCCCGCGCCGCGTGGCGGGTTCCGGAGAGGCGCGGCGCGGCCGGCCGCGCCTCTTCGGATGTAAAACTTTACGATATATTTTTGTGCATTTCTCCAAAATTAACCGCACCGGGCGTTTTCTGCTCCGCCTGAGGGAGGCTCCCTACCGGGGGCGCCTCTTCCGCAGGGTCGGGCTCGACTGCCCGCGCGCTCTCGACGAGGAACTCGGCAGGATCCTCCGGGCGCGTCTCGGCTGACGCCCGCCCACCCCGCCGCGCCGGGGAAACGGCCTGGCGCGGGAACCCCGGGAGGGAAATACCTGCGAAAGGAAACCGTCGGTTTGCCTTTCCCGTTTGATCGGCCCGTTTTTGAACTGGTTCGCACCGCTTCGGGAAAAATGCGCGGCGGGACAGGGCAAAAACCCCGTCCCGCCGCTTTTATCTGTTTCCCGTCCGATCCCGATGGTTTTTCTCAGATGAAAAGGTTGACGTTGGACTCCTCGGCATCCCCGAGGTAGGCGCCCACGCCGCCGAGCTCCACACCGTCGATGAGCTCTTCCTCGCGGATGCCCATGACGTCCATGCTCATCGTGCACGCGACGATCTTGACGCCCGCCTTCAGGGCTTTCTGGATGAGCGCCTCGAGCGAATCGACGTTTTTATCATGCATGATCCGCTTCATCATGGCCGTGCCCATGCCGCCCATGTTCATCTTTGACAGGCGGAGTTTCCCCACGCCGCGCGGCATCATGGCGCCGAACATGGATTCCGTGAAGGACTTTTTGACCGGCTGTTTCTCCGCCTTGCGCAGGACGTTGAGGCCCCAGAATGTGAAGAACATGGTGACCGGCCTTCCCATGGCCGCCGCGCCGTTTGCGATGATGAAGCTCGCGAGCACCTTGTCCAGGTCGCCGGAGAAGACGATGATGGTCTTCCCCTCCGCCGCCGCGCCCACCGGTGCGACCGGCACCGCGGGCACCGTGGCGCCGCTCCCCTTGCGCACGAGCGCGACGTAGTCGCTCCCGCGCTTCTCCTGCCCGACGAGTGTGTTCCCCGTCCTGCGGCACCAGGCGCGGATGTCCCGCGCGAAGCCGGGGTCGGACGCAGTGACCTCCATAACCTCCCCGTCCTTCATGTCCCGGATCGTCTCGAAGACCTTCATGATGGGGCCGGGGCACTGCATGCCGCTGCAGTCCAGCCGCATGGCCGTTACGGCCGCATCCGGCGTCTCCATGTATCCGCTGTCGGAAATGGGCGCGC
>Ga0116152_10001996_pt1 | contig 16617 bp, 14 predicted proteins | sample AD_UKC119_MetaG_FD_89894 | JGI IMG/M metagenome (GOLD analysis project Ga0116152, IMG submission 89894) | Active sludge microbial communities of municipal wastewater-treating anaerobic digesters from Hong Kong - AD_UKC119_MetaG | ecosystem: Engineered > Bioreactor > Anaerobic > Digestate... | reverse complement strand
TTCACAAAAACCATTCATTTTACGGAATTTACCAACGCTGATGACTATTACCACAACTACGGGGGTAATAAATACTGGATTGATAATGATTACATTACCTATGATTTCCCTGACTTTCCGGAATTAAATATGTATTTAAACAGCATATCTGAAAAATACATTTACACAGGAGAATTGCTCACGAACGATGAAAAAGCCGCGCTGGTATTCGGATGTGGTATTGCAGCGAAACAGGTTTATAGTTCCGGAGTTAGCGGCACCTTTGGTGTCGATCAGGCATTTGAGGCATATCAGCGATTCGGATTCAATGAAGCTGTACTCGTATTTGATACGGACACATCGTTTTTTAGTCACATGAAACAGAACATTATGAATGCCATGCCGGTTCATCTGGCGCTTCTGGTAGCCAATGGACAGGGAGGGCACAATGTCATCGCAGATGGTTACAACACCAACGATTTTTACCATATCAACTTTGGCTGGGGTGGAATGTATAACAGCTGGTACAATGTTCCGGAAGGCTTGCCTTACAATCTGACCCTTATTGAAGGAGCCATAATGGATATCGGAACTCTACCTATTGGAATTCAAAAGGAGCCTGCTCCTGTCACCGGAGCGCTGACAATTTTCCCAAATCCGGCACAGCAAAGGATTACGGTGAAGCTCACCGAACCCCATTCAGAAAATATTTCTCTTCGCTTCTACGACCCCACCGGAAAAAAACGCCTTTTGGTAGTAACAGGCCAAATGAAAAACGGAGAATATACACTGCAGTGCAAAAATTCGTTAGCACCCGGGCTGTATCTTTTGGTAGTGGAGACCGGAGATAAAGTGTACTCGAAAAAAGTGCTGTTGTACGAATAAAAATAAAAAACGTTACTGCCATGTAGTAAACGGATTACGTGCAAGGTAAGCGTTATAGTAACGGATATCTCCGGTTACCTCATCACCCAGCCATTCGGGACGAATAAAATCGTCGGTGGGCGACTGCAATTCAATCTCAGCCAGAATAAGGCCCTGATTTTCGCCGTGAAAAACATCGACCTCAAAAACATGCTTCCCGGCGGGAATACGATACCGCATTTTATGAATTACTCCCGGCTCACAGAGTTCCAGTAAGGCAGCAGCTTCCTGGAGGGTAATTTCGTGTTCCCACTCAAATCGCATTATCCCCGATAGATCTCCGGGGCCTTTCACGGTAATATATCCCCGAGTTCCACCTATTCTTACCCGTACAGTCCGCTTCGGATCCGTAGATAAAAACCCTTGTTTTATGGACTCATGTACATATTCCTGCTCCGGAAATGCACCCTTAACTAAAAATTTTCGTTCAATCTCTACCATAATAATCCCTGCTTTTCTAACAAATAAAGATACACTTTTTCAAAAAACGAAAGCAAAATGGAATAACCGGCGGTTGCGTGAATAAAAAAGAGTATTTAATGAACAGAGCTTGCTAAAGAACTGGCCGCTTTTAATAAATGGTTCAAAAAAACATCCGATATTTGTAGTAAAAACAAAAATTAAACATATCGGCTGCAGCCAACGCAGAACGACAACATCATTTCAGCAATATCCACCCCATGAAACCCTTTTATTTACGTATGAAAACTCCCCTTATTTTTATTGCATTCGCTTTATTGCTTTCTCTTCCCGCCTTTCCACAAGGTAAAAACACAAACCCCACAGACAATGAAAAAATGCAATGGTTTCACGACGCCAAATTAGGAATTTTTATCCACTGGGGCATTTATGCTGTTTATGGAATTTCCGAATCATGGTCATTTTTCAATGATTATATTTCACATGATGACTACATGCAACAACTCGAAGGGTTTACAGCCGAAAATTACCATCCGGAACAATGGGCAAAACTGATCCGCCTCAGTGGAGCCCGTTACGCGGTAATCACTTCGAAACACCACGATGGGGTTGCTCTTTGGGAAACAGAACAGGAGCATTATAGCATAAAAAAACACACCCCTGCGGCAAAAGATGTCCTCACACCATTTATTAAGGCGCTCCGTAAAAACAAGCTTAAAGTAGGGTTATACTATTCGCTTCTTGATTGGTCGCATCCTGATTATCCAACATTAACACGTAAAATTTCGCGTTATTCTGACGACTCCTTACGTTGGCATCGCTTTATGGCTTTCAACAGAAATCAAATCAGAGAAATTACAGAACAATTTACGCCCGATCTATACTGGTTTGATGGCGACTGGGAACACAGTGCAAACGAGTGGAAAGCAAAGGACATCAGACAATCGATTTTAGCTTATAACCCCAATGCGATTATTAATTCCCGGCTCAGCGGCTACGGCGATTATGCAACACCGGAGCAGGGCCTTCCAGTAACGCGTCCTGCTGCCCCCTTCTGGGAGCTTTGCATGACTATGAATGATTCATGGGGGTTTCAAAAAAACGATTTCAATTACAAAACACCCAATCAGATTATCCGTATTTTTGTGGATTGTATTGGGATGGGCGGAAATCTTTTACTGGATATCGGGCCAAAGGCCGATGGTACAATTCCTGACGAGCAACAAAAAATACTGAAAGAATTAGGGCGGTGGACAAAAAAACACCAGGAAGCTATTTTTGGAACTGAAGCCGGAATTCCCTTAGAGCACTATTATGGGCGGTCCACCTTGTCGAAAGACAGTACAATGCTGTATCTGTTTTTGGAGAACCAACCCACCGGGCCCATTGCCCTTAAGGGCATAAAAAATAAAATCCACCGTGTTTATGTCGTCGGAAACGGTACGATGCTTAATTTTGATATCAAAGGGAAACAATATTGGAGCGAAGTACCGGGAATCTGTTATATCGAAGTACCGGAGCATACCCTTGATTCGCAGGTAACCGTTATCGCGGTGCAGCTCGAAGGTAAAATCGACCTGTATCGCGAATCCGGTAATAGCATTAAAACCAACTAATTTATATCCCATGAAAAACGGTACACTAATCCTTCTGATTATCCTCAGTACTTTTTTATCCCAGGCCCAACAGGAAGAAGAACGCTATATTCCTGAAACAGATTCCCTGGTTATTCAAAAATTGACAGCATGGCAGGGGTTAAAATTCGGATTACTGATGCACTGGGGGCCTTATTCACAATGGGGCATTGTGGAATCATGGTCTATCTGTCCGGAAGATTACGGCTGGTGTGAGCGAAAAAAAGGAACCCATTTCGATCATTATTATTCTTATGTAAAATCGTATGAAAACCTGCTCACCACATTCAACCCCAAGGAATTCGACCCGGAGCGATGGGCCGGAGCAGCACAAAAAGCAGGAATGAAATACGTTATCTTTACCACCAAGCACCACGATGGCTTTTGTATGTTCGACACGAAATACACGGATTACAAAATTACCGGTTCCGAATGCCCTTTTTCTGCAAATCCACGCGCCAACGTCACCCGGGAAATCTTTACGGCCTTCCGTGAAAAAGGATTATGGACCGGGGCTTACTTTTCGAAACCCGACTGGCACCATCCGGCATACTGGTGGCCCTATTTTCCACCCTTCGACCGGAATGTAAATTATGACCCAGCCTTATACCCTGAAAAATGGGAGGAGTTTGTACAGTTTACGCACAACCAAATCATGGAACTCATGACCGGCTATGGGAAAATTGATATTCTTTGGCTCGACGGAGGCTGGGTGGCACCTCAGCCGCAAGAGGAAATCGACAAAAAATACAATGCACTTCAAAAGGAGACACCCACCGGCTTCATAAAAAAACGCGTAGTCAGTCAGGATATACGAATGGATGAACTGGTGAGTAAAGCACGAAAAAAGCAACCCGGGCTCCTGGTAGTAGACCGTGCCGTTTACGGAAAAAATCAAAATTACCTTACCCCTGAAAACCGGGTTCCGGAAACTACACTTCCTTATCCGTGGGAGTCGTGTATTATTGCCGGAGGAGGCTGGTCGTATGCCTTCAACGCAGCGTACATGACATCCCGCGAAGTTATTCATCTGCTCATTGCCATTGTGGCCAAGGGGGGTAATCTGCTTCTTAATATTGCCCCATCGCCAGCAGGAACATGGGACGAAGAGGCCTATAAAATGCTGGAAGGAGTAGGAGAATGGATGCAAGTGAACAATCAGTGCGTCTATAATACCTTTCCACTGGAACCCTTTAAAGAAAAAAATATCTGTCTTACCCAAAACAAAGACAATGTATTTCTAATCTGCCTGTTGCAGGAGGGAGAATCCCTTCCGGGCGAACTAAACCTATCCGCCTTTCTGCCAGCCCAGGAGGCAAAAATTTCAATGCCCGGGTTCGATACCCGAATTCAATGGAAAATAAAAGAAAAAAAACTCCATATTTATATCCCGGAAGGAATTCAAAAAATAAGCCGAAATCAACCGGCAATGGTATTCCAGATCACCAAACTGCGACCATAACAGAACTTATTAACCCTTTATTCTATCGATTACTTTTCATCAGGCAACCTTAAGGCCGGACAGTGCATCATTAAGTAAATTTTTTATGAAAAGCCTCCGTCTATTTCTTGTCACTGGGCTATTGGCCTTTGCCTGCTGTCGTCCGGTATTAATCGACACCTACCTGCTGACTGAACAACAAAAATCACTCATTCCCTATGTGCCGGACACACAAGTCACCTTTTCTTTTAATGGCGAGAAAAGCTTCCCGATTATCATTACTGAAGTATCAAAAGGTATGCAGCAGGAATACCGTGGAGAGGAATCGTGTCAATACTACGAATATGAACGAAAAACAGCCATTCTTCGCTCCGTGTACCCGGAAATAAACATTGAAGCGACAGTTTGTGCCCAAAACAACGAAAGCTTCAAAAGGTACGACACATTAAACTTTTCCGTCAGGTTAGGCTATAAACAATTCGCGTTGAATTGCCAATGGGATCCGACAGGAATCAGCTTTTGCGACACCGTGTTGGCCGGATTTCATTATCACAAGGTGCTGGTGTTTAATAATTGCACCGATGCCTCTCACCTTTCCGATACTTCCCTGCTTTATTACCAACACATCGTTTGGTCACAGGAAAACGGACTTGAATTAATCACTTTTAACAATGGCGACTACTATGTTTTGGAAAAGCAGAATAATTATCAGCACGGGGCTACTCATGCTGATTACGGCATGTGACCCATGTCAGGAAGCCGATGCGTATCAATGCATCGAAGAGAATATCAAAGCGCTGGTGCCTGACCAGGCCATTACTTCGTATACCCTGATCAGCCAGGACGGTTTTGCCGAAAGTTATCGCCAGGAAAGTTGGTACGACACCATCGAAGCCTTTGAACCCGACCGCTGCGGCAATGTATTCCGCTGGGATCGAATGGGCGCCATGTACCGTTCCACGCTGAACAACGACCACAACGTAGAATTCCGGCTTGATGCCTTAAACAACACCCAGCTTACCATAGGGATAAACTATAAACAGCAAATTGCCTGGGATTTTAAGGAAAACAGCATAACAACCAGCGGTTACGACAACCCTGATTATCCCGAAGCCACCTATATTGCATTCCATGATACGCTGACCACCGGAGGCCGCACATGGGAACAGGTGCTGGAGGCCCGTTTTTCAGATTCCCACATCAACGCAGAACAAATTAAAGAAGTTCTTTTCGCCGCACACCATGGCATAATTTGGTATCGTTTAAAAAACGGTGTTGAATACTTCAGGGTGAAGTAACGCGATCCAATGGCAAAAAAAACGGTAATAATCGCCATCAGGCCTTATCCAATTCAGGTAGAAACGACCACCCCACGTGGGGTTGTTCCAGATCAATCCAGTGATATTCCGGATCGCGCCGAAACCAGGTAAGTTGTCGTTTAGCATAACGCCTGCTATGCGTTTTAATATCGGTTATCGCCTGCTCCCGGGTAATACGACCCTCGAAATACGCAAATAACTCCCGGTAGCCAACGGTGTTTAATGCATTGAAATCCCGAAAGGGATAAAGCTGCCGGGCCTCTTCCTCCAGCCCCAGCGCCAGCATTGTTTCCACTCGTTCGTTAATACGCTGATATAATACTTCCCGGGGACGGGTAAGACAGACCTTAATTACTTCAAAACCACGTACTTTTGGCCGATTTAGCCGCAATTCAGAATAACGGACACCGGTGCTAAGACAAACTTCGATAGCCCGCTTCAGGCGATTTGGATTATTCTTGTCAACTTGCTGAAAATAAACCGGATCAAGCTGCTGCAGCCATTCCTGTAAACCCACAAGGCCTTCTGATATATAAGATTGATGGATGCGATCCCTTACAGCCGGATCCGGGTTGGGTAACACATCAATCCCATGCACCACCGCATCGATATACAAACCTGAACCTCCAGTCATAACAACGGTATCCGACCGGGCAAAAAGCGCGGGCAAACACTGCAGAACATCCTGCTCATATTGGCTTACATTGTATGAATCATGGATGGAAAGATGACCCACGAAATAATGCGGCACGGCCTCAAGCACAGCAACATCCGGAGCAGCAGTACCTATCTGCATCTCTTTATAGAACTGGCGGGAATCACAGGAAATAACTGAAGTATTGAAATAACGGGCGACAGCAACAGAGATTTCGGTTTTTCCAACCGCAGTAGGACCGGTAATTACCAGTAAACGGGGCATGGATCAGGAAAGATTAAAGTTCATCGTCTTCATCATTTTCCATAGTATGATAGAGCAGGTCGTTAAAATCTTTCAATAAATCGGCTTCATCCAAATCTTCATTTCCATTAGCAGGAGCTTCTTCATTGCACGATTGTTTCAACAGGCCTTTGCGGTAGGAGCAATATGGGTACATAACGTCTTTTCTTGATTCCGTAACCTCAATTAACTCAATGAAAAATGTTACCGGATTAAGAAAGTCGTATTCATATAAAAACCGCTGCCGGGGGTGCGTAATAAAATCTTCAATGTAGGCATCCAACATCACATATTGCTTCATAATACCATCTTCTAAAGAAGATTCCTCCGGCCCGTGCATATCAAGTAACGTAATCTCCGCCTGTTTTTCCCAATCCGGGTCACAAACAAAAAAAGAAGAGAGCTCATTACCGGCCAGGGTGGTTGTTTGCAAAATGGCCAGATAAAAATCGTAAAAAGTCTGGTCTTCACAAAACTCAATATCACGCACGAAATCATCGTGTTCATCGGTCAGCAAGCGGAATTTATATACTTTCATAGGATAATAAAATAAAGAAAGGTTAAAGATAAAAACTTTTTGTTAAACCCAAAACCAGGTATACGTTTCTATTAGTCATCGACAGCGTTAAGAAAATTTTTTACCACAGGAAGATTAAGTTCTTTGCCTTTTTTTAGCAGGAAATCGTAGGCCGCATGAAATTCATTGGGAATCACTCCGTCGAGAATGGCCTCCCGAATAGCAAGCTTTAACACGCCCACTGTAACCGAAGGAGCAAGATCAAAAGTCTCCATAATAATTGTTCCATCGACAGGGGGTTGCCAGTTTCTGATGCGGTCGTTAGCTTCCACATCGACAATTTTCTGACGAACGAGGGCAAAATTCTGCAGAAATCGTTGTTTTTTCTTTTCGTTCTTCGACGTAATATCGGCTTCACAAAGGATCATCAGGTCATCAACATCATTCCCGGCATCAAAAAGCAAGCGGCGAACGGCCGAATCGGTAACAATCGATTCGGCAAGTACCTGCGGTCGTAAGTGAAGCAATACCAGCTTTTTTACATAGTTAAGCTCATCGCCCAGCGGCATTCTCAAGCGTTTGAAAATGGACGGGAGCATCTGGCCCCCCTGGTAATCGTGGTTATGAAAAGTCCAGCCAATATTTTCATCCCAGCGTTTCGTCACGGGTTTTGCAATATCATGAAATACAGCGGCCCAGCGCAACCAGGGATTATCCGAAGCCGCGGCCACATTGTCGAGGACTTCCAGCGTATGGGAAAAATTATCCTTATGGCTTCGTCCTTTTTTTGTTTCAGTGCCGGAGAGAGCAACCATTTCCGGCAAAATTTGCTGCAACAGCCCACTATCCATTAGAAGTTGAAATCCCACCGAAGGCCTTGGAGAGCGGATAATTTTCATTAATTCATCGGTAATTCTTTCCTGAGACAGGATATGAATCCGATCCACATTACGGGAGATTGCCGCAAACGATTCAGTGACAATAGAAAACCCCAGTTGGGAAGCAAAACGGATGGCACGTATCATTCGCAACGGGTCGTCGGAGTAGGTGATATCCGGGTCCTGTGGAGTCCGTATCAGTTTGTTTTTGAGATCAGAGAGGCCATTAAACGGATCCAGTAACTGGCCGTAAGAAGCAGCATTTAAACTCAGTGCCAGTGCATTAATGGTAAAATCCCGCCGGTTCAGATCATCTTCCAATGTCCCGGCCTCCACAACCGGATTACGGGAATCAGTACGATAGGATTCTTTTCGGGCCCCCACAAACTCCAACTCAAGCCATTCCGACCCCTCTTTAACCTTAATCATTGCTGTGCCAAAACTCTTATACACAGTTATTTTAGCGCCGCCCGAATTTTCAGCCACCCTCCGGGCAAGATCGATTCCACTCCCTACCGTAACCACATCAATGTCATTCGATGGCCGTTGCAACAGCAAGTCACGCACATAACCACCAATCACATAACTCTCCTGATGTAACGCTGCAGAGGCCTCAGCGATGCGTTGAAATACCCGGTATTGCAAAAAATCGTTTTGTACCATTTCGCGGCAAAATTAACAAAAGAAAGCCAAATAATACGGATCGCGACGATTTGGATTACAAAATTAATACTTGGAAAGAAACTAAAAATACTATCTTTGGAGGTTGAAATTTGATAATATTACAATAAACGCACAAACACATACTACCATGGCAAAAAGAACTATCGTTACAATGCCGGGCGATGGCATTGGAAAAAGTGTATTGGAAGAAGCAATACGTGTTTTAAACGCTGCCGGATTTGAAGCAGATTATGTAAAAGGTGACATAGGATGGGATTATTGGTGCAAGGAAGGAAATCCGCTCCCCGAGCGCACTTTACAGCTCCTCGAAAAGCATAAAATCGGGCTTTTCGGCGCCATAACTTCCAAACCCAAAGATGCAGCCGCAGCAGAACTGACACCAGCACTCCGCGACAAAGGACTGGTGTATTCAAGCCCAATCGTTGGGTTACGACAACATTTTAACCTTGACATCTGCATGCGCCCCTGTCGAACCTACCAGGGAAACCCGCTGAATTTTATCCGTCGTGGAAAAGAGAATACCATCGAAGAACCCGAGGTAGATGTGGTAATCTTCCGGCAGAACACCGAAGGACTCTACGGCGGCGTGGAGTGGAGTAACCCCGGACAACAAGTGTATGATGCGCTGATGACCCATCCCAAATTTGTTAAAAATTTCGGGTCGACGCCAAAAGAAGAAGTTTCCGTCTCTACACGTATCTTCACAAAACAAGCCACCGAAAGGATCCTGCGTGCTGCATTTGAACATGCAAAAAATTATGGGTATAAATCGGTAACCGTATGTGAAAAACCCAATGTGATCCGAGAAACGTCAGGTATGATGTACAAAATGGCCCAGCAAATGCAGAAAAATGAATATCCCGAAATCGAACTTTGGAATACAAATATTGATGCACAAATGATGTGGCTGACTAAAAATCCGGAAAACTATGGCGTAATTGTCGCCGGAAATATGTTCGGCGATATTGTGTCCGACGGATTTGCCGGTCTCATCGGAGGCCTTGGGTTTGCCTGCTCCGCACAATTTAACCCCGAATCCGGAATTGGTGTCTTTGAACCTACACACGGGTCTGCACCGAAGTACGCCGACTACCCGGTATCGATCGTTAACCCCATCGCCATGATTGAATCCGCCTGCATGATGCTGGATTTTATCGACGAAAAAGCAATCGCTACAAAAATTAGAAAAGCAGTGGCGGAAGTGATTGCTGAAGGAAAAATCCGTACGTATGATATGATGAAAATGTCAGGCCACCCCGATGTTGTAGAAAAAGGTGCAGCCAGCACAAAAGAAATGGCCGACGCAATAATTGCACGGCTATAAGTAGATTGCAATTTTTAATACGATTATTGGTTTGACAAAAGGCCGGAACACACAGAACCGGCCTTTTTTTGTGAATGGACCTTTTCAAAGAACAAAAAATGCACCCTGTAAAAGGCTATTTATACAGAAGAATAACACGGGCATTTGTAGCAGCTTATCCGTCATCGAAAAAAAATAGCTATTCAATAAAAAATATTACTTTCGCAAAAAATATTTTTTAGCAGATGTTTTTACCGGAAAAAAGAAGAACAAAAAGTGAGTTAGAACAGGAAAGACAATACCTGTTGCAGGATGTGAATTTCACACAACTATTGGAATATGTGCCCAATCAGATTTTTATTATTAATGACTGCAGGCAAATTATTTATGCCAACAAAAGTGCCATGCATACTCTGGAAACCAACGACGTTGACGTAATAATCGGTAAAAGGCCAGGGGAATCGCTCGCATGTATGCATGCGCTGGAAAGTACGGATGGCTGCGGGTCGACAGCCTATTGCGCGGTTTGTGGATTTGCCAACGCTATTCAATCCGCCGAACAGGAAAAAAGTGATACAAGAGAATGTAACCTGCTAACAGCCAAAGGAAAAGCCTTCACACTCCAAGTCACTACAAAGCCTTTTATCATGCGGCACCGGAAATATGTTTTTTGTGCGGTAGAGGATATTTCAGATAAAAAAATGATACTGAACCTCGATCGCATCTTTTTACATGACATTACCAATACGGCCGGATCGTTAAGCGCTGTAGCAGAAAACGTCAACAACTTTGAACCCCATGAATTTGTTGCTATCGTTCAAAAACAAAGCCTGCGTCTACTTGAAGAAATTAATTCGCACCGCATCCTTCTGACGGCAGAATCGAATGAACTTAAAATAAAAATAACCCGAATACCGATCAAACCCCTGTTCGAAAATGTCTTGTCCTCTTTATTACTAAATTCCACATTCAGCAACTGTTACGTGCATCAGCAGATTGAAGACCAAATTCTCTATACAGATGCCACGTTGTTAAGCCGGATACTTCACAACCTGATCAAAAATGCACTGGAAGCCTCACCAAAACACCTTCCGGTGGAAGTTTCTGCTAAAATAAATTCAAGAAACGAACTGATCTGTATGGTAAAAAACCATTCTACAATGCCGGAAGAGGTCAAACTGCAGGTTTTTCAGCGGTCTTTTACTACCAAGGGTGAAGGACGTGGCTTTGGCACTTACAGCATTAAACTGCTAACAGAAAAATACCTCAATGGAAAGGTAGATTTTATTTCGGAATTGGAAACAGGAACCATCTTTACCTTAAGAATTCCGTCGAAAGACCCAACAACCATTCCTTAATGGATTATAAAGAACGGCATAAGGAAAGCAGTAAAAACCTACCCGGGCTAAGCAATCCTTTCCGGTTAATATGAACATGATTCAATGCATTCTGCAAGTCAACGCTACATTCCCATTTTTTAAGAGACCAAGACAAACGCAAATCCAACGTTTGATAAGCCGGATAATGGGTAGACAGAAGGTATTGCTGATCCATGCTGTTGGTTTCATTAATCCATCGCTTCCCCGTAAATTTCCAGGTCAAACCGGCGTTTAACCGCTTTCCATACCATAACACTGTGGTTCCGGCCTGCCATTCCGGAATCCCCGTAAGGAATTTACCTGCTAAATCATACACGGTAGTAACATACATAGGCGAATAATCGGATATGATCCCCTGCGACCAGTTAACGTAACCCATTCCAACCCATTGCTTTCCGATTTGCTGTTCCAGCGTAAGTTCAGCCCCATTCACGCGAACACGGCCGATATTCTCCATTCGTGCTACGGGAATAATCCGGAAACCTTGATCTACCGAATCACCGGTTGCCACGCTGTATAAAAAATTGCGACCCGACATGGTATAGAGTGAAAACGAAATATTCGTATTAGCAAACAGCACCCTATCTCCCCCCAATTCCAGATTTGTAATCACCTCAGGCTTCAATGCAGGATTGGGAATGCGAAATAAATAATTTTCATTGGAGGCCCGGCACATATCCCCAAGCACTGGAGGCCGGAAACCCTCACCCCAGGAAAGGTAAATTCTCGAACGGCCGGTTACACTGCGATAATTCAAAGCCAGTGATGGAGTTAATGCATTCCATTGATAATCAGATATATCAGCATCAGCATAATGCAATAAATAGCGAATATGATAACTTGGCATTTCAATCGTGTATCCACCTTTCCAAAACCCGGCAACTGTACCGCGTACTCCCGCGGATACACTGAACCGATAGGGAATAATTTGCCATTCATCAGTAAAATAAAGCCCCCCAACATAACTCTTTCCATAATTATAAATAATATCGGTACTGGTGTAATACACATCGCTGGCATTTACACTTCCATGCCTGAAATCGATGCCCCATTGCAGCAGGTGATTCAAAAACCAATGGGAGGTAAAAGCCAATTTCCCGCCAATATCCATGCGAGGAGAGAATACATCATACAGTTTATACTCTCCATCGGTCAGGTACTCATTCTGCCGGTTGTAGTGTTCAAAATTCAGATACAAGGAACCGGACATTTCCAGCTTCCCGATCCGATGCGTGGTGGCAAGCTGGCCACTGTAATATGTATGATGCGAAAAACTCCCCTCCTCTTCATACACTTGCCATCCATTACCGTGAAGGTCGTCCATGACAGACAACATAAAAGTAAGCGCCCCATGTGATTGCTCCATACCTCCCTGCACTTGGGCTGATATCTGCCGGAGTCCGGAGGGGACAACCAGTGTATCTTCCCCATATTCCAGATAAGCCTCCGGTGTGGTCAAATAACCCTTGCTGGTACGAAATTTTGAAAAAGCCTTCCACCATAATTTTCGCTGGTTGACAGAACGCTTCTGAGCAGCGTACAGAGAACCACCAAGGGTTTGATAAGTGCCCGCTTCGATGGTAGCCCTGCCCGTAAAAGACTCCTTAGGAGGAGAAGAAATCAAATCAATTACACCACCCATGGCATTGGCACCATACAAGGCCGACGAAGGTCCTTTTATTACGCGTAATTCGGAAAACATCTCTTTCGACAGGCTATTCCAGCTCACCGTACCTCCATCGGCTTTATTCAGGGGAACACCATCGCGCATTACCAGCGTACGCCCCTGCTCCCCACCGCCTAATCCATGCAACATCACCGTAGCCTGGGTATCATAAATTCCCAGATCGTTCTCCATAACCACTCCGGGAATAGAGGTAAACAACCCTTGTACATCTTTCGAAGGTATGGTTTCCAGGGCGCGGGAATCCATATGGATGATACGTCGGGGTTTTGATTTATCGGACGACATAATCCGGTTCGCTGTAATTTCAGCACCGGAAGCAAGAATAGTAGCCGGCTTCAGACTTAACACATAAGACTCACCTCTGGAGGAAACAACTGTATCCAGATCATGATAGCCCATATAGCTGATCTGCAACGTATATTTTTTCTCCCTGGCGGAATCGGTCAAAAAAAAATTTCCATTAAAATCAGTGATCAAAAATAAGGAATCGTTGCATATTACTGTAGCTGCAGGCAACGATTCACCGGTTTTCAAATCGATGACTTTCCACTGAACGGACTGTTGGCTTACCGCGAAAGTATGGAACAAAAGGAAAAGAAAAAATAATACGCCTGCCCTACTCACCTTCGTTACGCTGAATTTTTAGATCAAAAGTAATGATTCCACGCGGTACGGTATCAGCTGAAATGATATGCACAATTCCATGTTGTCCGCGTGCAGTTTGAATGGGAATATACAAACCGGGCTTCACCCACTTGTATTTCTTTTTTCCCATAGCATCATTGTAGCTATGAATCAGCAGGCTGTCGTTATGGCAGGCCAGATACTTCTGAGCGGTAATCCCGTTCGATGCGGAAATATCCCATTTCGTATAATTGCGATGATTCCATTCGGTAAGCTCCGGATAAAAAAGGTCGTATAATTCTCCGGTTGCTGAAGCTTCTTCTCCCGGTGAAGAAAACGTGGGCGATGGCGTATTGACTCCATTATTTATAGAATACTTAAAATAACAAAGAATATCAATATCGGATTGAAAAAAAGAGCCACTGTCACGTGAAATACAATGCCCATCCAGGGTACTAAACCAACTGTGTCCATCCGTTTTCTCCTGCATGGCGAGCTGTATGCCAGAGTATTCTTCAATGGGGCCGTATTGTGAATCCGGATTGCCCTTTACAAAAAATGTTTCACGCACAATATTTCGTTCGCGATCCATAACCTGCACACACCACGAAGCATCATGCCGCGTACTTTGATAATAGGTTTTTGTTACGTGCAACCCGGCCGTATTCATTCCACTGTCGAGCTTTGTGATCACCGCATCGTTTACTGTGGTTGTAATCAACAAATTCGTGATATTTACTTCGGAAGTTGCCTGCACATCAATGGTAAAAACAATCGCATCACCAATAGAAACAGATTCTACGGCATTTTGCGGGGTTATCGTTTCAATGCTTAGTAACGGAGGTGAATATTTTTCCCTTCCACAAGAAAAAAATATTAAAACCGGAACACAAAGGGCACACAAAATAAATTGCTTCATAACCCCTTATCTGATTGTCAATTTTCTGGTAATCACTTCTTTATCATCGAAAACACGTAAGAAATAGATTCCCTTCTGCTCGAGTGAAATATGCGCATCAGAAGTAACCTCTCCAGAAACAACAACGGCACCGTTCACATTAATAATCTGCAAGGGTGCGTTGATCAGCGAAGAGCGCAAGGTGATATCGCCAGAAGAAGGATTGGGATAAACTGTTAACCGACTATCATACAACACTTCCTGAGTCCCCGTTGGTGAAACAGCCGTCACAATAATGTTGTCAATGGCAATAGTACCCTCAGGCATTACCTCTTCGCCCGCTGTGGAGGTATTGGTAACGGGCATCCAATAAATATAGACAGAACCGGCGGGATAATTCGCTTCGGCAGGAAGCAAAAAACCCGAAAATGGTTCATCAGGCCAAGCAGAGGAAAGGTCAAAGGTGGCATTCGGAACATCATACAATTGATCATCGCCACTTTGATTCCACATCAATTTCCAGCTTTGAGGATCCGGATACGTCGCATCTGATTTCATAGTAAAAGATATCGTGAAATCACGATACAGCATGGCTTTAAATTTTATCGATAAATGTTTATAATTCGCTCCGTTGTCCCAGGCACTTGCCATGGCAGCAAAATCATCCACACCCGTTATCCCTTCACCCATTTCCATTATGTAATCGTTCTCATCCAAGTCACTCATGCGGATATCATACCGAAGATTTCCCTCCAGCCCAAGGTTGGCATTAAACCTATCCTCACCGGAATTTACAGGAAATTCAAATCCGATAATCGTCACCGGCTCCTGAGCCCTTACCAAAAGAGCCATTCCGAAAATAGCGATAATAAATAAAATTCTTTTCATACATTTTTTGTTTTACTGATTTTCGATTGGTTTTAACATGCATATCGGATACAAAAATAGAAAAGAGATGGATAAATGCACACACTATTTTATAATTTTTATCGTCTCACATACAAAAACCGAAGAATCCGGGAAACAATATACAAGGAATCAGTGTTGAATGGCTACTTTTGCAAAAAGAGAAACACATGAACAAACCGGCGTCTTCACCCCCATTGCAACAATATTTCACTGAGGTTCCGCCGCGTTACGACCGGATCAACCGCCTGATGACCTGGGGGCTGGATCAGCGGTACCGCAGGCGTATGGCAAAAACCATCGCGGGATCAAAAATCCGTTCGTTTCTGGATATTGGAACCGGCACAGGAGATTTAGTGTATCAAATAGCCCTGAACGATACCGTTAATAGCATCAGGTTATGGGGGCTGGATTTTAGTGAAACCATGTTGGAAAAGGCGGAAAAAAAATGCATGCCTCTGCCCCATTCGCCGGTAACCTTTGTGCATGGTGACGCATCGGAAATGCCTTTTGACGACGAATCGTTTGAAGCGGCAGGGATAGCCTATGCTTTCCGCAACATGATGTTTATGAATACGCAAACCCATCAGATTACAGGGGAATACTACAGAATTCTGAAGCCCGGCGGAATATTCTATGCCCTGGAAACCTCCCAACCTGCATTTCCTCCCTTGCAATGGCTTTTTCATACCTATATGGTTTTGGCCGCTGCTTTTTTGGGCGGACTTCTGTCGGGAAATTATAAAGCCTACCGTTATCTGGCCTGGTCGACAAACCACTTCCATGATCGCAAAACCATTGAAAAAATGCTGAAAGAAGTTGGATTTATTCAGGTGCGACACCATCCGGTACTGATGGGGATGATGGCCATTACTACAGCCACAAAATAGCCCTGCCTCTTCACCCGCTGACACGACCAACCAGAAAAAAAGATCCCGGACACCTCCGGGATCAGCACACACAAAATGTTAGGTTCCTTTGCAGGCTCCACTAACTAAAACTATAGGTGTTTACAGCTTCATCTTGCAAAACGTCGCTGTAAGTGAAAACGAACATTTGCAGTTCGTTTTCAATAATTAAACGCCCA
>Ga0116152_10001994_pt1 | contig 16627 bp, 10 predicted proteins | sample AD_UKC119_MetaG_FD_89894 | JGI IMG/M metagenome (GOLD analysis project Ga0116152, IMG submission 89894) | Active sludge microbial communities of municipal wastewater-treating anaerobic digesters from Hong Kong - AD_UKC119_MetaG | ecosystem: Engineered > Bioreactor > Anaerobic > Digestate... | reverse complement strand
GCGCCGGAATTCATGCTGCGCACCACGCTCATGGTCGGTTTTCCGGGCGAAACGGACGCCATGTTCGAACGTATGCTGCGCTTTATTCAGCAGCACCCGTTCGACCGCGTCGGCGCGTTCGCCTTCTCTCCTGAGGAAGGCACACAGGCCGCGACCATGCCTGGCCAGGTTTCCAGTGAAGTGCGGCAGGAGCGTCTTTCCCGCCTGATGGAAACGCAGCAGGCCGTATCCCGCGCCCGAAACGAGCGCCGTGTCGGCCAGCGCGTTGAAGTGTTGGTGGAAGGCTGCGAGGGTTCCCGCGCCTTTGGCCGCAGCTATGCGGAGGCGCCGGATGTGGACGGTAAGGTTTGGCTCAAAAACGCCTGAAACATTCCGGCGGGTGCCTATGTGTCCGCGCGCCTGACCCGCGCGGAGGAGTACGATATGGTTGGTGAGCTTACAGACGTTTGACAGATAACCCCAGGGGGAATACGAAAGACTGGATCGGATTATGGAACAAACTGTGCCCAAAACGCCCCGGAAACGGGAAAAGATGAATCTGCCCAACCGGCTGACGCTCTTCCGGATGGTGCTCGTACCGCTCATGGAGGAATGGCTTGCTCTCGAAACGCGAAGCCGAGCGCAGGAACATTTCCCAGACTGTTCCAGGTTTGCTCATCCCGCGCGCGCCTTCCGTTCGCCGTCTTCTCCAGCGAGCCGTTCAAAGTCAGCACGCTGATCGACTGTCTCGTAGGGCGACCGCGTCAGATTCTCGCGAATGCGTTGCAGAGTCTGCGTCATCATTTCGAGATCGCCGGGATTGATTCCTTCAACCGCGCGCTCGAAAACGCGCTGGCCAATCGACTGCACCATTCTGAGCGCATTGACGGCCTTTGGCGTCATGGTGATTTCAACGACGCGGCGATCATCCTCAAACGCGGTGCGTACGATAAGGCCTTCCTTCTCCATCCGCGTCAACATGCGCGTCAAGGTCGGCATCTTCGTTACGGAGCGGCGGGCGAGTTCGCCAACGGAGCTCGGACTCTTGTCGTCGAGCAGCATCAGAATGCGCCACTTCGTCATGTCGAGGGCATAGGCCTTGAGCGCGCTCGCCATCTCTTCGCTGTAAACAGCAGTCGCGCGCACGAGATTGTAGAGGACGTAATCCTCAAGCACGAAATCAGGATCGGCCGGCCCCACGCTCCTTCCTGTTCCCTTTTTCGCGGCCATCTTCACAGTTCCCTTTACGCGGCCTGCTTCAGGCGGCGCAGCGCCGCATTAAGCGCGACGCCTTCTTCATCGGCGAGCGCGGCCTTCTTCAACGCGGCGAGCGAGCCTGCAGGGTCGCCTTGCGCCTTCACTTCGTCGAGCGCAGCCATAATGCGGGTGAAATTTCCAAGACCACGCTCATGCGTGTCACCGTATCCTTTGATAAGGCGTTGCAGCATTGCGATTTCGCAAGCGAGATCGTAATTGCCCGCCGCTTCGCGTTTCACTGTTTCAAGCCAGGCGCGGATACGTCCTTCCTCCAGCTTGAAACGATAGCTCGCGCGCCGCATGACACGCAGCGACGACAGGAAGGACAGCATCAGGAAACCCCTGAGCTTCGTCGTCGGAATGCGCCGCCCGCCGCCAAGAAAGCCGCCGACGAACTTACTCGCGCCGCTGGATGAGAGAATTGGTTTGGCAATCCCTGATGGAAGCAGATCGCAGAACTCCTCGACACGAGGATGGAAGAATTCGGCGAGATGAATAATCTGCCCATCCGCCGCGCGCACGTCTTTGCGGATGCGCTCAAAACGAGTGCCGCGCGTCTTCAGATCGGCGACTCTAATGGCGTCTTCATAGGCCATCCACAACGCCAGATGCTTTGCGATCGCGCTCGTCAGCTTCCAGCCATGCCCTTCGCCATTGGCCGCTTTGTCTGTTGCCAGCGCATCAGCGACACGGTCCAGATAGAGCGCGCCATAGCGCGGATCCTGATAGTCGACGACCTTCTTGAGCCCCTCCAGCAGTATGGAGCGGCACTCGGCGGGAAATTCGTTCTGAACGCGGTCGACAAGAGGGCGGACAGCTGGCGCCGGCTGCGGCGCAATATCCGTCTTGCGCCGGCGTTCGATTGCAGGCTCTGTCGCCGCCGCCGCACGCGCCGCCTCAAAGCCCTTCTCAAATGCGGCGAGGTTGCTCTCGACGGCGCGGCCCGTTTTGCGGATCGTCTCTTCGAAATGCTTACGCTCAATCGGCAGCGCGCCAGAGCCCGCAAGCGCGCCGAACATCGCAGCGCTGATCATCGCGCCGGAAGAGGCGGCAGCCCCTTGCATGTCGGCGAGAATGAAACGGCCGGCGCTTTTCTTCGCAGCCTCGATGACGCTGGAAGAGTCACGGCGTCCGTCTGACATGCCGATCTTCTCAACGACCGCATATTCGCGATGCGAAGCGGCGATGAGCGTCGTTTGCGATGTGACGAACCCGCGCGCTATGGCGCGCCCCGCTTCCATCAACTCCGCTGCGACGACGACATCGACGTCGCCGGGCATCGGCATGAGCGCTAGCACCGGCGCCTTGCCCTTTTCGCGTGCAGCGCTCTCCGGGAAGAGTTCGGCATAGTAGACGGTCGCACCGGTACGCTGCGCGACGCCCGGAACAGAGGTCGTCTGCGCAATATAGCCGGCGCGCTCGCCGACTGCGACAATCCAGTTGGCGAGAACGCCCCCGCCCTGCCCGCCGAGCGCCGTCACCGCAATCTTGATCGCGCGCGCTTGCGTCATCTTCACGCTCCAAACGCGTATTTCGCACGCGCCTTTTCGCCGCGCTTCTGAAAGAAGCGGATGACGGCGCCGCGGAAGCGATCAAAGAACCTGTCCCAACCTGAAGGGTTATAGATCAGTTCCGCGCGATAGAAAGACGGGCAGAGAATGGCGGCATGCGCATTCTCTCCGCACACGCCGCATCCGACGCAGTCATTGTTGACATAGGCGACCGGGTCATCGCGCAACGGATCAGGGTTATCTTTCAATGTAAGCGATGGGCAACCTGAAAGGCGGATGCATGCATGATCGCCCGTACACGTGTCGGAATCGACCCCGAAGCGCGCGCGCACGACACGCTTCCCTTCCTTGATCGCCTTGTCGCGAAGCGGTCGTTCGCGGCGCTGGCGATTGAGCATGCACTCCGATTGAGCGACAATGACTTTCGGTCCCGCAAACGCGGTTGTCATCGCCTCTTTCAGAGTCGCTTTCATGCGGCCGATATTATAGGTGTTGACCTCGCGAACCCATTCAACGCCAACGCCGCGCACAGCGCGCGATATCGGGTTGTTGGTGCTCTTCGTCTTGTTATCGGCGCGCGAAGAAAGAATGTCCTGCCCGCCGGTCGCCGCCGAATAGCCATTGTCGACAATGACGAGAATATTGTCGTTCTTATTGAAGACGGCGTTGCCGACGCCGCTTGTCAGACCGTTATGCCAAAAACCGCCATCGCCCATGATAGCGACAGTACGCTTGTCAGCTTTGGCGCCGAACGCCGAAGAACCCGCCCAGCCAAGACCATACCCCATCGTCGTGTTGCCAATATCGAACGGTGGAAGGATCGAAAAAAGGTGGCAGCCGATATCGCAGCTGACATGAAACTTGCCGATTTCTTTTTGCAGCAGCTTCATCGCGGAGAAGACGGGCCGTTCCGGGCACCCAGTGCAAAAGCCCGGCGGGCGTTGCGGCACGACGTTCGCGACGCCCTTTTGAATCTCAGCCGGAACGGAGATCGCATCAATCTGCTTGTCGTCTTTCAGTAAGTGCGGCGCATATTCGCGAAGGAAAGCGCGCAAGCCCTGCAACAACGCTTGCCCAGTATATTCGCCCGCATGAGGCAAGACCGCCTTGCCCACGACTTTTGTCGGAATGTCGGCGTTCTTCAGGATCGAGTTGAAGGCCTGCTCGAGATAATCCGGCTGCCCCTCTTCAACCATCAACACCGCGCGCTTATCGAGACAGAAGCCTCTCACTTCTTCATCGATCAATGGATAGGTCACGTTGAGGCAATATATTGGAATGTCCGTTTCGCCAAAGCTGTCGGAAAGACCGGCGGTTTCGAGCGCGCGAATAAGGGTGTTGTAAATGCCGCCCTGCACGACAATCCCGACATCGCCTTTATGGCCACCCAGAAATTCGTTGAGCTTATGCGAACGAATATACTCGATCGCCGCCGGCAAGCGCTTTTCGACCTTCTCGACTTCATGAACGAAATTCGATGGCGGCAACACGACGCGGCTGTAATCGCGCACCGGGTTTTCCATCGCTTCGCGCAAGGTGAAAGCCGGCGTGACGTTATTCTTCGCCTTGAACGATCCGTAGACGTGGCAAGCGCGGATGCGCAGTTCGAGCATGACGGGCGTATTCGAAGCTTCTGAAAGCTCAAATCCTCGTTCCACCATGTCGACGATCGACTCAAGGTTAGGCCTCGGATCAAGCAGCCACATCTGCGACTTCATCGCGAAGGCGTGGCTGCGCTCCTGCATAATGGAGGAGCCTTCGCCGTAATCCTCACCGACGATGACAAGCGCGCCGCCCATAACGCCGCTTGAGGCGACGCTCGCCAGAGCATCGGAGGCGACATTAGTTCCCACCGTCGACTTCCAGGTCACTGCGCCGCGCAAGGGATAGTTCACAGACGCGGCGAGCATCGCGCCAGCCGCCGCTTCACTCGCGCTCGCCTCAAAGTGGACTTTCAGTTCGCCGAGAATTTCCTGCGCATCCGACAGAACATCCATCAAGTGCGAAATCGGCGCGCCCTGATACCCGCCGACATAGGAAACGCCCGCCTGAAGAAGCGCCTTCGTGACCGCGAGGATGCCCTCGCCGTAAAAGACTTCCCCCTCGCCGATCCGAAGGTGCTGGACCTCTTTTGCAAAAGATCTTTCGGCCAATTCGGGCTCCCTTGCGAAGACAGAGGCGACGAAATCGCGCGGACGCCGCGATGATGTGCTCAATGATGGTAAAGGCAGATACTTTACATTTCAATTGATTCTTTTTCGGCGCCGCAAAATCCGTTCACCGACTACCAAAGTGGGCGTCTTTTGAGCTGTCCGCAGACGATCCGGCGCCGGAGGGACGGACTTGCGGACGCTCACTAGGAATTCGCCTGCGCGAAACACGCTCAACCCATTGAAGTAAATAAATTTATTGAGCTCAGACACCTCGGATTCCTGCGCGATTTTCTGCTCCCGCCGGTCGCGCCCCCTATTCGTTCTAGTTTGCATTATTCCAGAATTGGAGCAGTGTGCCGGGCTGGCAGCGCGGCCCGTAGCCAGCTCCTTGGGGCGCTGTGGAGAAAAAGCTGATCTATGTCGCCCTCGCGCGCGCCCGCCACCTCCATCGCAGACATTCCTTCCCCGCGCAGACGCACTCTCCGCGCGCCCGCCCGCCTCACCTAACAGACCTCTGCACTCCAGTTGAAACACGCCCCGCCGAAGCGCGGTCAGCAAAGGAATAAGAATCAATGAGTGACAACAAGTCAGCGAAGCAGCCCGTTGTCGAAACGCGGCCGAGCTTCGCCAGCGGGCTCATTCGACGCAAGACAGTCGAACAGGTCCAGGCGGAGTATTCGCGGGGAGAGCTCAAGCGAACGCTCGGGCCGCTCAACCTCATCTTCCTCGGCATCGGCTGCATCATCGGGGCTGGCATCTTCGTGCGGACGGGCAATGCAGCCGCGCTTCACGCTGGGCCTGCCGTCATGCTGTCCTTCGTTGTCGCCGGCATTGTCTGCGCCTTCGCCGGTCTTTGCTATGCGGAGCTCGCCTCCGTGCTGCCGGTTTCAGGTTCGGCCTACACTTATTCCTATGCGACGCTTGGCGAGTTCGCTGCATGGATCATGGGCGCGCTGTTGCTGCTTGAATATGGCCTCGCCGCTTCGGTCGTCGCCGTCGGCTGGTCAGGGTATGTAGTGAGCCTATTACGAGACTTCGGACTGGTGATTCCGCCAGTGCTTACGGCGCCGATGGGCCATGTCATCACGCTCGCGGACGGCGAAACGATCACCGCCCTCTTCAACATGCCGGCCGCCCTCGTCTGCGGTGCGCTTGCTCTCCTGCTGATGGTCGGCGTTTCGGAATCGGCGACCGTCAACAACATCATCGTCGCCATCAAAGTCGCGGTCATTCTCGCGTTTATCGGAATCGGTCTTGCGGTGATTCTGCCGCATCTCGGCAAGTACATGCACAATTGGGAACCGTTCATTCCGCCTGCGACTGGCGAACGCGGCGAATTCGGCATTGGCGGCGTGATGCGCGCCGCCTCAATCGTCTTCTTCGCCTATATCGGCTTCGAAGCCGTTTCGACCGCTGGCCAGGAAGCAAAAAATCCGAAACGTGACATGCCGATCGGCATTCTCGGCTCGCTCATCGTCTGCACGACGCTTTACATGCTTGTCGCAGCGGTGATGACGCTTGTCGTTCCTTATACGACGCTCAACGTGCCAGACCCTGTCGCCGTCGCCGTCGACGCTTTCGGTCCGGAATGGAAATGGTTCGCGCTCACCGTGAAAGTCGGCGCCATCACGGGCCTCACCTCGGTCATTCTCGTTCTCATGTACGGCCAGACTCGCATTTTCTACACGATGGCGAATGACGGCCTGCTGCCGAGTCTCTTTGGTAAGGTGCATGCACGCTTCAAGACGCCATGGATCAACACGATCGTTGTCGGCGCCGTCGTCGCAATCGCCGCCGGCGTCTTCGACATCAACACGCTCGGCGACCTTACTTCGGTCGGCACGCTCGCGGCCTTCGCGATCGTCTGCTTCACGGTGATGTACCTGCGACGCACGCATCCGGACCTCGAGCGCGGCTTCAAGGTGCCGCTCTATCCCTTGACGCCGGTGCTGGGCATCGTGTCATGCCTCTACCTGATCACGACTGTCGAGATGCGCGTGCTCATCTTCTTTGCATGGTTCGTCGCAGGCTCGGTGATCGTCTACTTCCTGTACGGAACGCACAATTCCAAACTCGGCAAGGCGACGCCGGCTGAATAGCCACGCTTGCTTGACCCGGCGCAGCGCGCCGGGTCGCCTCAGGCCTGAGCGTTGCTGTTGAGGGCGCTGAACGCCGTCACCTGATTGCCGGCTTCATTGAACGCCAGCTTATCGAAGCAGGTGAGCCGCGCGATCTGAATGCCGCGGCCATTCTTATATGCTGCGCGCGAGGGCGAAAATTTCGTGAACTCGCGCCAGTCGAACCCTGCGCCCTGATCTTTGATGATGACATAGACGCCTTCCGGCTTGCGCGCGAGCACCGCCTCTACGACGCGCGCGCCGTAGAGCGGATCGACGAGCCGTCGCGCGATCTCGCCGGAAAGCAGGTTATCTTCGAGAAGCCGGGACTTCTCTTTGAACCCGATTTCGAGATTGCCGTGCTCGACGGCGTTGCGCATCAGCTCGCGAAGCCCCTTCATCGCCCCCTCTTGATCGGGAAATGCAGATGACAAGAGGCGCGCGAGCGGCTCAATTTCGTCGAGCGTGCGGAAAGTGAACTTCGCCGCTTCCGCCCATCTAAGCGCGCCAAAATAGAGCTGACATTCCTCTTTCAAAGCAGCGCGGCGCCCCGCTTCATGCAACGCCGCGTCGATGACGGATTCAAGCGTTTCCGTCGCCATCGGAGCGCGAAGGATCATGAAAGCGCCGGGCCCTACGATGGCAGACACCTTCTCATAGTCCGCACCCTTGCAGATCACGATTGTCACGACATCGCCTGGCAATCTCGACGAAAGACTGGAGAACTCTTCCGCATTGCTGACGCCGCAATCGACGAGAAGGAGCTTCTTTTTTTTATTGCAGCTTGCGAACTCCTTCAGAAGATCCGCCTCGTTCGCTGCTCGCGCGCACAAGCACCCGCGCGCTTCGAGCACGCGCCAGGCAGCCGAAAGGCCGGCTTCATCCCCCGAAAGAATATAGGCCCTTGCGTCTTCCGATATCTCGCGCGCGGAAGCCAAAGGAGGAAGATGCGTCGCGTGATCCATAATCTACTCCTTGAATGCGCCGCCGGCGATTTTTTGTGCGGGTGAGAGAAGATGCGCGAGCAAAGTGCGGTCCCCGAGAATGATGTCCGCCATAACAGTCATGCCCGGGATGATAATGTTGTGATCGGGGTCGTCTCCGACATAGTTTTTGTCTAGTTTGACTTTGCCGCGATAAAAACGCTCACCTCCCGGCCCTGAAAAAGTCGTCGCCGATACATAGTCGAGCGTGCCGCGGATCGAGCCGAACTGAGAATAATCATAGGCGCTGAATTTGACGTCGACAGCGCGGCCCGCCTGAATGTTCCCGATATCCTTTGGCGAAATCTTGATCTCGACGATCAACTCTTCATCAAGGGGAACAACCTCCGCAATGACCTGGCCGGGTCCGACGACGCCGCCGACGGAATTGACGCTCATCGACTTGACGAGCCCGCGCACAGGAGACGTCACTGCGAGACTTCTCAGGCGATTTTCGAGCTTTTCGACGACTTCCCTGTTTTGGGCCAGTTCAGCTGTAATGCTGTCGAGCGCGACATACGCCTCGTCGCGAGACTTTGCGCCCTGCAGTTCGAGCCGTTGATCGTATTCAGCGAGCGCCGTCTGCGCGAGCTCGATATCGCGCTTCAACTGCAGCTCCGCCCCAATGAGCTCATTGAGATTGCGTTCCGTCTCCAGAAACTGAACGCGAGGATAATAGCCTTCTTTGACTAGCTCCTTGCGGCTGTCATAGATCTTCTGCGTGATCTCGCGATTCCGCTCGACTGTGGAGAGCTGTTCCTTCAACGCCGAATAAGCTTGATATTTCTGACTGCGTTGCTGTTCCAGTACTTTACGCTCTTCATTGATCGCCGCCTGCATGCTGAGAAAGGTGTTGCGTTGCTCTTCCACGTAACCGAGTTGAGCGCTTTTCAATTGACTGAAGTCCGGTTCACGATCGTCGAGGAATGCGCGAAGGCGCTCCTCACGCGCGCGCAGCGCCAATTGCTTCTCGCGAGCCTGTTGAAGATCTTCCACGACACCGTCACCCTGGAGAAGCACAAGCGTTTCCCCCTCGTCGACCAATTGGCCCTCCTGAACGAGGATTTCACGAATGACGCCGCCAACCTGATGTTGAACGATACGCAGAGAACCACTCGGCGCCACCTCCCCGCTCGTGCGCGTGACGGCGTGAATGTTCGCAACAGACGCCCACAGAAGAAATGCCGCCACAAGGCCGGAAACGGCGTAAGTGACGCCTCCAAGGGATTTGAGACGCGTCGGCTCCTCAAGCTCGATAGACGATGCAAGGTAACGAAGATCGTCGCGCTGGCGACCCGCAACCGCATTTCGAACGCCACTCAAAGCTGCCGTCGCTGTCACGCCACCCTCTCCATTGCAGATTTTCCGTTTGAGGAAGAATTGTCTCGAACCGGCTTCAGACCGAATGAAGTCACCTCGAAAACCCGATCGCAGAGGTCGAGCATTTCGGGATTCTGCGAGGCGATGAATACGGATCGCCGCCCAGCGCTTTCGCGCAGAAACATGCGTAAGCGTTTGCCGGCCGAGTTCATCAGGAGTGAATTCGGGAGCTCATCGATTAGGAAGAGTTTGCCGTCGAGGAGATAGGCCCGGGCAATCGAGATTTGCATGAGCAGTTCGAAGGACAGGCGCCGATCCTTCGTCACATCCGTCAATACGCCGTCGGGCAGCGCTTTGATCTGTTCGGCTGCGCCAGCCATTTCCAGAGCCGCCCAGATCTCGTCGCTCGTCGCCTCAGGTCGTACAAGCCTAACGTTCTCTTCAATCGTGCCAGTGAAAAGCTGTGGCTGTTGCGGGATGTAGGAGATCATCCGGCGAAGGCGGTTCGAGTCGAGCTGGCGAATGTCAAAGCCATCCACGCGAACGGCGCCGAATGAAGCTTCGTAAACACCCTGAACGAGTTTCAGAAGAAGCGACTTTCCGGACCCGCTATGTCCGGTGAAACCAATGATCTCGCCAGGCTTGGCGGTGAAAGAGAGGTCCATAAAAATGGGCGATGAACGCGCGCCGAGCTGAAGGCCGACCCGCTCGAAGGCAACTCGCCCGCGCAACGAGCTGAGAGCTGCGCCGCCTGTCCTCTCCTCTTCATCGGCGGCGATCTCCATCAGCGCATCGATCTGGATGACGCTGTTTCGAATCTGCTCGAAGCGTTGAATGACTGCGCAGAAATTGTGGAAGGGCGTTAGCGTGCGCCACGTCAGAATGAGGCAAGCTATAAGCGCCCCGGCGCTCATCTGATGAGAGAAAATCATCAACGCGCCAAATGAAAGGGTTGCGACGCCGCCCACCAGCGTGATGGCGTGGGCGAGCGTTTCAGCAAGATTTCCAGCGAAGACGAGCCTGGAGAACGCATCGAACTCGCGCCGGGAAAGCGCTGCGTATTTTTCAGCCCATTTCTGATTGAGGCCTGCGGTCTGAATATCCGTCTTCTTGGCGAATGTTTCGAGAAGGAAGCGCTGGCTCGCCGCTCCTGTATGCGCCGTCCGGCGAATATCAATGCCGATACGCTTTCGCATGAGTACAAAAAGCACGACATAAGCGAGAATGCAGGCGATCGGAACGGCGGCGATCGGACCTCCAAGCAGCAGAATGGCGAGTATGTAAATCGCGACGAACGGCAATTCCATTACTGACATGAACGCCGCACTGCTGAAGAAATCGCGCAGCGATTCAAAGGAACGCAGACGCAGAAGCTGCGCTGTCACCGAAGCATTATCGCTCGTCTGCGCCGGCAGTTTCGTAAGCTTCGAAAATGTGAGATTTCCGACGATGTTGTCCATACGCGCCGCAATCCAGGCGAGCCTGTGCGACCTGATGGAGCGCAACACCCAGTCCGCCGCGATCGCGGCGGAAACGCCCGCGACAAGGTAAGGAAGAGCTTCAGTCACTCTCGCGGCGATAACGCGATCATAGACCAGCATGATGAAGAGCGGTGTCGACAACCCCAGAATATTGATGAAGAGGCTGAGAGTGAGAATCTGCGCAAAGAGCCTGTAGAAGCGAATTGCGAGAGTTCGAAACCAGCCATAGCCTGCGCCCGCGCGCATGAGCGCAGCATTCTCGACGCTTTCCTGCTTCTGGCGCTTGAAGGCGTACAGAACTCCGCCACGCAGTTCCCGCAAATTGGCGAGCTCTTCTCTGCGGACAGTCATCGCTTCTCCATCGAAGACTGTCGCGACGCGTGCGCCGTTTTTCTCCTCGATGCCGAGAATGACGAACGGCCGCCCTTCCCCAGTCAAGCCGCGCTCCGCGACGACGAGAGCAGGCGTGTCGATCGCCTCCCCAGACCGGAAGCGACGGCGCTGCGGATGGAATCCGAGATTGACCATCGCATTCAGAAAATCGAGAAGCGCAAAGCGTTCTTCATAATGCGGGAGAATCTCAGTCACTTCGCGCACGCTTCGAGCGCGATCGAGAGATGTCAGCAGAGCGCAGAAGCATGCCGCATAAGCGCCTTCGAATCCGCTCGTCCATCGAAGGGATTGCAGGCGCTCATAGAGCGCACGCATCTCGTCCTTGCCTTTTGCGTGGGCGGCGTTTGTTTCCGTGCTCGGTGCGTCAGAGAGGTTCATACTGGCATCAGCCCCCGGCCTGCCGCGTGCGCGAGCCGTCCTGCTCCAAAAAGAGCTGTTCTTCCGTCCGGGCGAAGCACCAGCTGTCGGTTGCACAGACCAAGCAAATTTTCGTCGGTCGTATTGAAGAGGATCACGCATTCCTGACGCAACGAAATGAGCGTCGAGATCAGAAGGTCGTAGCTTCGATTGTCGAGAAGCTCTGCGGCCTCATCGAAGAGAACGACTTTCGGTCGTGCGGCTAGCACTCGCGCGATGGCAATGCGTTGGCGCAGCCCCGTCGGCGCTTCGTCGCTAAGCCTGCCGCTGATGACCGTGTTCCAGCCGCTCGGCATTTGCGCGACATCGCGGTCGATCCCGAGATTGCGCGCAATCTCGAGGGCGCGGCGCTGGTCGCGAATGCCGAAGCTGGTGAGGTTATCAAGTATCGTGCCGTTAAAGAGCTCAGCGGAGGCCGCAAGATAACCGACATGCTCCGCCCGCCGCGTCATCGGCACGGCATCGAGTTCCTTGCCGTTGATGAAGATCGCACCTTCGTTCGCGCCGGCGAGCCCGGCGACGACACGGAGCACCTGCGAAGCCTGACGAGTGTTCTCCGCGCGAACCTGCACGAGATCGCCCGCATCGAATGCAGCTGAGCATGAAGCCAGCAAAGGAGCGCCAGCGCGGCGCCGCGCAATCGTAACGCCGTGAAGCTCAAGAAGGCGGCCGCCGCCCGTACTTACTCGATCGCCCGACGATCCGCGCTCCTGCGGCGTTTCGAAAAGCGAGAGAAATTGTGTACGGCTCGCATCATATTCCTGATATTTGATCCAGAGGATAATCCCGCGCTGGAGCGGCGGAATGAGCCTTCCCGAGAGCAGCACGCAAGCGATGAGCGCGCCGATCGAGAGCCCGCTATTGACCGCTGTCGTCACGCCAAGCGTCACGACTACAGCAGTCATCAGGTTACCGAGAACCATACTGGTGTTCAGGATCTGAGCCGAAGTGCGCGACACCTCGAAATTTGCAAGGCTCGTCTTGTATTCAAGCGGCTCGTAACGCCGCGCGAAGAGTCCGCCCAGCGCAAAGCATTTGAGCGCGCTGATGCTTTGCAATGTCGAGACAAGGAATTCATAGCGTACGTTGTCGGCGTTCTTTCTCGCGGTGATCGTATCACGCAACTTCAGGCCGCCAACGAGGCCATTTATGATGATGAGCGTGACGATGGCGAGCGGCGCTAGCACGACGAGCCCGCCAATCTTCATCACCAGAGCGAGATAGAGGAAGACAAAGGCGAAATCGATGAGCACTGTGACGGCGTAGCCGGAATGAAAATCGCGCAAAGAGCGTACAGCTTGCATTTTCTGAAGCTTCTGCGACGCCGTTTGGATGTCTCCATCCATCACCGATGAGTTGAGTGCATGATTTATCGCTGCACGCGACAAGTTTCGCTCAAAGGCGGCGCCGTTCTGGGAGATCAAATCCGCCCGCGCCAGACGCAATGCGATTTCGAGTCCAATGGCGACTAACGCGCCGGCGGCGAGCACGGTAAGTGTCGCGGCCGCCTTGCCCGGCAACACGCGGTCATAGATCTGCATCGAGAAGATCGGCAGGGCGACAGCCAGGACATTAATGAAGATGCTGCCGACAATCAGTTCAGCCAGGCGCGCGCGCCCCGCTGACAATGCGCCTCTTTCCCCCTTGCCGGACCTCATCCAAAGAGTCCGCCGCCAAGATGACCCAGAGAGCCGAGACTATCGTCGACAAGAGGCAGGCCTTCCGTGAGATTCACGTCTGGCTCGGGCAGGTCAGAACCGCCAAGAATGTCTCCGGCGGCGTCATCGAGGCCGGAGTCGAGCGTTAAATCACTGATGAGATCGCCGTTCACATCGCCAGTGTCCGATATATCGATCGAAAGATCTGCGTCGCCGCCAAGGCCGTCGAGAAGATCCGTAGCATCGCTCACTGCATCGCTAATCGGATCAAGAACGCCATCGACGTCGAGCGCACCTTCATCGACAAGTCCAGTATCGGGAACGACTTCGGTAAGACCGCTCTCGTCAACCACTTCAACGACATCTATCGTTTCGCCGCCGCCGACCGACACTTCTGCATCAGAGCCGGAAAGAAGTTCATCGATATATCCGCCTCCGCCGACATCATCTGAAGAAAGCGGCGTCGCGCCGTTGATGTCGAGTAGCGCGCCTTCGCCATCAGCGCTCGTATCGCCGGCGGCGCTGTCGCCAGTCGACAATGCGAGATCGACTTCGACCAGCGGATTATCGCCGCTTCCGGAATCCGGCAGGAGACTATCGAGAAGCGAATCGCCAAGATCTGATGCGCCGCCGGTGACTTGATCAGTCACGTCGGCGATTGCATCATTGACTCCATCTGTCACGTCACCCGCGCCATCCGCAATATCTTGTATGGCGCCGTCTGCGCTGCCCGCGAGACTGTCTGCGACTTCATCGACAATATCGACGACCGGATCAGCCGCATCGGCAAGACCGTCGCTGACCTGATCAACGACATCTTCGACCGGAGCTGTGACGTCATCCACGACGTCACTGATATTCTCCGCGCCGCCGTCGAGCGCGCCTGCAAGACTGTCCGCGACTTCATCGACAATATCGACAACCGGATCAACCGCATCGGCAAGGCCATCGCTTACCTGCTCAACGACATCTTCGACCGGAGCTGTGACGTCATCCACGACGTCACTGATATTCTCCGCACCGCCGTCGAGCGCGCCTGCGAGACTGTCCGCGACTTCATCGACAATATCGACAACCGGATCAGCCACATCTGTGAGAACGTCGCTGACCTGATCGACGACATCTTCGACCGGAGCAGTGACGTCACCCACGACGTCACTGATATTCTCCGCGCCGCCGTCAAGCGCGCCTGCGAGGCTGTCTGCAACTTCATCAACAATGTCGATAACCGGATCAGCCGCATCAGCAAGCGGGTCGCTTACCTGATCAATGATGTTGTCGATGACACCGCCTGCTGCATCAGCGACTGAATCCACGACGCTTTCCGCCCAATCCTCCACGGGATTGAGGACGCTGCCGGCTATATCCGTAACATTCGACAGCGCTCCACTGGAAGCGTCGCCGAGATTATCGGCCGCCCCGCCCAGAAGGTCGGTGACGGGCGACAAAATCTCACCGGCTGCGCCATCGAGCACGACCGTAACGACATCGGTGACCAACTCGGCGCCCGCGCTAGCGAGGTTTTCGCCAATTTCTGCAACAGGCGTAAGGAGCGCATCCGCCGCACCGGAAACGACATCTGAGATCGCTCCGCCAGCTTCGCCGAGAAGCTCGCCCGCGACATCCCCGGCGCCGGAAGAGATTGCGCCAAGGAGATCATTCGCCGCATCGAGAACCGGGGACGCGACTGTTTCAATGATGTCGAGTCCAGTGTTGATTGTGTCCGTTACGCTCCCGACGACGTCGCCAGCGAGATCGATAACTTCTTCCACCGCTACGTCGATGACGTCCGTCACAACGTCGACGACCGGATCAACGAGATCAACGACCGGCGCGATGATGTCGCCTACGATGTCGATTACCTGGTTTACGACCGGAACGACAGTGTCGCCGACTGCGACTGTCAACGTATCAAGAAGATCGGCGACGTCATCGATAATTGTATCGACCGCATCGCCTATTCCGCTCGAGCCATCCCCTTCGCCGCCTGCGCCGGGGTCGGTTCCGTCCGGCGTGGTTCCGCCAGTGTCGCCGCCGCCTGTAGACACGGGCGGCTGAACGACCGTCGGAATGTCCACGGAAGGAAGATCAACGCTATCCAGCCCGTCAGAGGGACCAACAGGATCGTTGCCGCTGGTGACTGGAGGCGTCGTCGACGCCGTGCTCTCATTCGCAGCGGCGCCAATCGGCAACGCCGAAAATTGCGCCGTAAATGAATTTGACCCGCCGATAGAGGTGAGATGATCAAGCGTTTTCGGACCGCTCGACTCCTCTACAAAAAACCCGCCGTCCTCGCCGCCTGAAAACGCGCTGTCAAATCCGTCGAAGGAAACTGAAAAGTCGCCCTGATCAAGTCCATATAGCGCTTGCCCGCCTATCCCTACAGCATCGGAAACGCCTACCGTAACGCCGTTCAGGACGCCGTCGCCTTCAACAAGGACCGGCCCTAGCGCATCTGCGACGCCGGCGTGCAATACGGCGAAGTTGAGATTGCCGGTGCTGGAGACGCCATCAAGGATGCCGTCCAGGTCCTCGGCGCGAAACTCTTCCGCCTTGAGCCGAGGCGCAACGCCCAGATCGAGCGCGCTCGCATCTGCCACGGCATCCGGCGCAATCGCGTCCGATGCTCCGCCGAGTAGATCGTCTGCCTGCCTCATATCCTCAACCCCGCTTCGTAAGCCGGGTGAAAGTCCGCCTTCAGCCATGCGGACATTCAGCCTTGGAGGATATTCAGCCTTTTATGCAAATCCGGGCGCCCTCGCCTAAGGGTGACGTGCGCCGCATTTTTAGCCGAAGCGTTAATCGCCCGGTAACCGCGCAACTAGGTGAAGGAAAACTTAATATTGTTGAACTACAAGCAAGATGACGTTTCCGGCGGCTCTCATTAACGTGCCTCACCACAGTCAGGGAACCCGGCTTCATTGACCTACGGGCAGATTGCATCCCCCTTGATTTGCGCGGCGCTGCTGGTGGCGGCCCGTCGGGCATTCGCCCTTGCGCAGAGCGGTGACGACAATGCACGCGCGCCTTTCGCGCTCGGCGCTGTCGCCTTTTCATTCGCACCGCTTTGCACGATCGAACTGGTAGTCGGCGCCAATCCCAACGGCGAGACTTCCGGCGCTCTGCTTCTGCATGCGTTAGGTGTAACGCTGTTATTCTCAGGCGGTCTTCTCGCCCCATACATGCAGTCGCGCTATCGCGCCTCCGCCATTGCTGCAATCGTCATCGGACTGGCAGGCGCATTCTTCCTGACTGCAGGATATGGTCTGATCGCCGCAGCGGCCGGCTATGGCGCTGCATGGACTGGCGCCATGCCAGCTGTCGTTATGGCCGCTGCCCCCTTGGGCGTCCTCTTGAG
>Ga0116152_10001992_pt1 | contig 16634 bp, 12 predicted proteins | sample AD_UKC119_MetaG_FD_89894 | JGI IMG/M metagenome (GOLD analysis project Ga0116152, IMG submission 89894) | Active sludge microbial communities of municipal wastewater-treating anaerobic digesters from Hong Kong - AD_UKC119_MetaG | ecosystem: Engineered > Bioreactor > Anaerobic > Digestate... | reverse complement strand
GTTTCTATGATAAAAAGCGAAAGATTGATCTTGGAACAAAAGAGGGAAAAGCGAAATTTCTGAAACATATTTGTGCGCTCAGCAATAGTAACCCGGCAAATAATTCTTTTATAGTTATTGGCGTTGAAGATGAAACCAATGAAATTAGGGGCGTTGATTTTTTTGACGACAGTAAAATCCAAAATCTTGTAAATGCATATCTCACGAATGCTCCGCTCATTATTTATGAAAATGTGGCATTCCCAAATTTACCATCAGATAAAGTTGTGGGTTTGGTGACGATTCGTCCCAATGGGAAAATAACTTCACTGCGCAAAAACATTTGGAAGTATTGGGGCGGCTCCATTTTTCTTCGTGATGGCAGTATTTCGATGCCAAAGGATTTTGATATTGAGATAAAGGATGTGAATTCCGAAATTGTAAAATCCATTGAAAACGCTGCAAAAAACAATATTGAACTCACGCTGGACGGCGTGATGGATTTTACCAACAACCGCCATAAGGATCTGGAGAGCCATTACAAAGTTTTTAAGGAACAGTTTGTGGTTTGCTGGGCAGGAAACCCAAAAAGGGTAAAGGAGAACTTGTATTATTCCCGCGTGGATATTGAATTGATAAACGAACAAGTTCGGCTTTTTTATTCGGCTTTGGATGAAATAAGTATTACTTATAACGATGATTATTTTAAAACCGTAGAGTATGTTCATTTGGGACTGAATGAACAATTTAAATACTACCCGTTGGAAGAAGTGACGATTCATTTCAAAGAGAATGGCTCTTACAGTATGGATTCAAAACTTATTTTTGAAGCACCCAAATTCAACAAAAAAACGCTTTTCCATATTTATAATTCAAACAATGCCGTTTTGGAAAAGCTGAAAAAGAACATTCCGCTCACCGCTTCCGAAGAAAAAGATTTGCGAAACCTGCCGTCAACCTACCTGATCTGCTATTTGAACGATTTTGAGGAAGCAAAGGAAAAATTGCAGGAAGCAAAGGAATATTTAAGGGATTATGATCCTGAAGCATACCAACTTTTAAAGGAATCGTTGCGCATTTTGCGGAAGGTGAGTTATAATTAGCCTAATGTTAAACCTATTTTTATATCTTTAAACTTCATTTTAAAACCTATGAGATTATGGGCATCTTCGACACAATAAAAGAAAAACTGAGCAATGAATTTATTGACATAATAGAATGGCTGGATTACACGCCAGATACCATTTGCCACCGTTTTGAACGCTACCAAAACGAAATAAAGAACAATGCAAAGCTCATCGTTCGTGAAGGGCAAACCGCAGTTCTTATAAATGAAGGCCAATTGGCAGACGTTTATAAGCCTGGAACCTATACGTTGAACACCCAAAACATGCCAATTTTAACCACTTTGAAGGGTTGGAAATATGGTTTCAATAGTCCCTTTAAAGCTGAGGTATATTTTGTGAACACCCACCTTTTTACAGATGAAAAGTGGGGCACAAAAAACCCGATAACATTGAGCGACGATCGTTTTGGGTTGGTTGAGATTCGTGCTTTCGGAAGCTATGCATACAGAATTAACGACGCAGGAAAATTCATTATTGACATTGTTGGGACTGACAATAATTTCACCAATTTCGAGATCAACGAACACTTAAAAAGTTTGATTGCCACACGTTTTACAGACACCGTGGGCGAAGCGAAATTACCAATTGAATTATACGCTGCAAATACTACAGAACTTTCCGAAACCTGCAAAGAAGTAATGCAGCCGGAATTTAACAGCGTTGGAATTTCCTTGGAAAAATTCTTCATTGAAAACGTTTCCATGCCAGAAGATCTTAAAAAGGAAATCTTTGAATACAGCCGAATTGACAAGTTGGATTTGGACAAACTCACAAAATTCAAAACTGCAAAAGCCATTGAGGCAGCTGCCGCCAATGAAGGCGGAACCGCAGGTGCTGGAATGGGAATGGGAATGGGCTTCGTGCTCGCACAACAAATGGGTGGAATGATGAATCCACAAATAGGGCAACAGCAGGTTCAACAACAGCAACAAGGCGGTATGATGCCACCACCAATGCCTACCGCGGTTCAGTATTTTTATGCAGCAAACGGACAACAAACGGGGCCAGTAAGCTTTGAACAATTGCAAAGTTTGTTCGCCAACAGAACCGTAAATAAAGATACCTTGGTTTGGAAAGCCGGAATGGCTGAATGGACAGCGCTCCAACAAATTGAGGAACTGAAATCATTTTTAGGCGGAAATACACCACCACCACTTCCGCCACAATAATTGCAAGTCGCGAAGCAGTCCCACATCCTAAATCGAGAGGGTTACATTTTTAAATGGAAGAAATTTCGCCTAAAAAATCTGAGCTTAAAAAATCCTGCGTCAATTGTGGCGCAGAACTTACCTATGCGCCGGGAACAACTGAGCTGAAATGCGATTATTGCGGCCATAACGAAACGATTTCTGAATCTGAAGTAGGTTTTGAGGAATTGGAATTGAAACCTTATCTCGAAAAAATGGGCTCCCAAAGACACAGTGAGGAAATCACGATGCTTCACTGTAAAAATTGTGGTGCCAACCAGCATATTGAAGAAAATTACAAATCACTTTCTTGTATTTATTGCGGTTCGCCGTTGATAATTGAAGACGCATATAAAGAAGAATGGATTCTCCCGGGTGCTGTATTGCCTTTTCAAATTGATCAAAAAAAGGCGTTTCAAATTTTTAAGAAATGGGTTGATGGACTTTGGTTTGCACCAAACGATCTTAAGAAAGCCGCAATTGATCCCGAAAAAACCAGAGGACTTTATTCGCCATATTGGACTTTTGATGCCCAGCTAAAAGCAGATTATACAGGCCAGCGCGGGGAATATTATTACGAAACCAAAACTGTTGGAAGCGGTTCAAACAGAAAAACAGTTCAAGAAAGAAAAACACGATGGTATCCGGCTTCGGGCAGTGTTTCAGGTTTTGTTGATGATACGTTGATTAAAGCTTCCAATCAAAAAACGGGTGTAATTCCAAAAAATGTTGCACGGTGGAATTTAAAAATGCTAAAACCTTTTGACAGCGGCTATCTCTCAGGCTTTGTTACTGAAAAATATACCATTCCACTTTTGGAAGGCCACAACGAAAGCAATAAAGTAGCGGAACAAATTGCAGATAGCTGGGCGCGAAGGGATATTGGTGGCGATACCCAGCAAGTTTCGTCAATAAACATGAAGCTTTCCGATGAAACGTTTAAACATATTTTGTTGCCGGTTTATATAAGCACTTATAAATTTAAAGGAAAGCGTTACAACTTTTTCGTAAATGGGCAGAGCGGAGCAATCTCTGGGCAACGGCCGTATTCATTTTGGAAAATTTTCTTTTTCGTACTTGCAATTATTTGTGCAATTGTTGTGATTTATATACTTTCTTCGAAATGAGGACAGTTGTAATTGGTGATATTCACGGAGGTTTTAGGGCTTTGAAGCAGTTGCTTGAAAGTGCAAATCTTCCAGAGGGAACAAAATATATTTTTGTAGGCGATTATGTGGATGGTTGGAGCCAATCGGCAGAGGTGGTTTCCTATTTGATTGATTTTTCAGTAAAAAAGGATTGTACTTTTCTCCGCGGAAATCACGACGAATTGCTTTATAAATATTTGAAATTTGGGGAGAAGAACCCAATGTGGCTCAGTCAGGGCGGTCAGAGCAGTATGGAAAGCTATTCGAAAATTTCAGAAGAAGAAAAAGAGGAGCATCTTCAATTTTTTGAAAATTTGGTGAATTATTACGTTGATTCTGAAAACCGCCTCTTTGCGCACGCCGGATTTACCAATCAGCACGGGCCGCAGCAGGAATATTATCCAAATCTGGTATATTGGGACCGAACCCTTTGGGAAATGGTATGCGCGATGGACAGTTCAATTTCTGAAGAAAGCGACAAATATCCCAAGCGGTTGAAACTATTCAAGGAAATTTATATTGGCCACACGCCCGTAACGCGTGTTGGGTTTGATAAACCCGCAAATTTCGCTAATGTTTGGAACGTAGATACTGGCGCAGCCTTTAAAGGGAAAATCTCCATGCTCGATGTGGATTCGAAGGAAATTTGGCAAAGTGAGCCTGTGCATACTCTCTATCCAAATGAAAAAGGGAGGAATTAATACTTCTTTTCAATAAATTATGCTCCACACTCCCTATCTTTGTAGTTACCTCTAAAATAATACCATGGCACTCAAAAATATACGGCTTGAAGTTATGCAGACTGTTGAAAAGAAAATCGACAGTTATATCGACCAATATCTTATCCCTGTAGATGAAATTTGGCAGCCGACCGATCTTTTGCCCAATTTTCAAAAAGAAAATTATATGGATGAAGTTATCCAAATCCGTGAAGAGGCCAAAGAGCTTGGTTATGATTTTTGGATTGTTTTGGTGGGCGATATGGTTACCGAAGAAGCTTTGCCAACCTACGAAAGTTGGTTGATGGATATGGAAGGTGTGGACCAGCACGGCCGCAATGGCTGGAGCAAATGGATTCGCCATTGGACCGGCGAGGAAAACCGTCATGGCGATGCACTAAATAAATACCTCTACTTATCCGGAAGGGTAAATATGAAAGAAGTTGAAAAAACAACGCAACATTTAATAAACGATGGCTTCGAGGTTGGAACCGGCCGCGATCCGTACCGTAATTTTATTTATACTAGTTTTCAGGAACTTGCCACCAATGTGTCGCATAATCGCGTGGGAAAAATAGCCAAGAAAAAAGGGAATAAATTACTTTCCAGAATGTGCAATATCATTGCCGGTGACGAGATGCGCCACCATTTGGCCTATCGTGAATTTGTAAAGACCATTTTTGAGTACGACGCCAGCGAAATGATGATCGCGTTTCAGGATATGATGCAGAAAAAAATCATTATGCCCGCACAAAACCTTCGCCAAAGTGGCGGAAAAATGGCTTCTGCTTTTGACGATTTCAGTAATGCAGCGCAGCGCTTGGGCGTTTACACTACTTTTGACTATATAAATATTCTTGAAAAACTGAATGCCCATTGGGAAATTTCAAAAATTAGCGGATTGACCGATGAAGCTGAAAAAGCACGGGATTATCTTTTAAAATTACCTTCAAGAATGATGCGCATTGCCGAACGAATAAAAATTCCACAGGATGCCAACCGCTTTAAGTGGGTTGAGCCGAATGGAATGGTATAAGCTACTCCCGATCTCCCCGAAGGGGAGGAGATGAAACAAAAAACCTCAAAAGTTTAGTTTTTGAGGTTTTTTTAATTTTAATTTATTCCAAAATTCTCCCTTTGGGAGTTAGGGGGCTTTTACAAATCAAACTTAATTCCCTGCGCAAGTGGTAATTCAGTAGTATAATTGATGGTATTGGTCTGTCTGCGCATATAAACTTTCCATGCATCGCTTCCGCTTTCACGGCCACCGCCTGTTTCTTTTTCACCGCCAAAGGCTCCGCCTATCTCGGCTCCGCTGGTCCCGATGTTTACGTTTGCAATACCGCAATCGCTTCCTGAATGTGAAAGAAAGCGTTCCGCTTCGCGAAGATTATTGGTCATAATCGCTGAGGAAAGCCCCTGCACAACTCCGTTTTGTATTTCGATTGCATTTTCAATAGCGCCGCTGTATTTTAAAAGATAGAGAACGGGCGCAAAGGTTTCGTGCTGCACAATCTCAAAACTGTTTTTAGCTTCAGCAATAGCGGGTTTTACATAGCAACCACTTTCGTAGCCCTCGCCTTCGAGAACGCCGCCTGCAACAATAATATTTCCGCCTTCGGCAACTACTTTTTCAAGGGCTTGGTTGTACATTTTTACGGCGTCTTTATCAATAAGTGGCCCAACGTGGTTCTTTTCATCCAATGGATTCCCGATGCGAAGCTGTTTGTAGGCGTCAACAACAGCATCTTTCACTTTATCATAGATACTTTCATGGATGATAAGTCTTCGGGTTGAGGTGCAGCGTTGTCCCGCAGTTCCCACAGCGCCAAAAACGGCACCGATAACGGTCATTTTTATATCTGCATCCGGAGTTACGATAATGGCGTTGTTTCCGCCAAGTTCCAGCAATGATTTTCCAAGACGGGCAGCAACAGCCTGAGCAACAATTTTTCCCATTCTAATAGAGCCTGTGGCCGAAACCAAAGGCACGCGGGGATCATTCGTCATCATTTCGCCAACTTTATAATCGCCGTTGATTAGGCAAGAAATTCCTTCGGGCAAATTGTTATCTGCCAATACTTTTGCAGCTATTTTTTGGCAGGCAATGCCACAAAGTGGAGTTTTTTCCGAAGGCTTCCAAACACAAACATCGCCGCAAATCCAAGCCAATGTCGTGTTCCAAGCCCAAACGGCTACGGGAAAGTTAAATGCTGAAATAATGCCCACAACGCCAAGCGGGTGATATTGCTCGTACATTCTGTGGCCGGGTCGCTCACTGTGCATCGTTAAACCGTGAAGCTGACGGGAAAGACCCACCGCAAAATCACAGATGTCAATCATTTCCTGTACTTCACCAAGACCTTCCTGATAGCTTTTTCCCATTTCATAGGAAACCAATTTTCCAAGAGGTTCTTTTAATCTGCGCAACTCATCACCAAATTGGCGTACAATTTCCCCACGTTGTGGAGCTGGTTTCAATCTCCAGTCTTTAAAGGCTGAAGTAGCACTTTGCATTACCTTTTCGTAGTCTTCTTTTGAAGTTGCTGTTACTTTTGCAATAACTTGCCCGTCCACAGGCGAGCTTGATGTAAATTCTTCACCTTCTGAAAACCAATTTTTCCCGGTTGATGTTCCTTTGTTTACTTCTTTAATTCCTAATTGTTCCAATGCTTCCTCGATACCGAAGCTAGTGGTTGTTGCTTGCATATAGTTATGATTTTTTATTCAAAAATTTATAAAAAGCAAAGGTACGCAATGCGCTGAATAAAGTGAAACGAAACGGTATCTGTTTGGAAAATACGCTGTTAATCTTTTGTGAAACGTGGGTCGGTTTCCATCACTGTTCCACATTTGTTGCAAGTTCTAAGCTCTTTGTTTCCGTAGAAATGTTTGAAGTGTTTCAGAAAATCAGTTTCAATATCGCTTAGCGGGAAGTAAATTTCATATAATTTATTGTTGCAATTGTCGCAAAACCAAAGCAGGCCGTCTTTTCCTTCAAGGTCGGTACGTTTTCTTTCAATGACCAAACCTATTGAGCCAGCACTTCTGCCGGGAGAATGCGGAACTTTTGCCGGATGGAGATACATATCGCCTGGGCCAAGTTCCATTACTTTCTTTTCGCCATTTTCTTGGATTGCAACCTGAATATTTCCTTCAAGTTGATAGAAAAGTTCCTCAGTTTCGTTATAGTGATAGTCTTTTCGGGCATTGGGGCCGGCAACTATCATTACGATATAATCGTCAGATTCAACGTATAAATTTTTATTGCCCACTGGTGGTTTCAGAAGGCCGCGGTTTTCCTCAATCCATTTATTGAGGTTGAAAGGTTTCTTAATAGCCATTGCCGTATTTTTAACTGTTACGTAAAAATACGGCAATTTAGATTAATAGAAAAAGGGATGTGAGGTTACTTTCTATAAAAGAGTTGGGTGAAGTAGCTTCGGCCTTTGGCACACTTCATCACTCCAAACCCAGTGTGGGTATAATTGCCTTCAATGATTGCTCTGTGCCCTGGGCTGTTTAGCCAGGCATTTACAACTGCTTCGGCAGTGTCATAGCCATAGGCAACGTTTTCACCTACTACTTCAGCGTTGTCGTGATATTTTATTCCTTCAGAGCGATAGCCAAAATTATCGTGGTTTATCTGCTCTTTTTCAATCATATATTCTGTGTGATCCACGGCGAAAGCGGAGGCATATTGGGTATCAATTTTAAGTGCCGATAGTCCCAATGACGCACGATGGTCATTAACCAGACTTAAAATTTCAGAAGACATTTGACTGTCATTTCTTTGAGCCAATGTTAAATCAATGTCGTATTTAGTGGCTTCAGCTTCAACAGAATCCTCTTTTGAACAAGAGGTAATCACTAGGCACAATAATGCCATTGCAAGTAGGTTGCTTTTTAGTAGGTGCATAATTTGGGGAACATCAAATTTGGGGCATGATGTCAAGTCAAATATATAAAAAAAATGACACGAAAATGCATTTAGTCGAAAAAATATTGCATTTTATCGAATAAGCGATAATTATTTTCTGATTATTGAAATCTTAAATATGTGCCTAGGCGAGGTAAACATTGTATATTTCACGTATATTAGTCGTTTATTTAAAAATATACACATGGTTAAAATTTTAACATATATTATTGTTTTTTTTCTTCTTATTGGATGTAAAAACGAAGAGAAATCTTCTTCTGAAGCCCTTAAACTTTCAGAAAATACCATTAAAAAGGCTGAAAATTTTGGAATTGTGATTCATGGAGGCGCCGGAACAATCCTAAAGGAGAATATGAGTGATTCTTTGGAAACTGCTTACAAAGCCAAATTGAAAGAAGCTATTTCCGTTGGCTATGAAATTTTGAAAAATGGAGGTACTTCTTTGGAAGCAGTTAAGAATACCATTAACGTTATGGAAGATTCGCCACTTTTCAACGCGGGTAAGGGAGCGGTATTTACTCACGAAGGTTCCAACGAACTCGATGCGTCAATTATGGACGGCGCTACCCTGAATGCTGGAGCCGTAGCGGGAGTAAAACACATTAAAAACCCAATCGATTTAGCGCGGGATGTAATGCAAAGTAGCGAACACGTAATGCTGTATGGTGCCGGCGCAGAAGAATTCGCAAAAGGATTGGGCTATAAAATGATGGATACTTCCTATTTCTATACCCAAAACAGATATGAGTCTTTGCAAAAGGTTTTGGAAAAGGAAAAAAGCAAAAATGAAAAGAAGATTTCCTTTGAAGATTCCTATATTAAAAACTCAAAATTCGGGACCGTAGGTTGCGCAGCTTTGGACAAACACGGCAACCTTGCCGCTGGAACCTCTACGGGCGGCATGACCAACAAACGATGGAACCGCATTGGCGATTCACCCATTATTGGCGCAGGAACTTATGCGAATAATGCAACCTGTGCAGTGTCGTCAACTGGTTGGGGCGAGTATTTCATTCGTTCTGTTGTTGCCTATGATATTTCAGCTTTGATGGAATATAAAGGAATGAGTTTGCAAGAAGCTGCAAGAGAAGTAATTCAGAAAAAAGTGACTGCAATAGGCGGCGATGGCGGAATTGTGGCAATTGATAAAGATGGGAATGTGGCGATGGAATTCAACACTGCCGGAATGTATCGCGCCACTATGAATTCAAAAGGTGAGTTGGTTATTAAAATATATAAAGAGGAATAAATGGAACCGTATTACGCAGTAATTTTTACTTCAGTGCAATCCAAAAACATTAACGGCTATGCTGAAATGGCAGGTTTTATGGAAACTTTGGTAAAACAACAGCCCGGATTTTTAGGAATGGAAAGTGCCCGAAATGAAATTGGCATTACCGTAAGCTATTGGCAAAACCTTGAAAACATTAAAAGCTGGAAAGCGAATCTCGATCATTTAATCGCCCAGAAAAAAGGTCGGGAACAATGGTATTCCTATTATAAAGTGCGGGTTTGTAAAGTGGAAAGGGAGTATGGCTTTGAACGGTAACAAACGCTACATTGTTGTCACTCTGTTAATTATCTGCCAAATGTTAAATTCTAATATACGATTTCGAAATAACGCCACGTTACCACTTTAACCTCCCCGCCCTTAAAACGTATCTAAGTAATTATTTCAAACAAAACGAATTGGTTTTTGCTTTGCAGCCCAATCATTTTGCCTTATTTTTAAATGCTTTTAACCATCGCTTATGAAAACTCATCTCAAGCTACTGCCCGTTCTTTTATTGCTATTCGTTTTTTCCTGCAAAGACAAAGACAAACATTCCGAAACCGATAACCTTTTTAAATTCAAGGAATATATTTCCTATAATACTTACGGAAATCAATCCATCACAACAGATATTCGGGTGGAACTTGTAAAACCATTGGAGCAATTTGATCTAACACAGGAACTTTCAGCCTATGACTATTTAAAAATTTCACCTGCTACAAAAGGTAAATTGATTGTTGAAAACGGCAAAACATTGATTTTTCACCCTTTGGAATATTTAAAACCTGATACTGAATATACAGTTACCGTAAAACTGGATAAGTTTTATGAAGATATTTCAAAAGAATTCAAAACCTACACGTTCAGTTTCCACACCATTACCCCTAATTTTAAAGTCGATATAGGCAAACTTCAAAGCTACAGCAAACAATGGCAGTATGTTGAGGCCTCCATTGAAGCTTCGGATATTATTTCTTTGGAAAATGCAAAGCAGCTCGTTTCGGCTTCGCATGATGGCAAAAAGTTGAAACTGAAATGGCCTTCTGACATTAAAGAAGCGCGCTATTTCAATTTTACAATCGACAGTATTTCTAGAAAATTGGACGATTCCGAAATCCTTATTAAATGGGACGGAAAACCAATCGGTGCCCAAAACAAAGGCGAAAACACCTTCGCAATTCCAGGACAGAACAATTTTACGATAGTCGATATTAGCAGCACTTTGGCGCCCGCGGCACTATTAAGTATCAATTTTTCAGATCCGTTGCTGGAAAATCAGGATTTTGCGGGACTGGTAACTATTGAAAACACACAGAATTTGCGTTATGAAGTAAATGGCAACGTGCTAAACGTTTATCCACCAAACCGCGTTGTGGGCAATGTAAAGGTCACCGTTTTCACGGGAATCAAAAACACGGAAGGTTTTGGATTGAAAAAGGAATTTTCAGAATTGGTTTCCTTTGAACAGTTAAAACCCGCCGTTCGGATGATTTCAAAAGGCGTAATTCTTCCGAATTCCGCGTCAACACCCGTTTATTTTGAAGCCGTAAACCTTTCAAAAGTGGATGTGCGTGTCATTAAAATTTACGAAAACAACGTCCTTCAATTTCTTCAAAGCTATAATTTGAACGACAACAACACCTACGATATTCGTCGCGTTGGAAGGCGTATAGCCAAAAAAACGATTACCCTTAAAGACGAAGGCCTAGGCAATAACGGAAGCTGGAAAGCTTACGCCATAAACCTTTCGGAGTATTTTAAGGCAGATCCGGGCGCAATTTACCAATTGGAATTCAGTTTCAAAAAGGATTATATTACCTATGATTGCGCTGAAACTACTTCCGAAAAAGATAATTTTGAAGAAAATGAAGATGAATATTATGATGATTATTATGAAGAAGACCCTTACTACGCAAACGATTCTTCCGAAGATGAAGAAATTCGCGAAGAGCGTTATTGGGACAATGAAATTTACCACTGGCGTAATTACACTTACAATTGGCAGCAGCGGGACAATCCCTGCCATCCCGCTTATTATAACGAAGATCGTATAGTTACTGCGAATATTCTGGGTTCAGATTTAGGTTTAATCGTAAAAAAGAGCAACAACCGCTCGTTCCATATTGCGACTACAAATTTGATAACCGCCAAACCGGAAGGTGGCGTAAAAGTGAAACTTTTCAATTATCAGCAGCAGTTGATCGAAACGGTCACTACCGAAAGTGACGGACTTACCATATACGATGGCGACAAAAGTGCGGCATTTGCCGTAGCCCAAAAGGGAAACAATTTTGCCTATGTAAAACTGGAGGACGGCAATGCACTTTCCATGAGCAATTTCGATATTTCTGGTAAAGAACTTCAAAAGGGTTTGAAAGGATATACTTATACCGAACGCGGCGTGTACCGCCCCGGCGATAGCATTCACCTTACTTTTGTATTGAATGACAATGCAAACCCACTGCCTAAAAATCATCCTGTAACACTTTCAGTTACCGATGCTCGCGGAAAATTGGTGCAACGCACTGTTTTGAATGGCAGCTCGAATTCCTCCCCCCTCGGGGGAGGTACCGCAGGCGGAGGGGGATTTTATTATTTCCCAATAGCCACTGATGCTTCAGCACCAACTGGCAATTGGAACGCGACCGTGACCGTTGGTGGCGCGCAATTTTCGCACACGTTAAAAGTGGCGACTATTAAACCAAATAGACTTAAAATAAAACTCGATTTTGAAACTGAAATCCTTGACGCTACCAAACCCGTAACGGGAACAGCAAGTGCCTTGTGGCTTCACGGCTCGCCTGCCCGTAACTTGAAGATTGATATGACCGCAACCCTTCGCGCGAGCAACTCCGCTTTCCCGAAGTTTCCAAAATACAATTTCATCGATCCGATCCGAAAATTTGATGAGGTGGAAATCCCTGTTTTGGATACGCAACTTTCTTCGGAAGGAAGCACAACTTTCAGCCAAAATTTGGAGGTTGGAAAGAACGCGCCCGGAATGTTGAAAGCAACATTTTTAACGAAGGTATATGAAGGCGGCGGCGATTTTTCGATGGATATTTTTTCTAAAGATCTTGCCCCTTTTTCACATTTTGTAGGTTTAAAATCGCCCGAAGCAGGGCGCTACGGTTCCTATTTTACGGATGAAAATACAACTTTTGACGTAGTTTCCGTGGATGCCCAAGGCAAAGCAGCCACCAATCGGGAGCTGGAAGTGAAAGTTTTTAAAATTGAATGGCGCTGGTGGTGGAACCGAGGTTCAGATAACCTTTCAACTTATGAAAATTCTACCGTACATCGTCCTATAAACACATTCAATATCAAAACCGATGGCAACGGAAAAGGAAAATTTACAGTAAACATTCCCGAAGCGGAAGGTGGGCGGTATTTAATCCGAGTAATCGATAAACAATCGGGCCACGCAACGGGACGCATTACTTATTTCTACAGAAATTGGTGGCAGCGTCCAAGCGATGGCGATGCGGAAAGCGCACGGATGCTGTTATTTTCAGCAGATAAAGAAAAGTATAATGTTGGCGAGGAAGCACAAATTACCTTTCCTTCGGGAAGCGATGGCCGTGCATTGATTAGCGTAGAAAACGGCACCGAAGTTCTGGAAACCTACTGGCTTGAAACCAAAAAAGGCGAGACCCAAGCCAAAATAAAAATCACAAAGGAAATGGCACCGAATATTTATGTGAATATTTCGCTGCTGCAACCGCACAGCCAGACCAAAAACGATTTGCCGATACGGCTTTACGGCGTAATTCCACTTTCTGTGGAGGATCCTTCAACGGTGCTTCACCCAAAAATAACTATGCCGGAAGTTTTAAAACCAGAGAAACAATTCACTGTAAAAGTTTCCGAAGAAAAAGGGAAGCCGATGACCTACACTTTGGCTGTTGTTGATGAAGGATTACTGGATTTAACCCGCTTTGCAACACCCGATATTCACGAAGCTTTTTATAGCCGTGAGGCTTTGGGCGTAAAGACGTTTGACATGTTTGATTACGTGATTGGAGCCTATTCCGGCAGTGTGGATAATATTTACGCAATCGGGGGTGGCGATGCAGCTTTGGGCGCGAAAAACAGAAAAGCAGATCGATTTAAACCTGTGGTAAAATATCTCGGCCCATTTGAGCTCGCCGCCGGAAAAACGGCTACCCATACTATCGTGATGCCTAATTACATCGGTTCGGTGCGCACGATGGTCATTGCGGGCGACAAAACCAAAAGCGCCTACGGAAATGTTGAAAAAACCACGCCCGTCCGCACACCTTTGATGGTGCTGGCCTCGCTTCCGCGAAAATTATCTCCGGGCGAGACAGTTACGCTTCCCGTTACCGTTTTTGCCATGGAAAACAAAGTGAAAACCGCCACCATTTCTGTGAAAACCGGCGATGCACTGAAACCGAAAAACGGATCTTCAAAGACTGTTTCTTTTAACGGGCCGGGCGAACAGATCGTGAATTTCGAATTCGACGTTTTGTCCATTTCGACTCCGCTCAATGGCCAAAGCATCTCGGGCACTGAGCGGAGCCGAAGAGCCACGGACGGCTTTACAGCTATTGAAGTAACCGCTTCTGGCAACGGTGAAAAAGCGAGCTATAAAGTGGAAATAGATGTGGAAAATCCCAACCCGATTTCACAAAAGTCCACTAATTACACTTTAGACGGAAATGCTTCACAAACCATAAATTTTGAAACGTTCGGCGTTCCCGGAAGCAATGCCGCAATGCTTGAATTTTCAACTTTGCCGCCGATGGATTTTGGAAAGCGAATGGAATATTTAATCCATTACCCGTATGGGTGTTTGGAGCAGACTACTTCTTCGGCGTTTCCACAGTTATATTTGGCCGATGTTTTTGATATTCCTTTCAACAAGAAACAAGAAATTGAGAAAAACGTAAAGGCTGCAATTGAACGTTTGGGAAGATTCCAAATTGCGAACGGAGGGCTTTCTTATTGGCCCGGCGAGCGCGAAGCCGATGAATGGGCGACCAATTATGCAGGCCATTTTATGCTCGAAGCGAAGCAAAAAGGTTATGCCCTGCCAATTAGTTTTATGGGCAATTGGTTGCAATATCAGCAAAACACGGCACGGCAATGGCGAAATGCGAGCTACAACTCAAGTTTAACACAGGCTTACAGACTTTACACTTTGGCGTTGGCTGGAAAACCGGAGCTCGCCGCAATGAACCGACTTCGGGAAAGCAAGGAATTGAGCAACGATGCCAAATGGCGATTGGCTGCTGCGTATGCTTTGGCTGGCAAAGAAGAAGTTGCGCGGCAAATTTCGCAAACGGCAAATATCAATTTCATTTCTCAGAAATACGATTATTACACCTACGGCTCGCCTTTCAGAAATAGGGCGATGGCTTTGGAAACCTTGGTTTTATTGGGAGATTCAAAACAACGTGATTTAGCGATTTCCGTAGCAAAAGATTTGTCATCAGGTAATTGGTACAGCACGCAGGAAACATCGTATGCATTGATGGCGATGGCGAAATTGGTTGCCAAAAACGGCGGAAAAGCAATGGAACTTACGTTTACAAACGGCGGAAAAACTGTTGAAGTGAAAACCGACCGGGCCATTGCGCAGCGCGATCTTTCATTTGTAATGGGTAGCAATTCCGTTTCGGTAACCAATAAAAAAGGAAATGTGGTTTACGTTACGCTTTCGCAACGCGGAAAATTACCTTTAGGGAAAGAGCTTGCCGAAAAGCGCAATCTATCCATAAAATCTGAATTTTTGGGTGGTGATGGAAAAACGATAGATGTTACTAAATTGCGACAGGGAACGGAAATCATTGCGAGAGTAAGTATTACAAACACGTCAAATGATTGGATAAACAATGTGGCTTTGGCAAAAATCTTCCCAAGCGGTTGGGAAATTGTAAATACAAGTTTCTCAGAATTGGGAGGAGGCGCAAGTGGAAACGCACGTTATACAGACATTCGCGATGACCGTGTGAATTTCTTCTTCGATTTAAAAGCCGGAGAGACCAAAACCTTCAGCGTAAAATTGAACGCTTCCTATTTGGGAACGTATTATTTGCCCGGAACACAGGTTGAGGCGATGTATGACAATAATTACTATGCAAGAAATCAAGGGATGTGGGTGACTGTGGAGTTATGATTTGTTTCTAATGCCAATGAAAAATAACTGTGTCACGCAGAGCCTGTCGAAGCGTATTGGGAGGGTCTTCGACAAGCTCAGACTGACTTCGGATTAGGAAAAATAAATTAAAAGAAATTGTCACGCTGAGCTTGTCGAAGTGCCAAATGTTGTTAAAAATTAGATTATGAAATTTTACTTCACGTATATTGTTGAATGTGCGGATAGATCCTATTACACCGGAATGACAAATGATTTAGAACGTAGGCTTGTACAGCATAATGAAGGAATAAAGAAAGATAGTTATACTTTTAAAAGGAGGCCTGTTGAACTGAAATGGTATTTGCAATGCACAAATCCTACGGAAGCAATAAAAATCGAAAAACAAATTAAAGGCTGGTCACGACGAAAGAAAGCTGCATTGATTGAAGAGAATTGGCAGGATTTAGTAAAATTTTCAAAAAATTATACTGAATATGGGCATCCCGATACCAGAAAGCCGTCTTCGGCAGGCTCAGACTGACATTGTCTTCGACAGGCTCGGACTGACAAGGGATATAAAAAATTATAAATTAAAAGAAATTGTCTCGCTGAGCTTGTCGAAGCGCATCGTTCGGGTCTTCGACAAGCTCAGACTGACATTGTCTTCGGCAGGCTCAGACTGACATTGTCTTCGACAGGCTCAGACTGACATTGTCTTCGACAAGCTCGGATTGACATTGTCTTCGACAGGCTAGACTGACATTAGTATTCATAATTGTTTTTAAAACTTATATTGAAATTTCATCTACTTAATAACATTCTGAAAAACCACAAAATAAAACTCCTTCCCTTCGGGAAGGTGGGGATGGGCCTTTTATTCTTGGTTTGGCTCTTCTGCCTCCCCTCGCCATTATTCAACGTTCCCACAGCCACCGTTGCCGAAAGCAGCAGCGGGCAAATGCTCGGCGCACGTATCGCGGACGACGGCCAGTGGCGATTTCCAAAAATGGATTCCGTGCCGGAGCGGTTTGAAAAGTGCATTATCTATTTTGAGGACGAACATTTTTACTGGCATCCCGGCTTCAATCCAGTTTCAATTTCAAAAGCGCTTTGGAACAATCTCACTAGCAATTCACGTCGCGGCGGAAGTACGATTAC
>Ga0116152_10001991_pt1 | contig 16637 bp, 13 predicted proteins | sample AD_UKC119_MetaG_FD_89894 | JGI IMG/M metagenome (GOLD analysis project Ga0116152, IMG submission 89894) | Active sludge microbial communities of municipal wastewater-treating anaerobic digesters from Hong Kong - AD_UKC119_MetaG | ecosystem: Engineered > Bioreactor > Anaerobic > Digestate... | reverse complement strand
TCTCCGCATCTGTTCCCGCTGTGTAATGGATTCCCACGACATCAACATCCGTTTTGATGATCAGGGTCGTTGCAACCACTGCACCGAGTACCTCGAAAGCACACACCTTCACACCTACAAGGGTGCTGAAAGCGATGCGAAACTGGCCGCCATGATTGACGTGATCAAAAAAGCAGGCAAGGGAAAAAAATATGAGTGCATCATTGGTGTGAGCGGAGGCGTGGACAGCATCTACCTCACGTATATGGCCGTGCAATGGGGACTGCGCCCGCTGGCCGTGCATATGGACAATGGCTGGAACGCCCGCGTGGCTGTCGAAAATATCAAACGCGCCCTTGATAAGTTGGGAGTGGACCTCGATACCGAAGTGCTCGACTGGCTCGAATTCCGCGATCTGCAACTTTCTTTTCTCAAAGCATCGGTGCCCGAAGCCGAAAATCCCACCGATATGGCCATCCAGGGCGTACTCCACAAAGCGGCCCGCAAATACAAAGTCAAATACATTCTCAGCGGTGGCAACTTCGTTACCGAAGGCATTCTGCCGAAATTCTTTCAGTACAATCCCAAGGATTACCGCTACCTCAAAGCCATTCACCGCCGCTTCGGATCAGTGAAACTGAAAACATTTCCCGCCTTCGGTTTCCGTCATGAATTCCGATATAAATTTTTATTCGGCAAACGTATTTTCTATCCGCTCAATCATATTGCTTTCAATAAAGAAGCAGCCATTGAAACATTGGGCCGCGAGCTGGGTTGGGAGGCATACGGTGAAAAACATCACGAATCTCTTTACACCAAATTTGTTCAGTCCTACTGGCTGCCGAAGAAATTCAACATCGATTACCGCAAAGCCACTTTCTCCACTATGATCTGCGCCGGCGAAATGTCGCGCGATCAGGCCCTCGGAAAACTGCAGACCATTCCCTGGAAAGAAGAATCCATTCAGCAGGAACTCGACTACGTGGCCAAAAAGCTGAACATCTCTTCCGATCAGCTAAAGCAATATATCGACAACCCTCCGAAATATTTTTGGGATTACCCGAATGCTGATAAAATCCTTGAATTCGGCTATCGCGTGTATCGCTGGCTGAATCGCAAATAGCTCAATACTGAAAATATACAAAAACTCAATCTTTAAGCCTTAATCTTTAAGCCCCAGTTACCCTTGTTACTCCTGTCACGACTGTAACGTGTAACGGTTGTAACGTGTTACGTTTTATTTCACAACAATCGATTTTATGAGATTCGCCAGTTTCTCCGTCTGCGCCTTCCTCGAATACTCACTTATATCTTTTGAATGACAGGCAATCTGCCCGGTTTCTGAAAATTCTTTGTATAAGTCATTTAAAACTTCTAGTAAGTGCTCTTTATTTTTTACGATAATACCTGAGTTTGTTTTTTTTATTAATTCAATTTGCGGTGAATTTGAGTATGATCCAATAGTCGACTTTGATGTTCTTTTCTGTGAATTATCAATTTGGAAGCAAAATATAATTTTCCTTTTTAGGGCTATGTAATCATATATTTTAGTTCCAATACTTTTGTGATAGTTAAATAATAAGAGAGTGTTATATTTAGCTAATGTCGGAAGCAGTTTGTCATTATTAACCTTTGGATATATGAAACAATAAGGTGAAATATAATCATATTTGTTATGCAACAATTCAATTAAATCTTCGTTGCGGTTTGTTCCATAAAAATTCAATTTAAAATTAAATTGTGCATGATCTTTTTTGTAATTATTTAAAGTCTCAAGGAAAATAATTAATGTTTCAAATTCGAGAATTGTTCCAGCAAAACCAATATTCAAACAATTTCTTTCTTGCCTTACATTTTCACATTTACTAATTACGTCTGGATTGTATCCATTAGGTATAATATTGAAGTTTTGTCGTTTCACTACACGGGAAATTCTGGTTGAAAAGAAATCTGAAACTGTAATTACTGCGGTAGCCGTTCTAATTATTTTCTTTTCATAAAAGGATAAAAAGAATGCAAGAATTCTGTTTTTATCTATGGTTGCTCCGTTTGTCCACGGATCTCTGTAATCTGCTATCCATGGTGTAGAAAACATTTTGCTTAGTTTATTTGCATACAAAAATAGAATGAAAGGGTCTCCTGTTGCAATAATTAAATCAACGTTATTGTATCTGAGATAATTCTTTGCTTCATAAAACAATCCAAGTTTGGGTCCTATTGGAATAATCCATTGAGCAAATTCATAAAAAGCACTTATCAGTTTTCTGACAAACCGAAATTTTCGTTCACCATATTTCAGTAATAATTTATTGGCAAGATTTGGTTTGTATGAAGTTCGAATTATTTTACCTTTAATGGTCTCCTCAATAATTGTTTTTTTACTTTCACTTATTTCGACATAATCTAAATAATTACCATGTTTATTGTCCCATTGACGAGTAATTACTATTGGGGAAATATTATATTCATGAAAATATTCATACCAACTGTAAGGTCTAAGGCCGCCAACAGAAACATAGGGAGGAAAATCGTACGCAAGAATGAGGACTTTAATCATTAATTAGTGTGGTTACTAAAGCGCAAATATAGAAAAGAAAAAATAATGAAGTCTAAGTTTGTAATGACTTGGAATTTAAAAATTGAGAATAATATTCTTCAAGTTGCTTGCATATCACTTCTTCTGAAAACTTCTCTTCAGTAATTTGAGAAATCCTTTTAGGATTGTACGATGAGTAATTTCGATAAATTTCATCCATTGCATCAACCAATGTCTCAGTATTCATACAATCAATAAGAATTCCAGTTTCATCTGTTACAATGTCTAAAACACCACCTGAGTTATTAACAATTACTGGGAGCCCCAGAGCATTCGCTTCTGCAACAGTCATCCCAAAAGTTTCTATAATACTTGATGAAATCAAAACATGGCTTTTTGACATAATATTACAAGTGTTTAGCCGGTCTAATTCACCACAAAACTGCACAGACTCCGTCAGGTTATATTCTTTAACCAGTTGCTGAGTTTCTGATAGCAAGCGGCCTTTCCCGACAAGCAGCAATTTGCATTTCTTGGTTTCTGAAAGTATTTTCCATGCCTCTATTAGAACTCTGTGATTTTTTATCGGATTAAAGCTTGCAACCATAATAAATGTAAAATCATTGAATTTGTTTTCATTGCTTTCGGTAAAGAAAATAGGGTTTACAACATTGTTCAGTACTTCTCCTTTGGAAATAGGATCGTTTAAAACTTCTTTCATTTTAACAAGAAAATAATTGCTAACGAAAAAAGACTTAACACTGTTTGAAAATACTGTTTTACAGAGGTTCAGATCGTATCGGGTATACTGTTTTTTATTGAAAAGAAAACCTGAAGTATGCTCGGTGTGAAAATACGGAATCTGAAGTTTCTTACTTAATTTGTATGCAACAAAGCCGCCCATAAACGTGGAATGACTGTGTATGATATCAGGCTGAAACAAATCATTTCTTGTGCTTTGAAACCTCAGAACTTTTTTGAAAAGTCTGAGGTAATTCAACCTGCGTATTTTAGGGAATATGATATTGACGCAGATCTTTATTGTTCTTAATCCATTATCATCGTATGAATAAATCGATGATTTCGAACCTTTGAGAGTTTCTGAAAAAGTTCCGTTCAAATAACAATGAACTACGGAAACATCATGACCAGCTTCAATAAGCATTCTTGCCTGCTCTTCAATGAAAGACCCTTCATTTGGATTTTCCGCGGATTTATACCATGAAGCAAGTATTAGAATTTTCATTTTATTCAGCTATTATTCCAACAATGTTTGATTTTCTGTTATCGGGGCAGGCGAAATAATTCCAGTTGCCATCGGGTTTCCCGGAAAGAGTTTTTACTTTCTTTAATCTGAAAGACTCTTTAGTCTTAATAAATGAGTACAATTCATAATCTGGGAAAGATTCAAATAGATAATTTAGGTCGTTTGCAATGTCATTGGTCAGTACTTCAAAAAGTATGAATGGTTTTTGCGACTCCATAGTATCTTTCATTCCTTTGAATACGGAGGGCTCATGCAATTCAACATCGATTTTAACGAGATCAGAAATAATCTGTTTATTGCTTTTAAGGTACTCATCAAGACTTGTTGTCTTCACCATGTACTCATTTATTTGACCACTGTTATCAGTGATAAATTTAGCCATTATGGGAGATAAAGTTGCATTGCTCTGATTTTCTACATTAGGTTCATAAAAAACTCTTTCACCTGAAAAATAAGATAAAGCCATACATTCATGCTTTATTTTGAATTTGTTTAGCTGTATGTTTTTTACAAGTTTGGCGTAAGTGTTTTTTGAAGGTTCAAAAGCAATTACAGTGCAATTCTTATTGATAGAACTTGATAATAGACTATATAGTCCTGTATTTGCACCAATATCGATTATTGTGTTTATGCCTTTTCCCATTAAATGTTTCCATATCCAGATTGTTTCCGGTTCAAGTGAGTTTTTGAGGCCTTTCCAGAATATTTCATTTTCAATTGTTCCGCCTGTCGATTGCATTATAAAACGACAATTCGAATCATTAATTTTTAAAATTCCATAAAATGGGAGGTCCCTATAGAATTTGTTAAATGGAATTTTTGACTTTTTCCAAAGTGAAAATAAAGTGTTCCTTATAGTAAAAGGCAATCCATTAAGAAATCTTGTAAAGAGCCGGTATAACACTGTTGTTACTTTAATCATTGTTGTGCCATTTAATTCAAATTTTCATTTTGTTTTAAGTCCTAATTTGTTCAATGCGATATTGGGAAGTTCTTTAATAAGATATAGAGATGGCTTATTTAATATTGCACGCCACCATATAAATAAGGATAAAGAAAGAAATCTGCTAGTACGGCTTAAATACAAGAACAATCTGTGTCTGTTGTCCACATAGTTTTTATAAAATGATGGGTCAACAATCTTAGATAATTGAGATTTGTAATTATTGAACAAATCCTCAACCATATGTATATGATCAATATATCGTTTCCTTAATATATGTTTTTCAATTTTATTGATTGATCTATTGTCGTGCTCTACTTGAATACATGAATTGTCCTCAATGTAGAACACAGGAAAATCGAGAGCAATTCTTATCCATAAATGAGTGTCTTCCCAGAATGCAGAAATATAATTTTCAAGAAAAACATGTTTGTCAAAAACACGTCTGTGAATACAGACCATGATCGGAGTAATTATATTCTCGAACAGCATTTGAGGATTTTCATTATAATGCTCACAGACTTTAACGATTTCCCTTTTTATACCAATTTCTTTTATTGCATTTGTGTAAAAGAAAGCAACAGGCTTGCATGTTTTATTAATTCCCTCATATAAATTATGTAATCTGGAAGGTAAGTAGTAATCGTCACTATCTAAAAAGCATATATAAGTGCCAGTAGAATGTTTAAGTCCATTATTTCGTGCAGCACTACGTTCTGAATTTTTTTGATAATAATACTTGATTCGGTGATCAGAAAAATTCTTTACAACATCTGCTGTATTGTCTGTTGACCCGTCATCAATAATAATCAATTCCCAGTCTGTAAAAGTCTGCTCTACCATGCTATTAATTGCAGATGGTAGAAAATTGGCTCGATTATATGTGGGCAATATTATGGTAAAAAACGGCATTGATTTTACTTTATTTTTCGAATCCATAAGCTTCCTCCCTCTGTTCCAGAACAAAATGGAGCATGTTTTTCAAACCAATTGTTGTGCTTTTGTGACAACCAGGAGTTAAATAGAAGAATTTCATAAGAATCATTATTCATTAAGAACGCTCTAATGAAATATAATTCATTATAGCATTTTTGTTGGATAATCCATTCTTTTGGATATTCAAATGGATAAAATATATCGTGAATATGAATAATTACACCTTTCTTCAATCTGGGTAAAATGTTAAAGAGCCAGAAAGAAGTATCACTCCCTGTCTTCAATATATGACTAGTATCTAAAAACAAAATATCACCATCGGTAAGATCGTCGTATTTATTCAATGGCACTTGCTGAATTCTTTTATTAATTATTTCAACATTGTCAAAGTCTGTTTTTTGTAATAATGAAAAAAGTCTATCTGTAAATGGTTCAATAAATGATATTTGCATTTTTTTAGAAATAAAATGCTCATTGATATCCAAAATAATTGCTGAACTAAAACCAGATCCAATCTCAATTATTCTTTGAGGTTTAAAATGTAGAATTATTGAAAATAGAATCAAACCGTCAGTTTGTTGGAACATTCTATTGTTATAATAATAGCGGTATCCTGTTTTTTCCTGCGGTTCATAAGGAAATATCTTAAAGTAGACCTGTAAATCGTGAATTAGACTCAATTGTTTTTTTTCATTAAGATCAATGCACTGTATTTCTGATTCAGAATTGAATATTTCGTCTGATCTATTCAAAACATCTTGAAAATCTGGAATTGGGCTCGAATAATGACCAGGAGGAAAAGACAGTCTGTAAAAGCCAAGTTTTCTTGTGAGTGTTTTTAAAATATTCATTTCGTTTTTGTTTTATTGATGCAAGTGTGATTTAAACAATGATTTGTTTAGCAGAAAAGTTTGAGCATTAATTTTCACGAAAAACAATTTTTGTTTTTATCACAAATTCTTAAAGGCGGTTCAAAGTTAAGAGTAATTAAATTAAAGTAAATTGGCAGGTAGGAAAAAAATCGTTTAATATAGCATAAAAAGTCTTTTCTGTAATTTGAATTCATCTTCCAAAGAAAGATTGAATTTATTATTATATTTCCAATACATAGAAAAAGGAATAACAAATATCCAAAAAACCCTCGGTTTTTTCTATATAATAGTGCTGTAGAAATCATCCTTTGATTAATATTCCATTCAGATGATATTGAACTTTCACCCTCAAGATGAATAATTTTTAAATCACTATAATGCTTCAGTTTTCCTCCTCTTTTTCTAACCCTATGGCATAATTCAAATTCTTCTGCATAAAGAAAAAAGTCTTCATCAAAGTAACCGATATCGTTCATTCTTTTCCTGTCAAATATTAAACATGCACCATGAAGAGCTTTTATTTCTGCTGCTTTTCTACTTTTAAAATATTTGCCAAAAAAGTAATCAAAGAGTAAGTTGTTCAAAAGAATTTCAGAAAATGCAGAATTTTTAAAAAACACGGACTTTTGCAATATATAATCTTGATTAATCAATTGACAGGAAGCGATTTTAATGCTTTTAGGTTCGGAAATATAACGAATAACTAATTCGTGAATAGAGTTGTCAATTATAATGGTATCAGAATTAAGTAATAAAATCAAATCATGCTTTGCATAACTTATTCCCTTATTATTTGCTCTGCCAAAGCCCTCGTTTTTCAAATTCTGAATCCATATAACATCTGAATATTCGTTTGTTATTAAGTTTTTACTGTCATCACACGAATTGTTATCAACAATAATGATTTCTTTTTCAATATTATGTAGGTGCTTCTTAATTGATTCAACGCATTGGATAATCAAATCAGGAGTCCTATAATTGACAATTATTATTGATAATGACGCGTTCATTGTTTTCCGATTACTTTTTTCAATAACGATTTGTTCCAAATATAATACGAGTTTTTTAAAGCAAAAATTGTAAATTGAGAATACATGCGAATTGTCTTTGCGGATTTCAAAGATAAGTGTAACAGACGATAACTTAGCGAGTCCATCAACTCGCGACGGTGAATATTTATCTCTGTTTTCCCAAGCCCTATAAGATACTTAACAATTAAGAAATATTCTGATACAAAATTGGGTTCACTGGTTTTTGACCGTGCAGTGTTTTCGTGAAACCTGAAATAGTTCAATGGTTTGGTTGAATAAAAATAAATTTTGGAATCAGAAAGTATTTGAATCCATTTAATCCAATCGCCACAAAGTCTGAATTTCAAATAGTAATTATCTGTTTGAATGAAATTTTGTTTTCTAAAAACTATGCAGCTTGCATTCAGCAACATGTTGTCTTTTAGCAAATGCCTGGTAATTTCATCAATACCTGAGATATTGTAGTCATCAGAATATTGCAGTGATATGGACTCATCCGGCAATATGCTTTGTCCACGATATTTTGTGTAATTGTTTGATGAATCAATGAGGTAGGATTTACAGTATGCAAGTCCAACTTCCTCATTTTTTTCCATTATTTCAATTAAAATAGAGAGGAATTCCACATCCGCAAAATCATCGCTTTCAGCAATCCAAATATATTTTCCTCTTGAAACAGCAATCCCTTTTTCCCATTGAAGGAAAGGATTACCACTATTTACATTATTATACAGAATATGACTGACCTTATTGTTTGCCCTGTATTTCTCAATTATTTCCCTGCTGTTGTCAGATGAATAATCATCAAGAATTATCAATTCAAAATCCGAAAAAGTTTGATTTAATATGGATTCCAATCTTTCAAAAAGAAATTTTCCATGATTGTAATTCGGAACAACAACAGAAACCAGTGGTGTCTCCATAGCTTTTAATGTAGTATTGAACCATCTTTTTTACGCAGCATATCTTCCTCATCAAAGGATTCAATTCGATCAGAAAGCCAGTCCGAAAAACTAAACAACTCGAAAAGATTCTTGTTGTAATACCTGTGCCTGTGCTCAATTTCATAGTCGTATTTATACCAGAAGAGATCTACCAGAATAGAATCTATCACTATAAAGTAGTTTCGATAAACTTCAATTGAGTTTATGATTGATGGAGGCGTCGGGACGCCCAGTTTTTTCAAATAATTTGTGCAATAATATGTTTCAGCGACATTTTTTTCGAATAATTCTCCTATTGATAAATTCATGATATCCCGACGATCAATTTCTCTTTCGTCTTCACTCGCTTCCCAATATTTTTTCATATCCTGGATGGCGCCAAACATGCACATGTCACCAATCGAATATGGCCGGTATTTAAGTGTAGTAAAATTCACGGACACAATTCTGCTGGTCTGAAGTGGACTTGTAGGGGGAAACAATCGAATGAGACCAAGCACTAAATTAAAAGTTTGAGAGTTGTAAATCCGTTGATCTGACCTTGTTTTCAAAATATACTCAACATTGTTTTTCTCAAGTTCGTATATTCCGCTGATGGTAGAAAAAACCTGATAATTTGAATTTAATGCACCTGGCTTTCCCGGTTTTTTATTCATAAGAACTGTTACACCCAGCTCTTTTATTCTGGCAGCATAAGACGCGTCGGAGTCTTCCCATGTAGAAACAACTATGTTGGCACCTTTGAATATAGTTTTATACAACCTTACTGTTTCAAGTGTGAAGTCCTCGGTTTCGACCAAAGGTCCTTGAATTACAATGCCAATACGATTATCAACCGGCTTTCCTTTTAATGATACTCCTGATGCTTTTTTAGGTCTGAGGTGATAGGAAAAGAATGCATCATTTCTTTTTTCGATTTTTTCGGAAAGAACAGGGAGGTTGTTGTGAATAACTGCTGGCGGCATATAACGTGCTATGCATCCGAAGAATTTTGTCAATATTGCAATTACCGCTTTTTTCATTTTTGCAGAAACAGTTCAAGTTCTTGCGGAGTACCAAGAATGTCAAAGCTCTCTACTTTGTCAAGTCTGAATTTTTTCCCCTTTTCGATCAATCTGTTATATAATGGCGCAATATAAAACTCATTGTTTACAGTTTCCTTATTTGATATTGCTTTTTCTGCTGCATCGAAAAACCAGACTGCTTTTTGAAAATGGTATAGCCCGGTCAATGCGTTGGGGCTGATTACTTTCTTTTCAGCCACTTCAACAATAAAATGCTCGGAGTCCGTTCTGGCATAACTGAATTGGGGCGCCTGAGAGCAGAATGATCCCAGAATTCCGTCATGAGAATGATCCAGAAGGTTATTCCGTAGTGTTGTGCTTTGAAATGCAGTATCAATATTAAAAATTAAAAGTGGTGATTCAGTGGGAATTGAATCTTTGGCAATGAGGACCGTTTCAGCTTGTCCCCTGGTTACAGAGTCAATGTAAATCTGCATAACCGGACATACAGAACCATATTTGCTCTCTATGAACGAATCAACCGAAAATTTTGATTTATGCTCTGAAAGCCCGATGAATATCAGTCTGGTACATAAATCAAGAGGCAAAGAGTCAATGCTCCATTCAAGTAATGTTTTCCCTTTTGCTCTTATGAGCATTTTTGGAACATCAAATCCACCATCAACAAATCGCTGGCCCTTTCCGGCCATCGGAATCACAAATATCATACAGTGCCTTTGAGTTGTTTTTCTTTATTAACAGGCATGTTGCTGCCATCTCCTTCAATCATTTCCCATGTTTCAAAACGCAACCCGTTGTCATCAATATAAATATCTGCCCATGGCTTGCCAAAATGAATTTCATCGTATGGGATTTGGTGTTTTTCAAGCCAGTTAAGCGTTTTCTGACCAATTCGAGCAATAACTTTTCCTACATCTCCGTCGCATGTTTTCATATGCCGGGCTGTGAACAGAATGATATAATGTCCGTTGTCTCTCAGTTGTTGAAGTTTTTCAACCGCACCTGGAACGGGATCCAGTTCGTCATAACTTTGACCAACATTTTTAAGTTTGGCAACAACGCCATCAAGGTCTATACAGATTCTCATAATTTTGCAAGTGAAGTATTAAACAAATACAATCCATGAAGATACATTGCTGTTTGACGATCTTCATTGTCAGAATGCAGCGGAGGCATTGACAGGAACAGTGTGGATACGATCAGATCTACAATTGTCTTGTCGTATCCTTTTTTTTCGATCAGATCGTTGCAAAGGTATTCAACAATGGGGGCGCATTTCCGTTTCAGAAATGATATGGTAAAACCGTTATTGTGCTTTGCTATCTGATACAGGTTATTCACAAAATAATCATACCCCCCTAAAGCACTGTGGGCGAGTTTTGCAATATCATACAACGGGTCGCCAAATATCCCGGCATGGCCATTTCCAAAACTTCCCCGTGCATCGATAAGTTTGATTAACCCAGAGGAATAATCAAACAGAATGTTGTTGAAACAAAAATCACCATGCATAACAGCAAAGCTATTCCTGTCGTAAACTTTATCCAAGGTTTTTGAATATTTTTCTGCAAGTTCTTTGATCGGAAGGCATCTGAACCCGTTGACAACAATGGTTTCTTCCGTAAGTTTTCTATTGTAACTGCTTTGTGATGCAAATCTTGAAATTCTTTCAATCACCTTATTTTGATAAAAATCGAGAAATGCCGTATGTGAAATTTCACAATGATAACCGGAAAATATTTCTAGAACCAGATCCAGTTTTTTAAATAGTTTGCGCCATGAAGAATCGCTTATATCCCAATACAGAAATAATTCGCTGACACTCGGATAAGCATAGTATTCCATTTTACAGCTACTGAAATTATTTTCTTCTGATGGTTTTTCAAAGATACGTGGAAAAAACACCTTTAAATTTTCGGGCAAATTCTCAATAAAATTGATTTCATCAATGAGTTTTTTATTGTTGGATGATTTTTTCTGAAGAATACCTGAAGAATCAATTCGAATGTTATTGAAGCCACGGCAGGAGATAAGACTCTGTCGTGCTTCATAGTAATTCGCTTCATGACCACAATCGATCCAGTCTGTTTCAATGAAATCAAGCGCGGTACGGCTGTAAATATGCTTCACAATGCTAAGCAGATCCGTGTCGGTTGAATTGGCCTGAGCTGCTTCGATCAAGGACTGCCGGTCAACACAAAACACGCCCTGGAAAGGCTTGCTGCCCGACGGTTTTTGCTTTTCAGTCTTGTGGAAAAATCTGACAGGATTTGTGCTGGTATTAATGTATGAGCAATTAATAAGGATATCGTCAGAGTTTCCGACAAGCACATTGTTTTTCGCGGGAAAATAAACGGGAATAGTTGTAACAACATTTACAATTACTGTTTCATTCAGCGAGACTGCAGCAATGGCAGCATTAAGACTATCATTGACATTTCGTGTTTTACTGACAGGCAGTATCGAAATCCTGTCTTTGTAATACATCAGCTCACTGGAGACAACATCAGTGAATTCTTCACTGATGACTAGAATTATGTCGGTATCTTTCTGTTGAAGATAAAAGTCAATTATATACGTGGCGAGTGGCCGGGTATTGAGCGGGATGAGTGCAGGACTTCCGCAGTTGAAATTCAGATAATGAAGCTTGCTGCTGATGTCGCCGGCTGCAAGAATTATTACAGACTTATTCATGATGATGAGTTTTTGAATGCCATGCAGGCCTGAATAAGCTTGCATACCCTTTGGTGTCAATTACCGGAAAGCGGCAACCAGTGGTGTTTCTGTTCATCATATAGAACTTCAGGTCACCTTTGCCTCTGGTAATGAATTTGACATCATGAATTCCAAAATCAATCCTCACATAGTAATTGCCTTTTGTCAGGGAATAAGGAGGGATAATAAATGTTTCAGTATAAATTCCTGGCTCAGCAGTTGAAGAAATTGATATATCATAGTCTCCCTTTATCGTATATGCCAGTTCGTAATCGTACTCGGATTTCAGGTGAAATCCAACTACTAAATTTTTTGTGGGTTTAATAACCTGGTATGTTATATTCACAGTTACAGGCATATCAGTGAATAAATCGCCATCATTCAGATCAATCAGGGTTTCCAGCAGACGCGCATTATCATCACCTTCGGATCCGGACCAACGCGTAAATGAAGTTTCATTTTCTTCGTTGTATAATCGAACAATCTGAGTCGCACTATCAACCGCCATCACATTTCCGTTGTTCAGAAAAATCCCGGTTTTGCAAAGTGTGTTTACAGCCTGCATGTTATGGCTCACAAACAATACGGTCCTTCCGTCGCCCTTGCTTACATCCTGCATTTTGCCAATAGCTTTTTTCTGAAATTCAGTATCTCCAACCGCAAGGACCTCGTCAACAACAAGTATTTCAGGTTCAAGATGGGCGGCAATAGCGAATCCGAGACGTACTGTCATGCCGCTGGAATATCGCTTGACGGGAGTTTCAATAAAGCGTTCTACTCCTGCAAAGGTCACAATTTCATCCAGTTTCCGGGTAATTTCAGATTTTGACATGCCCATAATTGAGCCATTCATGTAAATATTTTCGCGCCCCGTCATTTCCGGGTGAAACCCAGTGCCGACTTCAAGGAGAGAAGCAATGCGTCCTTTATACTGAACTGTGCCAGTAGTAGGTTTTGTAACCTTTGACAGTATTTTGAGAAGAGTTGATTTTCCTGCACCGTTTCTGCCGACAATACCAACAACATCACCCTGTTTAATGTCCAGATTTATGTCTTTGAGAGCCCAGACGTATTCCGAGTTGCCTCTGACAGAACGATCATTGGTTTCTCCGATTTTAAGATATGGATCTTCCATCCCGCGGACATTTACAGTCCACCAGCGTTTGAGATCATGCGAAAGTGTACCGGTTCCCACAACTCCCAGCCGGTACTGTTTGCTCAGGTTTTCAATCTTAATCGCAATATCGCTCATCTGAATAATTGAGTTTCAGGGAAAAAATAAACATGCAAAAGTACAAAATATATCCTTCTTTCACAATGTTATCCGGCATATTACATGATTGAACAGATTAATACATCAGTTTTACTATACCATATCCCATGTTTTGCACAGTAATTTTACCAATTACATTAAGGGATCTTGCATAAACAGATATATTTAAAGACTTTTTACAATTCCACTTTTCAACGTCAGAAATGAGTTTGATATTTGAAAAATTATTTTGCGCACAATAGAAAATTTTATTTGCTAAACTGTATCCATGAAAGTTTTTTCGACACGATTAAATACAATAAATCCCAGAAACAACACTATCGTCATAAATCCAAAACTATAGGCCAGCCATTCCCAGGAAAATACGCCGAATCCCGTAGCGCCATACTTAAAAGTTTCAACAATTGATGTCATCGGATTTAGTTGAACGATCCAATGCTTACCGGATTCAATGGAATTCAGCGGGTAAATAATTGGAGTCATATACATCCATAACTGAACACCAAACTGAAGAAGAAACGAGAGATCCCTGTATTTTGTGGTCAGTGATGAGAAGATAATTCCGAATCCTAGACTTAATCCGGCTGTCATCAGTACAAGGATGGGGAAAAGTAAAGCGTATTGATTTATTGAAATATCAGCCCCTGAAAACCAGAACCAGAGCCAGATTGCAATAAAAATAATCAGTTGAATCAGAAATCTCACCAGGTTGGCAATGGTAATTGACACAGGAACAACAAGCCGGGGAAAATAAACTTTCCCGAATACACCCTGATTTTCAATAAAAATTTTTGAATTTCTGGTGAGGCAATCTGAGAAATAGTTCCAGATAACAAGCCCGGCAAAATAGAACAGCGCCTGAGGTATTCCGTCTGTTGAAATACCGGCAAAATTGCCAAACACCACAATAAACATGATGGTGGTTAATACCGGCTGAATGATGAACCAGAGCGGTCCGAGAATGGTTTGTTTGTAAAAGGTGACAATATCGCGTTTCACGTACATGCGCACCAGATCCCTGTAAGCCCAGAGTTCTCTCAGGTTCAGATCGAGCAACGAACTGCGCGGGCGTATAGTCTCTGTCCATTCAGTATTTTCTTCCTGTCTGCTTTTGCTCATAGGGTGCAAAAGTACAAAATCATATTTTACTAAGTCCCCGGACTCATACTACTTAGTCCCCGGGCCCCATACTACCAATCCCCGGGCCCCGACCCGGGGTCTCCTCGCTTGCCACGTTTCACGTGGTCGCGGTACGAAGCAATTACCACGCAGCCCCTTCCCTACAGCCCAAAGCCGCAGCCGCCAATGACTGAGAAGACAATGGCTGAGAAGGCTTTCCAGGAGATCCCGGGTCAAGCCCGGGAATAATAACGCCAAACGGCTTTACGGCCGGGAATAACAACGCCATGGCGGCTCTGCGACTATGACTCATAATCTCCGGGTCAATGCGTCTTCAGCCTTCAACATATTAAACATCCCCACCAAATATTCATCTAAATAAAACTGTAGTCTCTCAGGATTTTCCGTATTTTTGTATTACTTCTTCAAATGTTTTTTCAAATGAACAAAATATATCCAACTCATTCAAACAACAATGCTCGTACAGTAATCCTGACGTTACTACTCTTCCACATTTTCACATTTTCACATTTTCACATTTTCTCCCAAACCCGTCCCGACCAAATCCCCGGCCTCCAACTCTGGCTTCGCGCCGATTCCAACGTAGTTCTAAGCGGTGATACTGTTGTTTCATGGAACGATTGCAGCGGAAATAACTACATTCTTGGGCAGCCAATCTTAAATCAAAGGCCAAAATTAGTATCAAATGGCTTGTCTAATATGCCGTCTATTAGTTTCGATGGGCAAAACGATTATATGAATTGTGAATTCAGTAGTAATCTTTCAACGCCCAATACTGTATTTGCTTTATTCAAAACAAATACCGCAGATTTTCAAGTTGTCATTAGTGGGTTCAATGAATTCCAAGATATAAACTATTGGTTTGGAGGTATAAATCTGAGAATTGGAGCAGATTTAGTGCATTTCGATAAATCTGCACCATTTGGCTTTACAATAATTTCGGGTTTTTTTATTAACCCAATTTCAAAAATATATGAAAATGGTGTATTAAAGCAATCAGGTTATTTAGCAAATACATCCATCTCTGGGGTGACTTTAGGTTCATATTACGGTCACGATGCTGCATTTTTAAATGGTGAAATTTCTGAAATTATATTGTACAATGCTCAATTATCAAGTACAGATCAGATAGGTGTTGAGAGATACTTAATGGACAAATACGCCCCTCCCATCAATCTCGGCCCCGACACCACCATCGCTCATGGCTTTTGTCCTTTCAAAATTAAAGCAGGTTCGGGCTACACCTCCTACCTCTGGTCCACCGGTTCCACAGCCGATTCCATCGTGGTGAATGAGAGTGGCGATTATTGGGTGCAGGTAACCGATATTTTCAATCGCACCAGCCGTGATACCATTCATGTGCAGTATCCGTACACGGCGCTGCCCGACAGTGGTTTATGCCTCACCGATACCCTCACCATGAACACCGGCCTCGATCATGCCTATTCGTTTTTGTGGATCGATGGCAGTACCGACAGTTTGCTGAATGTATGGGAGCCCGGTGAGTACTGGGTGCAGATAACCGACAGCACAGCGGCGCATTGCTCGGTGCTAGACAGTTTTGTGGTGGTGGCCGATTCATTTCCGGTGCAGGCCTCGCTGGGTCCCGATGTCTCGATGTGTGCCGGCAATGAAATTGCGCTGGTGGCGGGCATTGAGCCCGGCATTGAGTATGCCTGGAGTACCGGCGATTCAACGGCACAGCTGCCGGTGTACACGACCGGCAATTACAGCCTTACAGTTACCAACCTCAATGGCTGTGTGGCCCGCGATTCCATCGCGGTGAACATTATTGGCGTCAAGCCCACGGTTGCCTTCAATTCCGATACGCCTTGTCTGGGCGATGCTACTGCCTTTACCGATGCCTCGTATGCGGCGGCACCCGATGGTATTGCGGCATGGAGCTGGAATTTTGCGGGGCAGGGAACATCGGCGCTGCAAAACCCGCAGTTTGAATTCGGTGCGGCCGGCGATTA
>Ga0116152_10001990_pt1 | contig 16637 bp, 15 predicted proteins | sample AD_UKC119_MetaG_FD_89894 | JGI IMG/M metagenome (GOLD analysis project Ga0116152, IMG submission 89894) | Active sludge microbial communities of municipal wastewater-treating anaerobic digesters from Hong Kong - AD_UKC119_MetaG | ecosystem: Engineered > Bioreactor > Anaerobic > Digestate... | reverse complement strand
CCGGTGTTGGAGCTGGAACCGGAGTGGGAGCTGGGCCCGGTGTTGGAGCTGGAACCGGTGTTGGAGCTGGAACCGGTGTTGGAGCTGGAACCGGTGTTGGAGTTGGAACCGGTGTTGGAGCTGGAACCGGTGTTGGAGCTGGAACCGGAGTGGGAGCTGGGCCCGGCGTGGGTGCTGGGGCCGGTGCTGAAGCTCCACCGGCACCAAATTGGCTCAGCAGACTGGAAACCAGGTTGCTGAGCCTGGCTGGAAGACGCGGATTCCGTGCCAGCTGGTTCAGCAGGCCCTGAAAGGCAGCGCCGGCATTGGCGTTATTGGCAGCCGAGGGGCTGGATTGGCGATTGGCGCGCGCACTGGCAGCTGCCTGTGCATGGGCAGGTGGAAAGTTAGGCATGGTTTTTCTCAACAATTGGGTTTACAGCAAGCCCGCCAGATGGCAGGAAGGCCCCAGCATGTTGAGAGGTCACGCTGTTTGCCCGGCTTTCAGGGATAAAAGGTTCGGGGATGGAGACAGCCGGATTCCAGAGGCTGATTGCCGGTCAATCCGGCCCCAGCCCCAGTAACTGCTCCAGCCGGGCCTGTGACTGCCGGACGGGATCCAGCAGTCCCCGGGAGGCCAGCCAGCCTTCAGTATTGCAGGTCTGGCTGTAACGCTCGCCCGAATCACAGATCAGGCTTACCAGCGAGGCCGTCTGTCCGGCCTGCTGCAGCTGCTGTGCCAGTGGAATCAGGGCGCTGAAGCTGGTGCCGGTCGAGGGGCCGATACGGCGGTTCAGCAGCCGTCCCAGTACGCGCATGGCGGCAAGGCTGTCACAGTCAGGCACCGTCACCATCTCGTCGACCACGCTGCGGATGAAAGAAGGTTCAACCCTCGGACGACCGATGCCCTCGATACGCGAGCTGCGGTCCGATATCAGCCCGTTATCACCCGTGCGCCAGTAATCATGAAACACCGAATATTCCGGGTCGGCCACCCGCACGCGGGTCTTGTGACAGGCATAGCGGATATAACGCCCGATGGTGGCGCTGGTCCCGCCGGTACCGGCCCCGACCACGATGGTGTGCGGTACCGGATGCCGCTCGCGCTGCATCTGCTGAAAGATGGATTCGGCAATATTGTTGTTGCCACGCCAGTCGGTAGCGCGTTCGGCATAGGTGAACTGATCCATGTAATGCCCGCCGCTATCGTGTGCCAGCTGTTGTGATGCACTGTAGATGTCGGCGGCCTGTGCCACCAGATGACAGCGGCCACCGTAGTTTTCGATGGCCCTGATTTTGTCCTGGCTGGTGCTTGCGGGCATGACGGCGATGAAGGGCAGACCCAGCAGGCGTGCAAAGTAGGCTTCCGAGACGGCGGTTGAACCGCTGGAGGCTTCGACAAGGGTGCTGCCCTCCCTGATCCAGCCATTGCTGAGACCATACAGGAACAGCGAGCGTGCCAGCCGGTGCTTGAGGCTGCCGGTCGGATGGGTCGATTCATCCTTGAAGTAGATGTCGATGGCCGGAAAGGCATCCAGCGGCAGGTGGATCAGGTGGGTATCGGCGGAACGCTGATAATCCGCTTCGATTTTGCGAATGGCCGTGCTGGTCCAGTTCATGTGACGCTCCTTAGGTCCCCTGTTGTCTGGCACAGTATCAGAAACGCTGCCTGCGGAACAGGTCGGGCCGGCTGGTGTGGAGCCCTGTCTGTGCCGACCGGAAAACGGTGACCGGAAGCGATGGTACCGAAGGGAAGGATTCAGCCGGATGAACCGGGTGATCGGCCCGCATTTTTTCGCTATCATGCCCTTCCTTTTGCTGAAACAGCGCCTGGATACGCAGACATGCAGAAATTTATCATTGAAGGTGGGGTCGCCCTGGATGGCGAAGTGACCATTTCCGGGGCCAAGAATGCAGTGCTCCCGCTGCAGGCTGCCACCCTGCTGGCGGATACGCCCATGACCATCCGCAATGTACCGCGCCTCAAGGATGTGCAGACCCTGGCTGCGGTGATCGAGGGCATGGGGGTCAGGGTCAGTTTTGATGCGGACAACAACATCCATACCGATACCGGCGGCATCCATACCTTTGCGGCACCCTATGAGCTGGTGCGTACCATGCGGGCCTCGATTCTGGTGCTGGGGCCGATGGTGGCGCGTTTCGGACAGGCGGAAGTGTCATTGCCGGGGGGATGTGCCATCGGCGACCGGCCCGTCAACCTGCACATTGCCGGGCTGGAGGCCATGGGGGCTGAAATCCGGGTGGAGGAAGGCTATATCCGCGCTCGGGCCAAACGCCTCAAGGGGGCACGCATTGTCATGGAAATGGTCAGCGTGACCGGGACCGAGAATCTGCTGATGGCGGCAACCCTGGCGGAAGGGCGCACCGTGATTGAAAATGCGGCGCGGGAACCGGAGGTTACCGACCTGGCCCGCTGCCTGATTGCCATGGGGGCGAATATCGAAGGGGTGGGCACCGACCGGCTGGTGATCGAGGGGGTTGAGCGCCTGCACGGGGTGGATTACCGGGTGCTGCCCGACCGGATTGAAACCGGGACATTTCTCGCTGCCGGTGCCATCAGTGGTGGGCGGGTGCGCACGTGCAGTGCGGCACCCGACACTCTGGATGCGGTGTTGCAGAAGTTCACCGAGGCCGGGGCCGACCTCCGCACCGGGGATGACTGGATCGAGCTGGACATGCGCGGACGCACCCTGAAGGCAGTGGATATCCGCACCGATCCGTATCCGGCCTTCCCGACCGACATGCAGGCCCAGTTCATGGCCATGAATGCCTGTTCCCGGGGAATTGGCGTGGTGGTGGAAACCATTTTCGAGAACCGCATGATGCATGTTGCAGAGCTCAAGCGGCTGGGAGCCAATATCCGCCTGGAAGGTAATACTGCCATTGTGGCCGGAATGCCTTACCTCAAAGGCGCACCGGTTATGGCCACTGACCTGCGGGCCTCTGCCTGCCTGATTCTGGCCGGACTGGCCGCCCAGGGCCGGACCACCGTGGACCGTATCTACCACACCGACCGGGGTTATGAATGTATCGAATACAAACTGGCCGGGCTCGGGGCCAGGATTGAACGGGTCAATGCCTGATGAATGCTGCCATGAAGTCACAAACGCTTACGATAGCCCTGTCCAAGGGACGCATTTTCAAGGAAACCGTGCCGCTTTTGAAGGCTGCCGGCATTGAGCCGCTGGATGATCCGGAAACCAGCCGCAAGCTGATTCTGGATACCAGCCAGCCACAGGTGAAGCTGGTGATTATCCGCGCCACCGATGTGCCGACCTATGTGCAGTACGGTGCTGCCGATCTGGGGGTGGCCGGCAAGGACGTGCTGATGGAACATGGCGGGCAGGGCCTGTTCGAGATGCTGGACCTGAAGATTGCCAACTGCCGGCTGATGGTGGCCGGTTTTGCCGGACGACCCCTGCCGGCGGAACGCCTGCGGGTGGCGACCAAGTTTGTCAACTGTGCGCGGCACTATTTTGCTGCACAGGGTCGACAGGTTGACCTGATCAAGCTGTACGGCTCCATGGAGCTGGCACCGCTGGTCGGGCTGGCTGACTGTATTGTTGATCTGGTTGACACCGGTAATACACTGAGGGCCAACGGCCTCGAACCCCTGGAGCACATGGCGGACATCAGCTCGCGTCTGGTGGTCAACCGTGCCTCCATGACGCTTAAACATGCCCGGATTGAAACACTGCTGGCACAGGTAGCCCAGGCAGTCGAACACAGGACACGCAGATGAAATACCAGACTGACGATTTACGCATTATCGGCAAGGACGAGCTGACCTCGCCCCAGGCCGTGCATGTCGAACTGCCCCTGAACGAGGTGGCCAGCGAGACCATCTACAAGGGGCGTCAGGCCGCCCATGAAATCATCCACGGGCGTGATGACCGCCTGCTGGTGGTGGTGGGGCCGTGTTCCATCCATGATGTGGAGGCGGCTCTGGAGTATGCCACCCGTCTCAAGGCGCTGCGTCCGGAGCTGGAGCGGGACCTGCACCTGATCATGCGGGTGTATTTTGAGAAGCCGCGCACCAGTGTTGGCTGGAAGGGGCTGATCAATGATCCGGATATGGACAACAGCTTCAAGATCAACAAGGGCCTGCGCATGGCACGCAAGCTGCTGCTGGACCTGGCCGACATGGGGATTCCGGCGGCGACCGAGTTTCTGGACCTGATCAGCCCGCAGTATGTGGCCGATCTGGTGAGTTGGGGAGCCATCGGGGCGCGGACCACGGAAAGTCAGGGCCACCGTGAGCTGGCTTCCGGAATTTCCTGCCCCATCGGTTTCAAGAACGGCACCTACGGCAATGTCAATATCGCCATCAATGCCATTTCTGCTGCCCTGCGTCCACACCATTTCCTGTCCGTGACCAAGGAAGGCCATACCGCCATTTTTGCCACCCGTGGCAATGAGGACTGCCATATCATCCTGCGCGGCGGCAAGGAGCCGAACTACGACGCAGACAGTGTGGCGGCGGCAGTGGATGCGCTGCACCAGGAAGGATTACCCCCCTACCTGATGGTGGATTTCAGCCATGCCAACAGCAGCAAAGATTATCACCGTCAGTCTGAAGTGAGCCATGATGTTGCCGCCCAGATCGCCGCCGGGCAGAAAGCCATCTGCGGGGTGATGATTGAAAGCCATCTGGTGGAGGGCAACCAGAAAGCCGATGGCAAACAGCGTGAAGAGCTGGTCTACGGCCAGAGTGTGACCGATGCCTGTATCAGCTGGGAAACCACCGAGCAGGTATTGCGGGAACTGGCCGGTGCGGTACGGGCCAGAAGGGCGGTGAAATAATGGGTCTTCAGCGACTTGACCGCACACAGGCGGATTTCTGGCCCCGGCTGCAGGCACTGCTGGCCTGGGAAAGTGTCTCGGATGAGGCGGTGTTCGGGACCGTCAATACCATCCTGAAGGACGTGCGCAATCGGGGTGATGCTGCGGTGGTGGAATACACCAACCGCTTTGACCGCATGCAGGCCGCCTCCCTGGCTGATCTGGTGGTGTCACCCGCACGCCTGTCACAGGCGCGGGCTGCGATTCCGGCAACACAGCTGCAGGCACTGGAACAGGCGGCAGCCCGTATCCGCGCCTATGCCGGGCATCAGAAACTGGAATCCTGGTCTTATACCGAAGCGGATGGCACACTGCTGGGCCAGCAGGTCACCGCCCTGGACCGGGTAGGGCTTTATGTGCCTGGTGGCAAGGCTGCCTATCCGTCCTCGGTACTGATGAATGCGATTCCGGCCAAGGTGGCCGGGGTGCCGGAGCTGATCATGGTGGTGCCGACACCGGGCGGGGAGATGAATGATCTGGTGCTGGCAGCAGCCACGGTGGCCGGGGTGGACCGGGTATTTGCCATTGGCGGAGCACAGGCCGTGGCTGCGCTGGCCTATGGTACGGAAACCGTGCCGCAGGTGGACAAGATTGTCGGGCCGGGCAATATCTATGTGGCCACGGCCAAGCGCATGGTGTTCGGCACCGTCGGCATCGACATGATTGCCGGACCCTCCGAGATACTGGTGCTGTGCGATGGCCGGACTGATCCGGACTGGATTGCCATGGACCTGTTCTCGCAGGCCGAGCATGACGAGGATGCGCAGGCGATTCTGGTCTCTCCGGATTCGGCCTTTCTGGATCAGGTGGCCGCCAGCATTGAGCGTCAGCTGGTCGACCTGCCGCGCCGGGAGATTATCCGGGCATCCCTGCAGAATCGGGGAGCACTGATTCAGGTGACCGATATGGTGCAGGCGCTGGAAGTGGCCAATTACATTGCACCGGAACATCTGGAGCTGTCGGTGGCCGAGCCTGAGGCCCTGTTGCCGCAGATTCGGCATGCCGGAGCGGTTTTCATGGGGCGTTATACCGCTGAGGCGCTGGGCGATTACTGCGCCGGTCCCAATCATGTCCTGCCAACTTCACGCACCGCACGCTTTTCCAGTCCGCTGGGGGTGTATGATTTCCAGAAGCGCTCTTCACTCATCAACTGCTCGGCACCGGGAGCCTCCCGGCTCGGCAGGGTGGCATCCGTGCTGGCGCGCGGGGAAGGGCTGGTGGCGCATGCGTGCTCGGCAGAGTACCGGATCAGTGACTGATGCCTTCCGAAGGCTTTGAGCCGACCAGTCTCTACAGCCAGGTCCGGCTGGCCGGGTTTCCGGTTTATATCTCGTCACAGTTTGCTCTCGGCAAGGTCGGCCTGCGGCGGAAAACCCTGGAGGAACTGGGGCGGCAGCTGACCCGGATTGCGGCTGTCGTGCCATCGAAAGCCTTCCAGTCCCTGCTGCAGGTCCCGTTCTGGGTCGAGCTGGATACCGGTCCGGCAGGCGCGGTGTTTCATTACAGCGAGGACTGGCTGAACCGGCACGACATGAATCCGGACAAGGCCCGATCGGTGGAGATACAGAATGCCCGGCACTTTCTGGAATGGACCCGGCGGGACCAGCCCTGGCTCATCCTGCATGAACTGTCGCATGGCTATCACTGGATGCATGTCAAGGCGTTTGACGGGGTGATCCGCAAGGCGTTTGAACATGCCAGAAGCGCCGGGCTTTATGACAGCGTGGACTATGTCGGCGGTTTTCGGCGCAAGGCTTATGCCCTGACCAATGAGCGCGAGTATTTTGCCGAGCTCACCGAGTCGTATTTCGGGCGCAATGATTATTATCCTTTCAATCGCGAGCAGCTGCGGGCATTTGATCCGGACGGTTTTCATGCCCTGCAGCAGATATGGGGTGAGTAGGCGACAGACCCTGTTGCTGCAGCCAGTGAAGCAGGCGTTGCCCCAGCCAGTAGTCCGGCTTCCACGGCCAGCCGCCACTGATAAAACCCACATGGCCGGCCCCGGCACATAATTCCAGCGTCACCCCCGGTCCCAGCTCCGCTGTTTCCGGTACGGTCTGCGGCTGCATGAAGGGATCATGCGGGTCGTGCAGGATCAGGGTCGGCGTGCGGATGGCGGCCAGAAACGGACGACTGCTGCAACGCCGGTAGTAATCTTCGGCATCCCTGAAGCCATTCACGGGGGCTGTCACTGCTTCGTCAAACTGGCGCAGGGTTCTGATCCGCTGTGGATCAAGGCCGAGCGGGTTGCCCCGTACTGCCAGCTTGTCATGCAGCATCTTGCGCAGCTCCTTCAGGATGTAGCGTCCATACAGCCCCGAAAGTCCGCGTGTCAGACGCCGTGAGCAATCCTGCAGCCGGAAGGGCACGGAAATCGCCACCGCGGTTCTGAGCCAGCCCGAATCATCATGCCCTGCCGTTTCCCCCAGGTACTTGAGCAGCAGGTTGCCGCCCAGTGAGACACCGATAATGGCCTGTGGCAGGGCCTGGCGGGCCTTGAGAATAGCCAGTACCGCTGCCAGGTCCCGACTGGCACCCGAATGATAACTGCATGGCAGGCGGTTGGGTTCCGGACCGCTGCCGCGCAGGGCCAGAAACAGCCCCTGATAGCCCTGCTGCTGCAACAGGGGCAGCAGCAGGCGCACATAATGCGAGTCGGCATTACCACCCAGACCATGAATCAGCATCACCGTGGGGGCATCCGGCTGGCGGGGCGTCATCCAGCCCAGCTCCATGAAATCACCATCAGGCAGTTCCAGGCGTTCGCGCTGCAGGGCTGCCGGTGGCAGATGCCCCAGCAGGGTGGGGTAGAGGGTCTGCAGGTGCGCATGCGGCAACCACCAGGCCGGACGGAAAGGCAAGGGTGTCATATACATGGATGCAGTATGCGCAATGCCTTTTGCACTGGCAAATTTCGGCTTTCCGGGATTTTCCGTGGTTGGGTACATCTCATGCCTGAAACCGCAGGGTCACAAGGGAACGGAAGGTGCGTCAGGCATCTGCTCAGGAAAGTGCCTGCCGTACCAGTGCCCCGTGATGCAGGATGACCTTGCGGCTCAGTTCATGTGCACAGCGGATTGCCGTGGGAATATCCGCCTCCCTTTCCAGCCGTGCTGCCAGATAAGCAGCATTGAAACTGTCTCCCGCCGAGGTGGTATCAACAGGTGTTTCACGCACCAGCCCTTCAACCACTCCCTGTCCTTCCACCCCGCCGTAATAAACGGCAGCCCCGCCGGCCTTGACCACAACCTGACGTGCCCCGCAGGCCAGATAGCGTGCCAGGGTTGTCTGCGGATCGGGATCACCGAAATAGCGGTTCTCATCATCAAAGCTTGGCAGTATCAGGTCGGCATGAGCCGCCATGGCCTCAATCTGATGGCACATACTGGCGCTGTCGGGCCAGAGATGGGGACGCAGATTGGAATCAAAGACCAGCCGGGTACCCTGGCTGCGCGCCCTGAGCAGTGCCTGCATCAGGTTGTTGCGGCTGTGCTCGGGCAGAATCGCCAGCGTGATGCCGGACAGGTAGGCGGTATGGGCACCGGTCAGCGCCCGTTCCAGTGGCTGCGGATCATCAGCCAGCCGCCGGGCCGCCGACTGTTCGCGCCAGTAGGAAAAGCTGCGCTCGCCGTTGCGCAGTGAAATCGCATACAGGCCGATCTCATGCCGGGAATCACGGCTGACATAGGCGGTTTCAATGCCTTCGAGGGCGAGAAAATCCATCATCTGCTGCGAAAACTCGCCCAGCCCCACGCGGGACAGGTAGCCGACGCGCCAGTGACCGGACAGCAGGCGACGCAGATACCAGGCGGTATTCAGGGTATCACCCGCAATACCCTGCTGCCACAGGCCGTGCTGACCGGCCTGTGACAACTCGACCATGGCCTCGCCAATGGACAGGATCAGGGGAGCTGTCATGGACGGGTACCTCAGTCCAGTGGTTTCCAGGCGATGACGTCCATTTCAACCCTGGCATCAATCATCAGGCGGGACTCCACCGTCGAGCGGGCGGGCGGATGTGCCATGAAATGCTTTTCAAATACCGCATTGAAAGAAGAAAAATCACGCGGATCATCAAGCCAGCAATTGACCTTGATGACATCTTCCAGCCCGCAACCGGCCAGGGCCAGTACCGATTTGATGTGCTCGATGACCTGTTCGGTCTGGGCGACAATGCCGCCGGGTACGACTTCGCCGTTGACGGTGGGCACCTGCCCGGAGACATACACATAGGCATCCGCCCGGACGGCCTTGGCAAACGGGCGTTTCTGGCCACCGGCCTGCGGATCGGCGGTATCATAACGGATCAGTCGGGCGGTGCTGGAGGCACCGGGCAGATTCGGGGTATTGGCGTTTGATGTGTTCATGTTTGCAATCCTGTTCAGAGATGTTTTGATGTTTGATTGATAAAACTTTTCACCACACTTTGCCGCGTGCAGTCACGGGGGTGCTCATTTCATACCGGCTACCGCGTACCAGCTCGACCTGATCAAGCATATTGGAGACCACGCAGGCGTGATTCGGCACGATACGGACCCGGTCGCCGACCGCGAGGTTGATATTCGCAGCCTTCAGGGTGCCATGCTCTTCGGAGAGTCCCGTAATGTGAATATCGGGGCGGCCCAGCACATGGCCGTAGCCCGCCAGCCCCAGTAAATCCGAAGTCAGCACTTTTGATCCGGCATCGATAATGGCACGGTCGGAAGCAGGGACCGAAATGACGCTGGCCAGCACGGTCAGGGCACAATCTGCCCAGTCACAGACACCACGGGCCTGCAGGGAACGGTCGTTGTAAATGTAGGTGCCGACACGGTATTCGGTGGCCACCGGTACGTTTTGGGCCTCCCACATACCGGGTGTGCCGCCGTTCGAGATCACCTCAACCGGCAGTCCACCGGCCTCGATCCGGTCCCTGGCAGCGCTGAGCCATTGCTGTACCTCGGGTTCATGACCGGCGGGCGGGTAGGTCATCAGCCCGGTGAACTGCAGTCCGGGCAGGGCCGCAATCTGCTGCGCCAGTTCAGCCGCCTGTGCCGGGCTGGCAACGCCACAGCGTCCGGCCCCGGTATCACACTCAACCAGCACCCGCAGCGGTGCGGGCATGGCGGCAAAAGCTGCCGACAAACCGCGGGCGACCGTGATATTGTCAGTGACCACCGACAGCCGGACCCTTGCTGCCAGAGCCTGCAGGCGGGCCAGTTTTTCCGGTCCCAGAATGTTGTAAGTAATCAGGACGTCATCAATACCGCCTTCCGAGAGCATGGCTTCGGCCTCGCTGACTTTCTGACAGGTGATGCCGATGGCCCCGGCAGCCACCTGGCGTCTGGCCAGCAGCGGCAGTTTGTGTGTCTTGACATGCGGTCGCAGCTTCAGTCCGTGGCGCTCGCAGTGGGCCTGAAAGCGCTGGATATTGGCTTCAGCCACATCCAGATCAACCAGCACGGCGGGGGTTTCCAGCCTGTTGAACATCAGTTTTCCTCCTCATGCGGCTTTTCCACCAGCGGCCAGATGGCACGGGTCAGGCGGGTGTAGTGGTTGCGGGCCGGTTCACTGGGATAAGGGCCTTCAACTGCCGCATAGAGAATCTCGCGGGCAATCGGGGCGAAGGCATCGTAAAAATGGTTGGTGGACTTGACCACCAGTATCTGTTTGCTCAGGACATCAATCCCCAGACGGGTGAACAGGTCGGGGGAGAAAGCCTGGGCACGGTTTGAATTGAGTACGATATCGATCCCGCCATCAGTGCGTACTACGGCACAATCCCCCAGCGGCACAATCGAGCTGCCGAAACGCTGCTGCGCATCTTTCTGCACCCGTACCACGGTGACATCGGCATCCAGCGGGTCACCGGCCTGGTCCGAGGTTTTGCCACCCATGCGCAGATGCAGGCGTGCACCTTCCCCGGCGGCATGACACAGGCGCACCGCCATCGGGTCCCAGAGGGTACCGAAGGCCATATTGCCCAGTTCCAGGTCCAGGGCTTCACGCAGCAGAATGGCTGAGTCACCCGCCACACCGCCTCCCGGATTGTCCCAGACATCCGCAACCACTACCGGCCCTTTGGGGGCGGCAGCGGCACGGGTCAATGCCTCGCGTGCACTCAGGAAATCGGGGCGGGTACGGCCCCGAAAGGAAAACAGTTCCATGCCCAGCTTGCGTGCCAGCTGCTGCCCGGTTTCGGGATCGTTGTCGGTAATGACAATCATCCAGGCTCCCAGGTCCGGGGAATCACCGGCCATGAAGCCGTGTATGGCCGAAATGGACAGGGCGACACCCTGCTGTTCCAGCATGATCATCCGGTCAACAAAGCCCCGCATCGGTGCACGACTGGTGGGTAGTACCTCCATCATGCGCACATCAAAGACCGAGATGACCGGGGTGATTTCACCGCGTGCTGCCCGCAGGGTCAGATCAACACAGGCTTCACCCGCAGTCACGAAGTCGGTATGGGGAAACTCCTTGAAGACCGTGATGATATCGGCGTTGCTGACGCGCTTTGCACTGAGGTGGCTGTGAGGATCAAAGCTGGCACCGATCTTTACACCGGGACCGACCAGGGCGCGGATCATTTCGATCAGCTCGCCTTCGCAATCCGGGCAGTTTTCGGCAATCATGGCACCGTGCAGGCCCAGAACCACCGCATCGACCGGCAGGGCGGTACGCAGCTGGCCCAGTACTTCGTCACGCAGGTGCTCCCAGGTCCGGGCATTCACCAGCCCGCCCGGTTCAGCCCAGGTTGCCGTGCCCTCGATCAGCTCAATCTCGCCGGCATACTGGCGTCGGCGCAGGGCCGGAAACACGGCACTGCACAGGGAAGGGGCCTCAGGATGCTGTCCGGGCGGGGCATAGAAGCTGGTGGTAAAGTCGGTAAAATCGGTACGCAGTGGCGAAAAAGTATTGGTTTCCGTCGCAACGGAAGCACAGAAAACGCGCATAAGGGCTTGGTCTCTATCTCAGTCTGATCAGTCGGGTTTACTGTCGGGGCAAGGGCGATCCGGTCGGTTCGCCCGTCACGATTCACGACCCGGTCGGGTACACCATCAGTTCATCATGCACCCGTTGCCGGGAACCTGGTTACTGGAGGTACTGGCTGTTGTTGGCCTGTTCAACGGCCGCCTTGAAACGGCCCAGCAGCTCATTGGCCTTTTGATCCAGATTGGTCTTGATGTGTTCCTCGAACACCGGCTGGGTCGCTGTGGCCAGTGCCTGACGCTGTGCTTCACTCAGGGCAGTGATCTCCATTTTCTTTTTCAGGCCGGCAAGCCCCCGGTCGGAAGCTTCGATAATCCGGCTGAGCCCCCGACTGGCTTCGACGCAGTTGGCGGCGGCCTCGTGCACGGCGGTCTTTTCACTGTCCGACAGCTTGTCGTAATAGGCGCGGTTTATCAGAAAGGTATACGGCGCAAACAGGTGGTTGGTCAGCGTCATGTATTTCTGGACTTCGGCAAAGTTCGAGAACGCAATAATGGGAATCGGGTTCATCTGACCGTCGATAACACCGGTCTGGAGTCCTGAATAAACCTCGCCCCAGGCCAGCGGATAGGCTTCAGCCCCCATGGCCTGCACGATTTTCTGATGGGAGGGCAGGGTCATGGTACGGATGCGGATACCCTTGAATTCCTCCGGTGTCGCAGCGGCATGTTTGGAGTTGGTGACTTCAAAAAAGCCGCCGGTATCGGGGAAGCCCAGGACCACGACATCACTCAGGCTGTCCTCAATGTCTTTGGCCAGCACTTTGCCGAACTCGCCGTCAAATACCTGATAGGTGGCTGAGTTGCCGCGGAAGGCGAAGGGCAGATTCAGAACGTCGATACGCGGATAATAGCTGGCCAGCGCACCCGTGGAGGTCAGTGTGGCCTGCAGGATGCCGTCACGTACCATCTGCACATGCTCCTGTGCGGTACCGAGCTGGTTGGAGCCATAGACCTCGACGGTGATGTCGCCATTGGTGGCGGCTTCCGCCTGGCTGGCAAACACTGCAGTGCAGGCATGAGCCGGGTTTTCAAAGGGATCGGTCTTGTTGTCATGACCGAACTTGATTAATCCTCCGGCGACAGCACTTCCGGAAATCAGCATGTTCACGGCAAGAGCCGAAGCTAGTGCCAGACAGACAGAACGTTGTTTCATTGCAGTTTCTCCTGTTGGAAAGGTGGAAGGGGGTCAGTGCCAGGGTACCCGCAAAGGGATACGCAGCTGGCGGGTGGTTTACGGGGTTCAGGCAAATCCGAGCAGACGCGGCAGCAACAGGGCGGCGTCCTCCCAGAAAGCGAAGATGAACAGCACAATGATTTCAGCGACCAGGAAAGGCATCAGCTTGATGGAGATGCGTTCCAGCTTTTCACCGGTCACCGATGACAGCACGAACAGGCAGGCCCCGACCGGTGGCGTCATCAGCGAGATATTGAGCGCCAGTATGAAGATGATGCCGGCGTGGATCGGCTCCAGCCCGACCTGTTCGGTCAGGGGGACCAGCACCGGGCTGAGGATGATCAGGATCGCCGTGATGTCCATCACCATGCCGACCAGCATCAGCAGCCCGATAATAATGGCGATAATGGCGTAGCGATTATCGGACAAGCCCATGACACCTTCGGCAATGGCCTGCGGGATGCGTTCAAAGCTGAGGAACCAGCCCAGAATGCCGGCAAAGGCAATAATCACGAAGATCACCCCGGTAATGCGCGCCGTGCGCACCAGCATCCCGTAGAAACTTCGGACGTTCAGCGTGCGGTAGATGAATATGCCGATGAAGGCAGCATAGGCAACCGCGATGGAGGCTGCCTCGGTCGGGGTGACAATGCCGCCCAGAATGCCGCCGAGGATAATCACCGGCATGGCCAGTGCCGTCAGTGATGAGATAAAAGTGTCCCAGACTTCCTTCAGGCTGGCACCACGCTCGGCAACCGGCAGGTTCTCGCGCTTGCCGCCGAGAAAGATCACAACCATGCAGACCGCACAGATTACCAGACCCGGCAGGATACCGGCGGCAAACAGCCCGGCAATCGAGACCCCCATCAATGAGCCATAGACCACCATCAACCCTGAAGGCGGAATGGTCGGACCGATAATCGAACCGGCGGCAGTGACGGCACAGGCATAGTCACGCTGGTAGCCTTCTTTCTCCATCGCCGGCACCAGCGTGCGTCCGAAGGCAGCGGCATCCGCCGTGGCCGAGCCGGTCAGCCCGGCGAAGAAGACCGACGCCAGCATGTTGGCATGGGCAAGACCGCCCCGAAACCGTCCGACCAGTACCTGGGCCAGCTTGACCAGACGTTGGGTAATGCCGGTATCGTTCATGATTTCACCGGCCAGAATGAAGAACGGCATGGCCAGGAACGGGAAAATATTCAGCCCGTTGAATATCTTGCCGGGGCCGATGGCAAGGAAGTTGCTCCCCCCCATGCTGATCAGGCCGATCACACCGGCCACACCGATGGCAAAGCCGATGGGCAGGCCGAGCAGGACAAAAATGATGAATGCCAGTGCAGCTAGCATGATGCTGCCTCCTCCTGTTCAATACCGGTATCCAGATAAAGGCCCAGATCGCGCACCGTGACCAGCATGATCTGGATCGAGGCAATCGCCGCCGATACCGGAATGGCCGCGTAGTAGGGTTGCAGGCTGGTACCGAAGATCATTGCCTGACGGCTTTCACCGCTCTGGGCGAAACCGATCCCGTACCAGAAAACGTAAAGAAACAGCGCCAGTGCCACCAGGTCCATGCCGATCAGCACCATCCGGCGCAGGTTCCGGGGCATGGCCAGGACCAGTACCGTCAGGCCGATATGCTCACGCCGGGAAATTCCCGAAGAGACCGCCAGCATCGCCGCCCAGATCATCAGGTAGCGTGCCAGCTCCTCAGGCCAGGGTAACTGCCAGTGAAAGAAGTAGCGATCGGCAACACCCAGCCAGACATCAAGCACCAGTAACAGCATCAGCACTGCAACAATGGCTTCGACAATGGTGTTGATCCGATCACTGGCCTTGAACGCCCATGATCTCATGTGTTCTCCTCCCGAAATAATTCAAATGTACCTTAAGTACATATTGAGTTATTTTAGTGTCCCTATCAAGTAAAAAAACGTTACTTAAGTACAATATATTTGAATTTTTACAAGCTTTACTTGGATTTTGAGAAAACTGTAACTAAGGTACAGTCAACAGACTGACCGGCACACAACAGCTGCCAGGGAGAAAGTATGAGCAAGCAGGAAAATATCCGGACCCATGGCGAGGCAGTGGCAGGACTGCCGAACCGGGGCGGACCCGCCATCAGTGATGTGATATCGGCCCTGCACCGGCAGGATGGCCGGCTGGCAGCCCGCGAGCAGAAGGTGGCTGATTATGTGAAAAGCAATCTGGAGCAGATCAGTACCATGACCATTGCCGAACTGGCCCAGGCGGCCGGGGTCAGTACCCCGACCGTAATCCGTTTCTGTCGCTCGCTGGGCTGTGACGGGTTTCGGGAGTTCAAGTTGCGGCTGGCCCAGAATCTGGCTGTCAGCCTGCAATACCTGCAGGTGGAGACGGATGGTGAACTGGCTGCGGATGATACCGCGCTGGACCGGGTACTGGCCTCGCTCTACAACACCCTGAACCTGCTGCGGCAGCAGTTTGACCCGGGCCGGCTTGCCGATGCCGAGCGCGTCATTCTCAACTCGCGCCAGATTGTGGCGGTCGGGGTGGGTGGCGGGTCATCCATGATTGCTGCCGAGGCAGCCAACCGCTTTTTCCGTATCGGCATTCCCGCCGTTGCTGTCAGCGACAGTTATCTGCTGCAGATGCGGGCGGCGACCCTGCAGCCGGGGGATACGCTGCTGCTGATCTCGACCAGTGGCGAGGTGGACGCCATTATTGCTGCTGCGCGGATTGCTGCAGGCTATGGGGCCTCGACCATCGGCGTGACCAAACCCGGCAGCCGCCTGAGTGAGACGGTCCAGATACTGATCGGTGTCAACCTGCCTGAAGACCCCAGCATCTACAAACCGACCGCCTCACGCTATGCCTTTCTGGCCATTATCGATGCACTGGCCATGACCGTTGCCCGCAGCCGGCAGGAAGCCACCATCGAGAACCTGCGCCGTATCCGTGCCTCGCTGACCGCCTATCATGGCCGTACCGGTCCGCAGCCACTGGGTGACTGAAACACCGGGCAGCGCGGTTAGCAGGCTGGCTTGCGGGAGTCTTGTTCCGATTTGCGCTATCCTTGTACCTATTCCGAACTGGCACGGACAGGATACTTCCCATGAAAAAGTTACCCATCGGCATCAGCACCCTCCGCAAGCTGCTTGAAGGGGATTTCACCTATGTCGACAAAACCCGTCAGGTCCTGCAACTGGCACAGGCCGGTGGCTATTACTTCCTGTCGCGCCCGCGCCGCTTCGGCAAGTCGCTGCTGCTCAATACCCTGAGTGAAGTATTTTCCGGCAATGAAGCCCTGTTCCGGGGTTTGTACATCCATCCGCACTGGGACTGGCCGATCACCTATCCGGTGATTCAGCTCAGCTTCGGAGCCGGGATTTTACGCAGCCCAAAGGAGCTGGACCGTCATATCCGCCGTATCCTGAAAGATAATCAGGAGCGCCTGGGCATTGCGTGCGAAGACCGGGAGGATGTCTCCGGCTGCTTCGCCGAACTGGTTCGCAAGGCCAGTGAAAAATACGGTCAGGGAGTCGTGATTCTGATTGATGAATACGACAAGCCGATTCTGGACAATATCACCACCCCGGACGTGGCTGCCGAGATGCGTAATGGCCTGCGCAATTTCTACTCGGTCATCAAGGACAGCGATG
>Ga0116152_10001986_pt1 | contig 16655 bp, 9 predicted proteins | sample AD_UKC119_MetaG_FD_89894 | JGI IMG/M metagenome (GOLD analysis project Ga0116152, IMG submission 89894) | Active sludge microbial communities of municipal wastewater-treating anaerobic digesters from Hong Kong - AD_UKC119_MetaG | ecosystem: Engineered > Bioreactor > Anaerobic > Digestate... | reverse complement strand
TTTGCCACTTTAAAATTACAATCAATAAGAACAGCATAAATGGCAGGTTAATCAGTAACAAGGTTTTCCATCCCATAGCAAAAATAAACCAGCCAGCCGACAAGGACGCAACAGCCTGAGTACCAAATATAACAAAGTCGTTTACAGCCTGTACTTTAAACCGTTCGCTCGGATTATAAGCTTTAGGCAATAAGGTTGTTCCTCCAATAAATAAGAAGTTCCAGCCAATACCCAGTAATACCAGCGATACCCAATAATTTGCCAGGTGATGGCCGGTAAAAGCAATTACGATGCATATCAGATAAGCAATTAATCCGGTGATCATCATTTTAGTAATTCCTATTTTTTTGATGATCCAGGCCGTGATTAGTGAGGGAAGAAACATGGCAATAATGTGGCTTTGAATCACCCACTTGGTATGTTCGAGGGTGTGGCCTTCCATAACATGCATGTGAACTGGTGTGGCAGTCATTATAAAACTCATGATTGCATATCCAATGGTGGCGCTTAACATAGCAACCCAGAAAATACGTTGCTGAAAAATGGTTTTCAAAGGACGTTGTGGCAGCTCCAGTTTTTCTTCTTTGTATTTTGGGTTTTTAAATGCCAGAAGAAACAACAACGCAATAAGAAATAAACCTGCCAGCAAAATAAAGGATCCTGCAAACTCGACATTTAGCAAGTCTTTCCCAAAAACAGCGATCTCCGGACCCAGAAATGCTGCTGCAATTCCTCCGACCAAAACCATGGAAGCTGCTTTCGGAATCAGGTCTTCACTCACACTTTCCATCGAAGCAAACCGGAATTGCATGACACAAGCTGCTGTACCGCCAAATAGAAAGGTGCTTACAACAAATAGATAAAAATTGGATATCAGAATTGAATAACCCGTAAGAAATGCTACAATGATGGAGTAAGCGATAATGATGAAAAACGAACGTCTTCGTCCGATAGTATTCATCAGTAATGTTACGGGGGGAATAGCGACAGCAGTGCCAACTACAATACTTGCCACCGGCAGCGTTGCCAGATTTTCGACCGGAGCTAGTTGTGAACCAACCAATCCGCCCACAAAAACAACCAGCGAACTTACGGATAACATTAGTGCCTGGGCGATTGTAAGTATCCATACATTTGTGGGTAGTCCGGCAATGAGTTTAGTATTTTTCATAAAATCAGTAGTAATTTGATTTGTTATGTTTTTGGATAATAGTAAAATCAGAACAAAAACAGAATAGTTAATGTTTTGACGTTCACAAAGAGAGGCTTTTAAATAGGGCTATTCTACCCCTTTTGCATCATAAATAATATGCATGCATCATTTCTTACACCAGTTCCCAAAAGTTGATATTCTTTGATTCATAAGTGTTTAGTTCTGCAACATGAATCGTCAGACCTTTACATCAACAAAATTCAACAGTTAAAATTCAATCGTCATGAAGAACTTGGGACTACTTATTACCGTCACTTTAATTTTTGCCTTTATATTCTCTGAAACCGGGTGCAATGTGTCTTCAAATGCAGAGGAATCACATTATAAAATACCGACTCAGCTGAATGACGGTCTTAAAACCGGCGATGCAAATCTGGCTGGTTTAAATACTGAAATCCTGGAAGATGCAATGGCTGCCATCGAGCGGGGCAAATTCAACGAAATCCATTCGGTGTTAGTTTATAAAGGTGATCAACTGGTGTATGAAAATTACTTTGAAGGACACGATTATCAGTGGGACGCACCCAGCTATTTTGGAGAGGAGGTTCAATGGACGCCAACAATGGCACATCCGGTAATGTCATGTACCAAAAGTGTTACCTCAGCCTGTGTCGGAATTGCGGTTAAAATGGGCTTTATCGACAGTGTTCAGCAATGCATCTTTGATTACCTGCCCGAATATCAAAACCTGAAAACCAACAACCGTGAATATATTACTATTGAACATCTTCTGACCATGACCTGCGGACTTGCCTGGGACGAATGGAGTGCTTCACATGGAGAGAATTCTACCAACGATATGGATCGGGTATATTTTGCTGATGATCAGATCAACTTTGTTTTGGAAAGACCCTGGTGGGCTGTTCCGGGTGAATTTTTTACATACAACGGAGGAGGAATCGTGGTTTTGGGTGAGATAATGAGGAATGCCACCGGGATGGATATGGAAGAATTTGCGGCAAAATATTTATTCGGGCCTTTGCGTATCGAATCCCAGTCGTGGTGGAGATTTCCAAACGGGAAACTTGAAACTGCCAGTTCGTTGAGCTTAACTCCGCGTGACATGGTGAAATTTGGTGCTCTTTATCTTCAAAATGGAAACTGGAACGGCGAACAAATACTGCCGGAAGACTGGATTACAAAAAGTTCGACAGTTTACAGGAACAATTATGGAATCAAACTTCCAATCGAAGATTCCGGAATCAACGTATATGGATATACCTGGTGGATCAGCGAATTGAATCACAATGGACGAAAAATTAAAATGTACCGCGCAAACGGTTGGGGAGGACAAGTTATCGGGGTAATTCCTGAGTTGGACATGGTAGTTGTATTTACCAGTGGAAACTGGGCAAGCAAATCAAAACTCTTTAAATTAGTATATGAATATATTTTACCCGCAACGAACTAATTCTGTTAATCATAAACCATAATAATCATGAAAGCAATAATTTGTACACAGTACGGATCTCCTGAAGTGCTTCACTTGGTTGAAGTTAATAAGCCTGTACCAAAAGACAACGAAGTTCTGATAAAAGTGATGGCTACAACTGCCAATGCTGCCGACGTCCGGATCCGGGGAGCTGTATTCCCTTCGATATTTAATTTTCCGGTGAAACTTGCAATGGGATTTAAAGGGCCGCGAAAGAAGATTCTGGGAGTGGAACTTTCAGGAATTGTGGAAAAAACCGGAAAAAAAGTCAGCAGGTTTAACCCGGGAGATGAGGTGTTTGCCTCTACTGGAGCAGGGTTTGGCGCATATGCCGAATACATTTGCTTGCCCGAAGAAGCTGTAATGGAGCACAAACCATCGAATATGACTTTTGAGGAAGCAGCTGCTGTTCCTCACTGCGCACTGGCTGCCTTACATTATCTGAAAAAAGGGAATGTAGGCACTGGGCAAAAAGTGATGATCTACGGAGCTTCCGGAGGAATCGGGACTTATGCAGTTCAGATTGCAAAGGTATTTGGGGCAAAAGTAACCGGTGTTTGCAGCGCAGCAAATGTGGAGTTGGTAAAAGCACTGGGTGCCGACGAAGTGATTGATTATACGCTCGAAGCACTTTCGAAAGAAAACGCCACCTACGATGTTATTTTCGATACCATTGGCAAAGCACCGATTACCGAGTGCGTTAATTTGCTTGAAGAAGGCGGCATATACCTGTCGGCTGTGCACCTGGAACTTTCGCGTATTCTGGAAGGTATTAAACTCTCTCTTAAAAGCAGCAAAAAAGTGATTGGCGGTGTGGCTTCTTACACCATCGAAAACCTTGGTTTTTTGAAAAGCCTGATCGAGGAGGGAAACCTGAAAGCCGCAATTGATAGTACGTTCACGATGGAACAAATCAGAGAAGCACATGCCTACGTGGATACGGGCCATAAAAAAGGTCATGTAGTTATACAGGTTGAAAAAGAAAACAATTAAAAGTCAAAAAAAAAAACCAAAGTCATGAAAACAATAATTCTAATATTAATAAGTGTACTGCTTGCAGCATCGGCCACGCTCGGGCAAAACCGTACTCAAAATGAACAAGTGAACGACTCGGTGTTTTATCGTCATTCCTTTCAGTTCAACATCGCCGGGCTGGGTTTCCAGAGGTACGGCGTTGCCTATGAGTTTCGATTAACACCGCGACATGCTCTCTTTTTCCAGGGAGGGGGCTCATTTCCGGGCATCTCCGAGGAGAAAGAATATGGTTTGGGAATCCATTACAAGTATTTTCTAAAACCTGTTAGCAACGCCAGATTTGTGGGGCTAATTAAATCGGCCTACCGGAACACTTTTTTAGATTTCAATGTCAGGAATATGAACCTTGACGGAATTCATGAGGACGCTCAATTTCTGTATGAGTCGTTTTTTGTCGGTGTCGGAATTGGGCAAACCTATGTTTGGCATTCGGGTTTCACGATCAGTTACTGGTTAGGTTACGGTCCGCCGATAGGAGCTGAATTCGAATGGAAGGGTTCAAAACCTGAAAACGGTGATTCCTGGGCCAAAACGTATAAATATTCTTCCGGTTTGGACTTCGGCTTAACACTTGGTTATTCATTCTAGTTCTATAAACCTTTTAAAGCTTAAGTACCATGAAAAACCAAAACAAAGAAATATACTGGAGTCAATTCGTTGAAGAATTCGAACAGAAACAACAGCATGTTGTGGGAGATAACATTTTATCTCTGATGCAGGCTGAATTACTAAAGGAGAAAGATCTGGGAAAAGTCCTCGAACTGGGTTGTGGAACCGGGCTATTCACCGAGGTGCTGCAAAAAATTTCGAAAAATATTGTGGCAACAGATTTTTCTCAAGAGATGGTAATGTTTGCCAAACAGAAAAGAGGGAGTTTGAAAAAAGTTGAATTTATGCAGGCAAACGCATTAAATCTTGAATTTCAGAAAGAGAGTTTTGATAGCGTATTTATGGCTAATCTGATTCATGTAATTGGAAATGCAGAAAAAGTTATTCAGGAAAGCAAGAAAGTTTTGAAAAAAGACGGCGTATTGATTATTACATCTTTTGCTATCAACGAAATGAATTTCTTTAGCCGCATGTCCATGGGAATCCGCTACATAAAAACTTTTGGCAAACCTTCGGACGATGCCACAAAAGAAAAAATAACAAGAAAAAGAGTGGAGACCATGCTCATCAATAATGGATTTGAAATCTCAAAGAGCATTGTTCTGGGTAACAAATCCAAAGCATTTTACATCAGATGTATTAAAAATTAAGTCTGAAAATTTACAATTATGAAAGCAATAATCTGTACAGCATATGGCTCACCTGAAGTTCTTCAGTCTCGGGAACTCAATAAACCAACCCCGAAAGACAATGAGATCTTAATTAAGGTCCATGCAACTATGGTTACAGCCGGCGATGTTCGTGTCCGTCGATTTGATGTGCCCCTGTTATTCTGGTTACCAATCCGGTTGGTTTTGGGATTGAGGCAACCGAAACAACCGGTTTTAGGTGTTGAATATGCCGGAGAAGTGGAAGCAGTTGGTAAAAGCATTCAGAAATTCAAAGTTGGCGATCGTGTTTTTGGTTCCACACCCTGGATGAAGTTTGGCTGCTATGCCGAATATACGGTTCAGCCGGGAGATGGAGTTATTTCTAAAATACCGGAAGGTTTAAATTACCAGGATGTTGCTTCGGTTCCGTTTATGGGAATCGGTGCATTATACTTTATTCGAAAAGCAGGGCTCAAAAAAGGAAAGAAGATTTTGATTTACGGAGCTTCCGGCGCGGTTGGAACTTACGCCGTTCAGTTGGCAAAATATTTTGGTGCTGAAGTAACAGCTGTCTGCAGTTCAAAAAATAAACAACTGGTAGAATCACTCGGTGCTGATTCAGTGCTCGATTATACAGCATCTGATTTTGAACTTGAAAAAGAGAAATACGATGTATTTTTTGATGCAGTTGGAAAGGGCTCTTTTACTAAAGCAATTCATTCTGTTAAGAAGAGTGGAAAATATATAACAGCTGACCGCGGACTTGGAGACACAATTCGTGGAAGCATAATAAATATGAATGGGAATAAAATGGTGATCGCCGGAACGGCAAAACCGGAACCCGGCGACCTGGAATTTTTGTCAAAACTGATAGTAAAGGGCAACTTGATCCCGGTGATTGACCGGGCATTCAATTTTGAAGAAATGCAAGAAGCCCACCAATATGTAGATAGTGGCCGAAAAAGGGGAAATGTAATTGTAAAAGTATAGGTCTTCCTTCTTTGTGGGGAAAAGCGATCGATATCCTTTCAGTTACAGAAGAAGATAATTCTCCATTACAAAAAGAATATCGATCACTCCTGTTTTTACTTTTCAATGTTGAATCCGGAAATTTCTATTGTTGGTTTCGATCCCCGGGTATCTTCATTTTTTAATGTCGCAATAATTTGTTTTTCTTCGCCCGGCATCAGCGAGAAATAGTTGTCGCTGTAAAATACCGGAAGCATTCTTTCACCCTTGTCATCAGTTACTTTTAGTCGGATCATCAGAAGAGGAGTTTCAGAATTATTTTTTACAGTTGTGGAAAGTTGCCATTCATCTCCCTCTTTTCTAAGAGCTGTGTTTACATCCGGTTTGGCTTTTGGCAGCGAGTTCAAAGCCTGGTAATTTCCATCTTCTTTTCCACGCACATAGAAGTTCTCAGAAATTACTTTTCCTTCTTTGCTGAGCGTAAGTTTGATAAAATGAACATCCGAAAGCTGGTCTCCAAATTCAAGTCTGAATGGTTGTTCGGTGCTGTCTTCAGTGCTGTTTACAGTAGCTTCTTTTTCCCATTGAAGCGAACCGTCCATGTTTAAAATAACAGCTTTTACATCCAGATTCTCCTGATTTCCGGCACTGTAATTTACCACTTCAACATCGTTGAAAACCGGGTTCCATTGTACGTGAATCGGCTCTGAAGCTTTTTTGCACCCAAAGTAGGCAGCAGTCGGGTCGAAGTAATAATCGTAGGTTTGCCAAACCATTGAAGGCCAGGCCGAATGACTCATCCACAACAACATTCCTTTTCGGAACTGACTTCTGCCTTCAAAAATTCCGCGGTAGCCGTTGTAATTGATCCACTGTGCCAGCTCAGTAAAACGTTTGGCATCATTGATCGGACCAAAAGCTTTTTCAATTATTTCATTGAATGAAGCCGCACCCTGTGCCCCTTCCAGGCAATAATCGTGAATACCCCACTCGCTGTTCTGCGGCCAAAGTTTATCAACAGGTAACATCTGTTTCAAGCTTTCGAAATTCATCACATTCGGCATGCCACGCTCGCTGTGGAAAAGGTTAAATCCATATAAAAGAAAATAGTCGCGAACCGGAAGTGCGCGATAAGGTCCGCCGCCGCTAACTACTCCTGAAGAAGAATGGGAAATGTAGTGGATTCCGGGATGCAGTTCAGGCAGCATGGCACGCAAAGCCGTGTCGATTACTTCAGGTGGATTGCCTTCATTACGGCCGCAATATAATGCGATTGACGGGTGGTTTCTGATTCGTTTTACAAAATCGGCTGCATTATCCATAAACATTCTGGGATCGTTTGGATCCGGACCATCCGCCGGGTTGGCGAGCCAGAAATCCTGCCAGATCATAATTCCATGCCGGTCGCAGGCTTCAAAGAATTCATCGTCGCCAGTTTGTCCCACCCAGTTTCGGATCATTGTAAAATTCATATCGGCATGCAGAGCCACTGCAATGTCGTACTCGCGGCCACGGTATTCGAGGTTCGATTCCGGGAAACCCCAGTTGCCGCCACGACCAATAAACCGCCGGCCATTTATATACAAATTCAGGATTCCATCGTTCTCATCGTGTGTCATTTCACGAACTCCCGATTTAAATTTAACCTGATCAGACACGCCTTCAGCGGTTTCAAAACTTAATTCAACATCGTATAAATTGGGTACCCCATATCCTTTCGGCCACCATAATTTCGGGTTGGTTATGTGAAACTCAGGATGAGTGCTCGGATCAAGTTTGAGCATTTTACTTTCCTGTGCTGCCAGCGAAACAGCCTCATTAAATTCAATATCTCCGTATTTCCCTTTTAAAGTCCCTGAAATTGGTGCTGAATCATGGTTTTTCAGAGTTATTTCAAAAATAAGATCAGCCTGAGTGGTATCCGGTAAAGGAAGTTCAGTTCGTACAAACGGATTTTCAATGGTTACATTTCCGGCAGTAGTAAGTGAAACATCGTTCCAAATTCCTATGTTTCTGCCGCGAATTGTTGGTATCCAGTCCCAGCCAATTGAAGCATGAAATGTTGGATTATCAGCACCCAGCACACCACCATTTTTATCCGGACTGATTTGAGTCTGTTCTTTTACAATCCCAATATTATCATTCTTTTTAATCAGAACGGCAATACTATTTGTCCCCGACTTTATCAGTTCCGAAACATCAAAAATGCCACGTGTGAAAGCGCCCTCAATATTTCCGGCTTTGGTGCCGTTTACATAAACAGTAGCTTTCCAGTTAATTCCGTCGAAATTCAGAAATAGTTTTCTCCCGATAACGGATTCGGGGACTTCAAACTCGTTTCGGTACCAAAAATCGGAATAAAAGAATGACTCTGAAATTTGTAACTGATTGTCTCCGTAATTGGGATCAGGAATGGTTCCTGCATTCCGGTAACTTACTAAAACAGTTCCCGGTACCGTGGCTACCTGCCAGTTGGAATCATCGAAACCGGCTGCCGAAATAAATGAACCCGGGTCGGAAACTTCTGAGGCACGTTGTATTTTCCAGTTTCCTCCTGATAAGGTAATTTTACCTTCAGAATCAGGAGTAACAGGATGAGGTATCACAACCAGTCCGCCTGTTCCCATAATTTCCACTTCGCTTAAAATACATGCATTACCAACATCTGAAACGAATAAACGAACGTAACGTGCTGAACTATTTTCGTTTATTTCTATCTGGTCTAATTTGTCCTGATTGTCTGGTACATCAACCAGATCTTTCCAACTGCTGGCATCGTCAGATACCTGTATTTTTGCGGAAGCAGGTTTTTCTACCCAGTAAAGATTTATTTTATCAAACTTACTTTCGTTACCCAAATCTACATACACCCACTCGTTACTTTTTTCTGCTGGCATCCAACTGCTGCTGAATTGGTATGAAGGTACCATGTTCAGTCTCTTATCGTTCTGATAGAAATCAAGATCGGAGAACGACCAGGAAGTTGCACACGATGTACCAATCGAAACACGGTAGAAACGATAAGTTTTTAAAGGATCCAGGTCAAAATTCAGATCTAAGCTGCGGCTTGGTTTTGGCATCCCGAAGTTAAACGAAAAAGAGGGTCTGGGTGCATCAGGACCATCTCCGTACGGACTTTGTAAAAATGGATTACGGGGAGGTGCAGCATTTTCCTTTTTCTCTTTCCCATTTGTTTGAGCTCTTAAACGGGAAAATTGATTTGGACGTCCAAAACCGGGCAATCCCGCACCTTTTTCCGATTTCAGAATTACCCAATTTTCACCGTCATCAGAGCCCTGGCAGGTAATGCTAAAACCTTCTGGCTGGTTTTCATCATAAGTCATTCTTCCTTTCAACGACAAGCGATTCATTTCAGGAAATTGGTAAGCACCTTTGAATTCAATCTGAACGATACCGTCTTGTGCCTCAAATTCATTGGCAGTTACACGGTTATGATCAAGCATCCACTCCCGTTCATTTTTAGGGAGTTCACCATTTGTTGTTGATACTGAAATAGTAGGAGGAATCTCAGAACTAATAATTCCATCCGTTATTAATTGACCGGTTAGGTTGTAATCGTAACTACTTGAATGAAAAACTGTTCGGTTTAAAGCAATGTTTCTGTAAGTTCCATTGTCAGGTTTTAATTCCGGGGAAAAATTTTCTGTCGGATTTCCGGGATATACACCAATTCCTTTTGTATAAACCTGTGGAGATTTTTGACAAGAGATGATAAAAAAACAAAAACTCAGGATAATAAAAGCAGTTGAAAATACTTTTGTTTTCATAATGTTGGTTTAGCATGTTTAATAAGGTTCAAAGATACGCAATTGATTCTTATATTTGTAAAGAGAACAATATGAAACCAACTAATCCAATACATTATTATGAAATCTATTAAATTATTGATCGTTGCTATTCTGCTTCTTATTGCTGAAGGCATTGGAGCACAGCTTTACAAAAATTTTGGTGTGGCTATTTACTGCCGGGCATATGAAGTGGAAAAAATGAAAGACCACGATTGGCTTGAGCAAACATGGGCCGAAATCTCAAAACAGATTAATGTTAACAAAATTTACCTTGAAACACATCGTGATCTTTTAATTGTGGATGACGAAACACTTGAATACGCAAAAAAATTCTTTCAGGATAAAGGACTGAAAGTTTCTGGCGGAATTACCTACACAATTGATGAGATGAATAACTTTCAGACTTTTTGTTACACTAATCCGGAACAAAGACTGAAAGCGAAAGAAATTGCAGAACACACCGCAAAACATTTCGATGAGTTTATCCTCGATGATTTCTTTTTTACAAGTTGTAAGTGCGATCTGTGCATCGAAGCAAAAGGAGACAGAAGCTGGACTGATTTTCGACTCGATTTGATGAAACATGCAGCTACCGAATTGGTTATTGAGCCTGCCAAAGCTGTAAACCCGAAAGTGGAAGTGGTTATAAAATATCCGAATTGGTACGAGCATTTTCAGGGGCTTGGCTTTAACCTAAAAGATGAGCCAGCTCTTTTTGATGGTATTTATACCGGTACTGAAACGCGCGACCGTTCTTCGAATCAGCATTTGCAGCAATACCTGGGTTATTCTATTTTCAGGTATTTTGAAAATCTGAAACCCGGAAATAATCGTGGTGGTTGGGTGGATACTGGGGGCGGCAATCCACTTGATCGTTATGCCGAGCAGTTGTGGTTAACCCTGTTTGCAAAAGCTCCTGAAATTACTTTGTTTGATTATCGCCAGATGCTCATGCCGGTTAGACCTGAAACAATGGCAAAATGGCAAGGAGAAGGTACAAGTTTTGATTTTGCCTCGATGATGAACTCTTATGAGGACCAGGTAAAAGAAATTAGTTATGCCGGGGCAGCGGGTTATTCGCTTGGCGTTGTAGATAAGGTTTTAGGAGAACTGGGAAAACCGGTAGGTATAAAAAGCTATAAACCTTTTCATTCGCATGGCGAAGATTTTCTGCAGACATACTTCGGAATGATCGGAATTCCGATGGATATTGTTCCTGTGTTTCCTGAAAATGAACAGGTGGTAGTGTTAACTCAAACTGCTTCGTTCGATCCTGATATTGTTTCGAAAATAGAAAAGCAGTTAAAAAGAGGAGGGAATGTGCTGGTAACTTCAGGCTTTTACAAGGCTATGCAAGGAAAAGGAATCGAAGATGTTGTTGAATTAAATGTGACCGACAGGAAAGCTTCAGTAAAAGAATTTTCAGCTGGTTGGGGACCTGCTTCAAGCATCGAAAAAGAAATAATTATTCCGGAAATAGAATATTATACCAATGATTCATGGGAACAGGTTTCGGCAAAAGATGATACAAATGGCTGGCCTGTTTTACATGCTGCCGATTATTCAAAAGGAAAATTTTATGTTTTGACGATCCCCGATAATTTTATCGACTTGTACGCATTTCCGGAAATGGCTCTGAATAAGATCAGGCAAGTAGCTACTCAGGGAATGAATGTGTTGTTGGAAGGACCTGCTGAAGTTAGTGTTTTTGAGTACGATAACAACAGTTTTGTGGCCGAATCTTTCCTCGATCATGAAGTTACCGTTCGTTTTGTAATGAACATTAAAACAAAGCAAATGACAGAGATTCCGTCGGGAGAAGTAATTAAAGGCACTGACCGGTTGGCTCCAAGCTTCATGAACAGGAAGTTTGGTACAGACGCATCGGTATTTGAAGTTACAATTAAGCCACACTCATTCAGAGCATTCAAATTTTGACCGGATTTTCTTTGGTAATTTATGAATACAAAAGGAAAGCATAGCATTCTTTTAACCTTATTTTTTTTATTGGCACAGGTTGCTATTGCTCAGCAGGTTTCGCTTATTCAAAGCAATCCGGGTGGCATTTATAACAAAGGTGAAAAAATTGAGGTAGTTCTTCAAACGCATGACCTGAGTGTCGATTCCATCCTGATTAAAACAGATCGGAATTATGCCAATGCAGCACCATGGGAAACCATCGAAAATCCCAGGGGAGAATTGGTCCTTTTTAATGGTAGTTACAAGGAACCAACCGCAATTGTAGTTAGTGTAAAAGTAGGAGATAAGATAACATCTACCGGGTTAGTTGTTGCTCCTGAAAATTTTAAGCCGGCTACCAAACGTCCGAAAGATTTTGATAAATTCTGGAAAGCAGAGAAAAAAGCGCTGCGAAAACTTCCAATGGAATTACACAGGACACCTGTTGAAGAGGCGGATCCGGGTTTTGTTTGCTATGATATGGAGATAAACTGCACTGGTCCCAAACCTGCTTGGGGTTATTTCGCTAAACCAGTGAACGCAAAAAAAGGAACACTGCCTATTGTTTTGTATGTTCATGCAGCCGGGGTAAATGGCGACTGGTGTTTGTCGAAACCAGAAACAGCGTTGGAATATGCCAAAAAAGGAAATGGAGTTCTGGCCTTCGACCTGAATGCACACGGAATGTTAAACGGTCAGCCTCAAAAATATTACGACGATTTGCAAAATGGTGAATTAAGAAATTACTGGGAGTTTGGTGCTGAAAATCGTGAGGAAAATTATTTCAGGGGAATGTATTTGCGTTTGTTACGCACTCTCGATTTTTTGTGTAGTCAGCCCGAATGGGATGGGAAACGCATTTTGGTTATTGGTGAAAGTCAGGGTGGAGGCCAGGCACTGGCAGCGGCAGGCCTCGATCATCGTGTTACAGCTGCGATTGCTACAGTTCCTGCTATGTGTGATTTTGGGCGTAAACTGCGAGGCGAAACGGGTGGTTGGCCCAACCCCTTTACTTTTCAAAAAGACGAAAAAAAAATGCTGGCAACTTATCCCTATTTTGATGATGCTCACTTACTGAAGGGTTCGAAAGCTAAATTAATTACAGAAATTGGATTGATCGATTACACCTGTCCTTCTTCCGGAATTTTTGCGGCCATCAATCAAAACAAAGGTAAAAAGGTTACTATGGTAACCACTTACCGCGGGCATCATCTCGATCAAAAGGAATTTCAGGAAGATTGGGAAGAAAGGATATACAAAACTAAAATGCAGTTTATTGAAAATTATCTGAAATAATTTTTCAAACCTCTAAAGCCCTTAAATTATTTCAATTATTGGTTATTTGTTCTAATTTAGTGGAAACCAAATTCAATATTCTATATCATGAAGTTATTTAATATTCTTGTTAGCCTTCTGGCAGTGCTCGTTCTGAGTTCGTGCTCAACAAAAGAAAAGAGCAATGAGGAGCTTTCGGTTCCTTACACGCAGTACAAACTGGATAACGGTCTTGACGTGATCCTTCACCAGGATAAATCAGATCCAATCGTGGCTGTTGCTATTATGTATCACGTCGGTTCTAACCGCGAAGTTCCGGGGAAAACGGGTTTTGCACACCTGTTTGAACACATGATGTTTCAGCAATCGGAAAATGTTGGTCAGGATCAGTTTTTCTCAAAAATACAGTCAGCAGGGGGAACACTCAATGGTGGAACCGCCAATGACATGACAATCTATTTTGAGGTGGTCCCGAAAAATGCATTGGAAATGGTGCTCTGGCTGGAATCAGACCGAATGGGATACCTTGAAAATACAGTAACTAAATCGGCCTTTGCCAACCAGCAAAACGTTGTTCAAAATGAAAAACGCCAGTCAAACGACAATCAACCGTACGGTTTTAATGAATGGGTGGTAGCTAAAAACCTGTATCCGGCCGGACACCCTTACAGTTGGACAGTAATTGGAGAAATGGAAGATCTGTTTAATGCAACGGTTGACGATGTAAAAGCATTCCATTCTAAATTTTATGTGCCCAACAATACGTCCATTGTTCTGGCAGGCGATTTTGAATTAGAAGATGTAAAACCTTTGTTGGAAAAGTATTTTGGTGAAATTCCGGCGGGAGAGAAAGTGTCCGATATGGAACCTCAAACGGTAAGTTTGACTGAAACCAAAAAACTGTACCACGAAGATAACTTTGCCAGAACTCCGCAACTTACCATGATTTGGCCGGTTGTAGAACAATATAACGATGATGCTTACGCACTCGATTTCCTGGCGCAGGTTCTCGGAAGCGGCAAGAAGTCACCGTTCTACAAGGTAATTGTAAAAGATAAAAAACTGGCTCCAAGAGCCGTGGTGTATAATAATTCGATGGAACTGGCCGGACAATTTACTGTTCAAATCAATGCCAACGAAAGTACCAGTTTGGCTGATGTGGAAAATGCAGTTTTTGAGGCCTTCAAACTTTTTGAGGAAGAGGGAATTACCGAACGCGATTTGGAGAAACACAAGGCTGGACTTGAAACCCAGTTTTATAACAGTGTGAGCTCTGTACTGAACAAATCGTTTCAATTAGCGATGTATAACGAATTTACTGGTTCGCCTGATTATATCAAGGAAGACATCGCAAAAATTAAGGCGGTTACAATTGACGATATTAAACGGGTTTATGAAAAATACATCAAAGACAAACCATACCTCGCCACCAGTTTTGTGCCCAAAGGTCAGCTTGACCTGGTTGCTGAAAATTCAGTGAATGCAGGCATTGTTGAAGAGAATGTAATGAATGCGACAGAAGTGGATCAATCGGCAATTGCTGAGGAAGAAGAAATTGTCAAGACACCTACAGCTTTCGATCGCTCTCTTGAACCGGCAAAAGGTGTCGATCCTGAAATTACAGTTCCTGCTGTTTGGACCGATGAAACTTCAAATGGCATTAAGGTTTATGGAATTGAGCACAACGAATTGCCGTTAGTTCAGTACTCCGTTGTAATTGATGGCGGGCATCTTCTGGCATCAAAAGAAAAAGCGGGAGTTGCTTCTTTTCTTGCCAGTATGCTTATGGAAGGTACTGCCACCAAAACACCTGAAGAACTGGAAGAGGAAATTGATATGCTTGGGGCCAATATTAATGTACGTGCCTCTACCGAAAATATGACTGTTTCAGTAAACTGTCTTACCCGGAATTACGAAAAAACACTCGATCTGGTAGAAGAAATTTTGTTGCAGCCCCGTTGGGATGAAGAGCAGTTTAACCTGGTTAAACTGAGAATGATTAATAATATTAAACGAAACCAGGCAAGTCCGAATTACCTGGCAAGTGTGGCATTTAATAAGTTGGTTTACGGCGACGATAACATCCTGGCCATTCCTCAGGGAGGTACAATTGAAACTATCGAATCAATTACCATGGATGATCTGAAGGATTTTTACGCGAAATCAATTTCGCCTTCAGTAGCTAAAATGCATGTAGTGGGTCAACTCAATCAGGACAGGGTGATGGCAGGCCTTGAAAGATTATCTTCCAGCTGGGAGCCATTTGATGTGATGTTCCCTGAAGTTAAAGCGCCTGAAGTACCTCAAAAATCAGCTATTTATTTTGTTGATGTTCCCGGTGCCAAACAATCCGTTATCAATATTGGTCACTCGTCTATTTCAAGAACATCGGATGATTTTGAGCCGGCGACCGTGATGAATTACAAACTTGGCGGTGATTTTAATGGAATTGTAAATATGATTCTGCGTGAAGAAAAGGGCTATACTTATGGAGCAAGAACCAACTTCTCGGGTGGAAAAAATTACGGAACCTTCCAGGCAAGTTCAAGCGTACGTACAACGGCCACACAAGAATCGGTGCAGATTTTTAAAGATGAAATTGAGAAATACAGAAACGGAATTTCTGATGAGGATTTGCAGTTCACCAAAGATGCACTCATAAAATCAAATGCACGTGGTTTTGAAACACTGGGTGCGCTTCATTATATGCTTACAAATATCAGTTCGTATAATTTGCCGTTCGACTATGTTAAAAGGGAAGAAGCATTTATTAAATCGTTGACACCTGAGACCCATAAAGAGCTTGCGCAAAGACTTTTGAAGCCTGATCAAATGTATTACGTCGTGGTTGGTGATGCAGAAACACAGTTAAAACCATTAAAAAATATTGGGTTGGGAGAACCTGTTCTAATGAAACTGTAACAATAAAAAACCGATCCGGATTTCCGGATCGGTTTTTTATTTCATTATTATGTCAGTTTCTACAATCCGCTAAATTCAACATTCTTGAATAATATCGACGGAGTTAGCCACGAAGAACTGAGGTAAACATCGTTGCCAATTTCTCCGATATTCGACCAAAGTGTTTTCATGTTTCCGGTAATGTTCATTTCAGAAACCGGCTGAACGATTTTTCCGTTTTCAATCAGAAAACCATCAATTCCGTATGAAAAGTCGCCGGTCGATCCGTTACTGTTTCCCCCATTGAAGCCGGTAACCAGAATGCCTTTTTTTACCGAAGCTACCAGTGCATTAAGATCTTTGTCACCGGTTTCGAATACAAGGTTGGTGGTACTTCCGCTGGTAGGTTCCATTTCAAGTTTTTTACCATAATAAGTATCGATGTAGTACGTTTTCAACACGCCTTTATCGAATACAATACGTTTTTTGGTGGCAAGTCCTTCGCCATCAAACAGGCGCGAACCGCGGCCCCCAATAATAAAAGGATCGTCGGTAAGCGTAAGTTTTTCCGAAACCACCTTTTCCCCGAGTTTGTCAATCAGAAATGAACTCTTTTGCTGAATCTGGGATCCATTTAATGCATTAATAAGCGGACTGAACAAACGTCCTACCTGGCGGTTTTCCACGATCATAGGCATGGTCCCCGACTTGATTTTTGACTGCCCGATCTTGCTGAGAGCTTTCTCGAGAGCTATTTTACCCGAACCTTCTTTTTTTAGATCGGCATATTTTATGGCACTTTC
>Ga0116152_10001984_pt1 | contig 16660 bp, 13 predicted proteins | sample AD_UKC119_MetaG_FD_89894 | JGI IMG/M metagenome (GOLD analysis project Ga0116152, IMG submission 89894) | Active sludge microbial communities of municipal wastewater-treating anaerobic digesters from Hong Kong - AD_UKC119_MetaG | ecosystem: Engineered > Bioreactor > Anaerobic > Digestate... | reverse complement strand
GAGAACGCTGCACCTGTCTTTGATCGGCGTGCGAAACATGAGCGTCATCGAGGAGCCGCCGGAGGATCGTTATCCCGTCCAGACGTATGTGGTGGAGCAGGATGATCTCCTGCTGCGGGACGTTATTCGCAGGGAGCTCGGTCGGGGCGGCCAGGTTTTCGTCGTATACAACCGGGTGAGAGGGATTCGGAAAATGGCCGCCCAAATCGGCGAGTGGGTTCCGGAGGCGCGGATCGCAGTCGGCCACGGGCAGATGGGCGAACGGGAATTGGAAGACGTGATGATCGGATACGTGGAAGGAGCGTACGATGTGCTGGTCTCCACGACGATCATCGAATCCGGCCTGGATATCCCGAATGCCAACACGATCATCATTCTGGACGCGGACAGGCTGGGCCTATCCCAGTTGTATCAGCTGCGGGGCAGAGTAGGCCGTTCCAGCCGGCTGGCCTATGCGTATCTGGTCTATCGAAAAGACAAGGTATTGTCGGAGATCGCGGAAAAGCGCCTCCGGGCCATTCGCGAGTTCACCGAATTCGGCGCCGGGTTCCACGTGGCCATGCGGGATCTGGAACTGCGGGGCGCCGGAAACATCCTGGGGACAGAACAGTCCGGACACATGCTTTCCATCGGCTATGAGATGTACTGTAAACTGGTGGAGGAAGTGGTCAGCGAGCTGCAGGGGCGCGGGACGCAGGAAAGCGGCCCCCGGGCCGATACGAGTATCGAGCTGTCCGTCCCGGCCTATTTGCCCGAAACGTATATCGCCGACGAATTGACCAGGCTCTCCGTGTACAAACGTATTGCGCTGATCCGAGATCACCGGGACCGGTCCGACATGCTGGATGAATTGACGGATCGTTTCGGCGACTTGCCCAAAGAAGCGGAAAATCTGCTGGACGTGGCGCGGATCCGTTCCATGGCTTCTTCCTGCGGGGTCGGCCGGATCGTTCTTCAGCATAAAAAACTCGTCTTTCTCTTTGAAAAAGAGAATGTGCTGTCGCCGGAGGTCTTCGCCCTTCTGCTGGACACCTTCGGGCATGGGCTGACCATCTACGGCGGCGTGGAACCCCGGATCGCCGTGGAACGGGACAAGCGTTCCGCGCTCATCCAGACACTGGACGTGCTGGAAAGAATGACCGAAAGCAGCGCAAAAGAAAATCGCTGAGTTCCTGTTCCATGCGTTGCAACGGGAAAAGTTTACAGATATAATGAAGAAGTTATACCGGATGGCACCCATCCCGGACCGCCGTTATCGAATCTGACGCAAAGGAGCGCTGGATGACCTCAGATGCCCAAAAGAATAAGACTTTTGTGAAAGGCGCCGTGGTCCTGGGGATCGCAGGCATCACGATCAAGGTTCTGGGCGCGGCGTTTCGGATCCCTCTGACGAATATCATCGGCGATAGCGGCATGGGATATTACCAAACCGCCTATCCGATTTATGTGCTCTTCCTTACGATTGCCACGGCCGGCATCCCTACAGCCATATCCCGGATGGTCGCCGAGCGCAATGCTGTCGATCAACCCTACGAAGCCCACAGAGTGTTCAAACTGTCCTTTATGTTGCTGTTGACCGTCGGTCTGGCGTCTTCGTCATTGCTGTTTTTCGGTGCGGAGCGCATCACTGCTTTCATCAAAGAGCCGGAAGCCGTCTACGCCATGAAAGCCATAGCGCCCGCCCTTTTTTTTGTTCCGCTCATGGCTTCATTCCGGGGATACTTCCAGGGACGGCAGAATATGACGCCCACAGCGGTGTCTCAAGTGATCGAGCAGCTGTTTCGCGTGGCGGTGGGCCTTGGGTTGGCGGTGTACCTCCTGCCGAAAGGCCTTCAGTTTTCCGCGGCCGGTGCTTCCTTCGGCGCCACGGCGGGCGGGATCTTCGGACTGGCCGGGATCCTGATTCTCTATCTCTTCAGAAAGAAAGAAATCGCTGCCGATCTCGAAGGTGCGGACCGGACGCCGGTCGAATCCGTGGGAACGATTCTGCTGGGTCTGCTGGTGATCGCCGTTCCCATCACCATCGGCGCTTCCATTATGCCCATCATCAACGCCATCGATACGGCGATCGTCAAATCCCGGCTGGTTGAGATCGGCTATGATTCCGCCTTGGCCCGGGGCTTGTACGGCCAGCTGACGGGCATGGCCGCCCCGCTGATCAACTTTCCCCAAGTGCTGACTCAGGCGGTGGCCATGAGTCTGGTTCCCGTAGTGGCTTCGGCCTATCGAAGAAAGGAAATCGGGTTCATGCAGCGAAACATCGCGCTGGGTCTTCGGTTCGCCCTTCTTCTGAGCATCCCCTGCGCCATGGGCATGACCGTGCTGGCCGGTCCCATCATGCTGCTCCTGTATCCGCTTCAAAAGGAGAGCGCAGCCAATGCCGCATCCTGCCTTGCCATCCTTGCGGTGGGGATCGTTTTTCTGGCCACGGTGCAAACGCTGACAGGGGTATTGCAGGGCGTGGGGAAACAGCTGATTCCTGTGCGAAATTTATTTCTCGGCGCACTGGTCAAGATCCTGGTCACCTATGCGTTGACCGGGATCCCCTCCGTCAATGTGCGGGGCGCGGCGCTGGGTACGGTGGCCGCCTACCTGGTGGCGGCCGCATTGAATCTTTTTGCGGTCCGGAAGTACACGGAGACGAAGATCGACGGCAGACTGACCTTCCTGAAACCGCTGGTGTCCGCTTCCGTGATGGGGGTTGTCGTGCTCCTCCTTCACCGGATGAGCGTCGGTGTGCTGGGGAACGCAGTGGCGACACTTCTGGCCATCGCTGTCGGTGCAGCGGTGTACGGATACATGATCCTGGCAACGCATGCAGTGACAATGGAAGAGATCGGCATGATACCGAGGGGCGATCGTTTGATCCGCTGGATGGGAAAGAAAAGGAGAGACGACCGGGATGTACGATAAGATACGCAGAAGAAGCGAAGACGAGGCGGAAGCGATCCGCCGCCTGACGGAGATCATACGCATCCTCCGAAGTCCCCGGGGCTGCCCCTGGGACAGGGAGCAGACCCACGAAAGCCTGATCCGGGGCATGATCGAGGAGGCCTACGAAGTCGTGGAGGCCATCGAAACGGAAAATACGGACAACCTGAAAGAAGAGCTGGGAGATGTGTTGCTGCAAATTGTGATGCATGCCCGAATCGCCGAGGAGAATCGGATGTTTACACTGGTCGACATTGCGGACGGTGTCTCCGAAAAAATGATCCGCAGGCATCCGCATGTCTTTGATGAAAAAATCGCTGAAACCCCTCAAAATAGTGGGATATCGGTTGACAACGTATATGAATTATGGGACAATGTGAAACAAGGTGAGAAGAACACAAGTTCGGATACCGAGGAAATGAAGAAAATCCCAAGATCCTTGCCGGCACTGCTTCGCAGCGAAAAAATTCAGGCGAAAGCCAGACGGGCAGGCTTCGATTGGGACGATGTGGGTGAGGCTTTCCTGAAAGTCAGAGAAGAGCTGCTTGAGCTCGAAGAAGCCTGCGAACAACAGGACAAAGCGCACATGCGACACGAATTGGGCGATCTGTTGTTTGCAGTGGTGAATGTGGCCAGGTTCCTGGACATCGATCCGGAAGAAGCGCTCAACTTAACATCAGCTAGATTCATTCGTCGGTTTTCCCTGGTGGAAGCCCAGGCAAGCGACATCGGTCGTTCATTGAAAGAGATGTCTCTGGCCGAGATGGATGAATTGTGGGAGATAGCAAAATCAAAGGAACAGTTATAGTGCCGCAAGGCAGATGCAGGAGGTAAGAAATGAATAAAGCTGAATTGGTAGCGACCGTTGCAGAAAAGACCGGATTGACCAAAAAAGACACAGAAGCCACGATCAACGCATTCATGGAATCCGTAGAGGGCGCGCTCAAGAAGGGTGAAAAAGTCCAGATGATCGGGTTCGGTACATTCGAAATCAGAGACAGGAAAGCAAGGACGGGCAGAAATCCTCAAAAGCCCGGCGAAGTTGTGCAGATTGCTGCTTCCAAGGCGCCTGTGTTCAAAGCCGGCAAGGCCTTCAAAGACGCTGTGAACAAGAAGAAATAAGCGACAATATGCAGGGGGCAACTTCGGTTGCCCCTTTTCTTTTTCGGACAGAAACAGATGAGAATCGACAAATATTTAAAAACATCAAGGCTGATCAAACGCAGGACCGTTGCCCGCGAAGCGTGCATGCAGGAGCGGATCCTGCTCAACGGCAGACCTGCCAAACCGGGGGCGGATGTAAAGCCCGGGGACCGGATCGACATTTGCTTTGGACATTCCAAGCTGGCGGTGCGGGTGGTTTCCGTGCCGGAACACGTTTCGAAAGAGCAGGCGCCGCAGCTCTACGAGATCCTGACAGACTGAGGCCGACATGACGAAAAAAAGCGGACAATTTCAACTGCAAGCGCCCTACCGCCTCACCGGGGATCAGCCTGATGCCGTGAAGCGGCTGGTGGCAGGGATCCGGAGCGGGAAAAAACACCAAACGCTGCTGGGCGTCACCGGTTCCGGGAAGACGTTTACGGTGGCCAACGTGATCCAGCAGATTCAGCGGCCTACCATTGTCATCTCCCACAATAAGACGCTGGCGGCACAGCTCTGCGGGGAATTTCAGGAATTCTTCCCGGAAAACGCCGTAGAATACTTCGTCAGCTACTATGATTATTACCAGCCGGAAGCCTACGTCCCTTCCACCGACACGTATATTGAAAAAGATTCGGACACCAACGAAGAGATCGACCGTCTTCGCTATTCGGCGACGGCGGCACTTGCCGAACGCCGGGACGTGATCATCGTGGCTTCCGTCTCGTGCATCTACGGACTGGGCAGCCCGGTGGATTACGAAAATCAGACGCTTTCCCTGCGGCCGGGCATGCAGAAAACCCGGAACGAGATCCTTCGCAAACTGGTGGACATTCAGTTCTCACGCAGCGACGTGGGCTTTGAACGAGGGACGTTCCGTGTGCGCGGAGATGTCATCGACATCATTCCCGCCGGTTCCGACCAGGCCGTACGCGTGGAGTTGTTCGGCGATGAGATCGAATCCATCAAAGAAATGAATCCCCTTACCGGAGAGGTGACGGGGATTCGAAAGCATATCTCTGTGTTCCCGGCGTCCCATTACGTGACGTCCAAAGAAAACATGGATCGGGCGCTTGTGACCATCGAGGCGGAATTGGAAGAACGGCTTCGCTGGTTCAAAGAACGGGGCAAGCTCCTGGAGGCCCAAAGGCTGGAACAGCGGACGCGATACGATTTGGAAATGCTGCGGGAAATCGGTACGTGCAAAGGCATCGAAAACTACTCCAGACATCTGGTGGGGAATCCGCCGGGATCCAGACCTTACACACTGCTGGATTATTTCCCGGAAGATTTTATGATCGTCATCGACGAATCCCACGCGATGATCCCCCAGCTCAAAGCGATGTACGCCGGGGACCGTTCCCGAAAAACGTCTCTTGTGGAGTACGGATTCCGCCTTCCTTCCGCTCTGGACAACCGTCCCATGCGCTTCGAAGAGTTCGAAGAGAAAGTGAATCAGATCCTGTACATCAGCGCAACGCCGGCAGCGTACGAAAAAGAGAAATCCGGCGGCATCGATGCAGAGCAGGTGATCCGTCCCACCGGACTGCTGGATCCGCCGATACAGGTGGTGGCCAGCGAAGGGCAGATCGACCATTTGATCGGAGAGATCAACAAGGAAACAACGGCAGGATATCGTGTATTGGTGACGACGCTCACGAAAAAAATGGCCGAAAGCCTCACCGATTATCTGAAGAGCGCCGGGTTAAAAGTCCGGTATCTGCACTCCGAAGTGGAGACGCTGGAGAGGCTGGATATCATCCGGGATCTCCGACTGGGCGTCTTTGACGTACTGGTGGGCATCAACTTGCTGAGAGAAGGACTGGATCTTCCGGAAGTTTCTCTGGTGGCGATCCTTGATGCGGACAAACAGGGCTTTCTGCGAACGGAAACTTCCCTGATCCAGACCGTGGGCAGAGCTGCCCGCAACGCCAAAGGCCGCGTGTTGATGTATGCCGACAGCATCAGCCCGGCCATGGAAGCGGCCCTTTCCGAAACAAACCGAAGACGCGCGATCCAGAAGGCATACAACGAAGCCAACGGCATTACGCCTGCCACCATCGAAAAAGCAGTCCGGAATACCATCGAAGTGACACAGAAAGTGGAAGAGGACATCGAGACGTACAACGGCAGAAGTCTTCTGGAACTCACCCGCAAGGAGAAAGCGGACTATGCGGGAAAACTGGAGAAAGAAATGAAGGAAGCCGCCAAGGCCCTGCAGTTCGAGCGCGCGGCCGTATTGAGAGACAGGTTGCTGGAACTTCGTTCCACGTTGTAGCGACCCGCAGAATTCGGAAGGACCCCAATACAGATGCAAAAAGATCTCGTGATACGAGGTGCAAAGGAAAACAATTTAAAGGGAATCGATGTCACGATCCCCAGAGACCGATTCGTGGTGTTCACCGGGCTTTCCGGCTCAGGAAAGTCCTCGCTGGCTTTTGATACGATCTATGCCGAAGGACAGCGGCGGTATGTGGAAAGTCTGTCCGCGTATGCCAGGCAGTTTTTGGGACAGCTGGACAAACCCGATGTGGAATCCATTGAGGGACTGTCTCCGGCGATCTCCATCGACCAGAAAACGACCAGCAAAAATCCCCGGTCCACCGTGGGGACCGTTACGGAGATCTACGACTATCTGAGGCTGCTGTACGCCAGGATCGGCATTCCCCATTGTCCGGTATGCGGCAGAGAGATCAGTTCCCAAAGCGTGGATCAGATCGTGGAACAGTTCATGTCCATGGAAGAAGGGACGAAGGTGACATTGCTGGCGCCGGTGATCCGCAAGAGAAAAGGCGAGCACGAAAAGATCCTGAATCGCATTCGCAGGGAAGGGTTCGTACGGGCGCGGATCGACGGAGAGATCCGGGATCTGAACGACGAAACGATCAAGTTGGAAAAGACGTTCCAGCACACGATCGAGATCGTGGTAGACCGGATCGTGATCCGCGGCGGGCAGGACAGCCGCCTTGCGGAGAGCGTCGAGTTGGCGCTTGCCCACGGAGAAGGTCTCGTGGGGGCTTTGACGGACCATGGCGGAAAGACGGCGGAAGTCCTGTTCAGCACGAAGCTGGCCTGCCCGGAACACGGCGTCAGTCTGGAGGAAATGGAGCCCAGAAGCTTCTCTTTCAACTCTCCCTTCGGCGCCTGTCCGGCGTGCCACGGTCTGGGGTTTATCCAGAAGATCGATCCGGACCTGGTGGTCAATGATCCTGCCTTGTCCATTTTCGGCGGAGCGCTGACCAATGTATTTGCGTCTCTGGAGTATTCGGGATTCTATCGGCAGCTGATCCAGGCGTTGGCCGACGATCTCGGCGTGGATACATCCCTTCCGTACAGCGATCTTCCGGCCAAATTCAAGAAAGAGTTGTTTTACGGGACGAAAGGGCGGAGGCTGAATTATACCTACGTCAGCCGAACCACCGGAAATTCCTCGAAGCGCAGCGATACGTTCGAAGGGGTCATCCACAACCTGCAGCGCCGCTATGAATATACGAACTCCGACTATATCAAGGAAAAACTGGAAGCGTACATGAACATCATCCCCTGCGACGTGTGTGGGGGCAAGAGGCTCAAGCCCGAAATTTTAGCGGTCACCGTGGGGGACAGGAACATCGCGGATCTGACGGATCTTTCCATTCTGAAAGCCATCGATTTCATGAGCGGCCTGGAAGACCGGCTGTCGGAAAAGCACCGGGCCATCGCCCGGATGGTGATGAAAGAGATCCGGGAGCGGCTGGCTTTTCTCCGGGATGTGGGTCTGGATTACCTTACGCTGTCCAGGGCATCGGCGTCTCTTTCGGGCGGAGAAGCGCAGCGGATCCGCCTGGCAACGCAGATCGGCTCATCCCTGGTGGGTGTTTTGTATATCCTGGACGAACCCAGCATCGGTCTCCATCAAAAGGATAACGCCAAGTTGCTGCAGGCGCTGCGGGAACTTACGGATCTGGGCAATACGCTGATCGTGGTGGAACACGATGAAGAAACCATGATGGCTGCGGATCAGATCGTCGACATCGGACCGGGCGCCGGCGTGGAAGGCGGATATCTGGTGGCCCAGGGCAGCCTGGAGGACATCAAGGCCTGTCCGGAATCCGTTACCGGCCGGTATCTTTCGGGCGAACTTGAGATCCCGATCCCGAAACAGCGAAGAGAAGGAAACGGGAAGTCCCTGATCGTGCGCGGCGCGAAGGAAAACAATCTTCAGGATCTCGACGTGGAGATTCCTTTGGGGAAAATGATCTGCGTCACCGGTGTTTCCGGTTCCGGAAAGAGCAGTCTCATCAACGAGATCCTGTATAAAGCATTGGCGGAAAAGATGTACCGGGCGAAGGACCGGCCCGGTGCCCACACCGAGATTGCGGGCGTCGAACACATCGATAAGGTCATCAATATCGACCAGTCTCCCATCGGGAGAACGCCCCGAAGCAACCCGGCCACCTATACCGGCGTGTTCACGCCGATCCGCGATCTCTTTGCCCGAACCTCCGAAGCGAAACTGCGCGGATATCAGAAAGGGCGATTCAGCTTCAATGTGTCGGGCGGACGCTGCGAAGCATGCAAAGGAGACGGCATTCTCAAGATCGAAATGAACTTTTTACCCGATGTGTACGTGCCATGCGAAGTCTGCAAAGGAAGACGGTACAACAGGGAGACGCTGGAAGTCAAGTACAAGGGGAAAAGTATTTTTGATGTCCTGGATATGACGGTGGACGAGGCGCTTCCGTTCTTTGAGAACATCCCTTCGATCTGCAGGCATATCAAGACGCTGCAGGAAGTGGGCCTCGGATACATCAAGCTGGGCCAGCCGTCCACGCAGCTGTCCGGCGGAGAAGCCCAGCGCGTCAAGCTGGCCAGCGAGCTGGCCCGCCGGAGCACCGGAAACACGTTGTATATCCTGGACGAACCGACCACGGGACTGCATTTTGCCGATGTGGACAAACTGATCACTGTCCTGTCCCGACTGACGGATGCCGGCAATACCGTCGTGGTGATCGAACACAACCTGGACGTGATCAAAACAGCGGATCACATCATCGACCTGGGCCCGGACGGCGGGGATCGGGGCGGATGCATCGTCGCTGTCGGAACGCCGGAAGACGTGGCAAAGATCCCGACATCCTATACAGGCGAATATCTCAGCCGTATCCTGAAAAGAAAGGAAAGATGATGAACGGAGAGAATCTGACCATGCTCACCGATTTTTACGAGTTGACCATGGCGAACGGCTATTACCTGCAAGGCGCCGGAGAACAGATCGCCTATTTTGACCTGTTTTACCGCAAAAATCCCGAAGAAGGCGGGTTGGCGATCATGGCGGGGCTGCAGCCTCTTATGGAATATTTGCAGGCGCTTTCGTTTACCGAAGAAGACATCTCCTATCTGAGAAGCCGCAACATCTTCGACGAACGCTTTCTTGATTATCTGAAGAATTTCCGGTTTTCCTGCGACGTATGGGGCGTTCCGGAGGGGACCCCCATCTTTCCCGGCGAACCGATCCTTACTGTCCGGGGCCCTGTGGTCCAGGCACAGTTTATCGAGACCATGGCGCTGCTTCTCATCAATCACCAGAGTCTGATCGCAACGAAAGCCAACCGCATCGTCCGGTCCGCCGGCGGGCGGAGCGTCATGGAATTCGGTGCCAGAAGAGCACATGGCGCCAGCGCTTCGATCCTGGGCGCCCGGGCGGCCTATATCGGAGGTTGCGACGGTACTTCCTGCACGATCGTGGAGCAGAGATACGGGATCCCGGCCATGGGAACGATGGCCCACAGCTGGGTCCAGCTGTTCGACTCGGAGTACGAGGCTTTCGATAAATACGCGCAGTTGTATCCGGGAAATTGCACATTGCTGGTGGATACGTACGACGTTTTGAAGGCGGGAATCCCCAACGCCATCCGGATTTTTGACAAGTACCGGCCCCGGGGCAAGGGCATTCGCATCGATTCCGGAGACATCACCTATCTGACGAAAAATGCCCGAAAGATGCTGGACGAGGCCGGTCACGCCGACTGCAAGATCGTAGTCTCCAACTCTCTGGACGAGTATCTGATCCGAGATATGCTGCTCCAGGGCGCATGCATCGATTCGTTCGGGGTGGGCGAACGGATGATCACCGCGAAAGCGGAGCCTGTGTTCGGCGGTGTGTACAAGTTGGTGGCTTCGGAGGAAGAGGGCGTCGTCGTGCCCAAGATCAAAGTATCGGAAAACGTGGAAAAGATCACGAATCCCGGATATAAGAAGGTTTATCGCCTTTACGATAAAGACACGAAGCAGGCCTTCGCCGATGTGATTGCCCTGGCGGATGAGATCCCGCCGTCGGGAGAGGACTATCCCATCGTGGATCCCTATTCCACCAAGAAATACAAAAAGTTGAACAACTTTGAAGCCCGGGAGCTTCTGGTTCCGATTTTCCGGAAAGGACAACCTGTGTACACTTCTCCGGATGTGAAGGAGATCCGTTCCTATTGTCTGCAGAACATTGCGGATCTGTGGGAAGAGATCCTCCGGTTCGAAAACCCCCACAGATATTACGTGGATCTTTCCGTACCGCTTTGGGACTTGAAGACTCGTCTGCTCGAGGCGTACGCATGATGACCGAAAACCAGTTCCCCGGGTCGGACGGGAAGAGCACGATTCGTTGGTATCGCACCCCCATGGAGCGTCCTCCTTCGGCCGTTCTTCAGATCGTTCACGGGATGAGCGAATATTATCTGCGGTACGAAGGGTTTGCCGCCTATCTTGCGGATCAGGGTATTTTCGTTGCGGGGCATGATCAGGCCGGCCACGGCAACAGCGCCGATCCGCAGGCGTACGGATACTTTGGTGTCGAGAACGGCTGGCGGTATCTGGTGGAAGATGTTCACCGCCTTCGCCGAATCATTCGGGACGAATACAAAGACATTCCGTACTTTATCCTGGGACACAGTATGGGATCGTTTGTGTTGAGGGAGTATCTGACCTGTCACGGAGAGGGACTCAGCGGGGCAGTGATCACCGGCACTTCGGGCTCCAATCCCATGAATCGGCCGGGCATCCTCCTGGTCCGGCTGCTGCGCAAGCTCTACGGCGACATGCACAGGAGCTCTTTTGTGCACACCATGGCTTTCGGCGGGAACAACCGAAAGATCGGATCCCCGGCCAATCTGTACGCATGGCTTTCCAGCGATCAAAGCGTCAGTGATTCCTACGTTCGGGACCCTCGCTGCGGCTTCGTCTTTACGTTGGCCGGATTTCAGGATCTGTTCACCTTGCTGGACCGGGTTTCCCGCAAAGACTGGGCAGGCAAAGTCCCCCAAGAGCTGCCTGTGCTTCTGGCCTCCGGTCTGATGGACCCGGTGGGAAACTACGGGAAAGGGCCGGCGGAGGTGTACGAGAGACTGAAGCGGTCCGGCCATGGACAGGTGGCGCTGCGGCTGTACGAAGATATGCGTCACGAGATCCTCAACGAAAAAGGACAGAAAACCGTATATTCGGACATCAGAGATTTCATAAAGGATGTGAGCGAAACCGATGGTTCGTCTGGGCAATGACTGGGATGCTCTTCTGGCAGAAGAATTCAGCAAGGATTACTATCGGAAGCTTCGGGCATTTTTGAAAAGTGAATATGAGACGCGTACAATTTATCCGGATATGCACGATATTTTCAATGCGCTCAAAGCCACATCCTACGGCAACACGAGAGTCGTCATCCTGGGACAGGATCCGTACCACGGGCAGGGTCAGGCACACGGCATGTGCTTTTCCGTTCAACCGGGCGTTCCCAAACCGCCCTCTTTGGTGAATGTCTTCAAGGAACTGCAAGCGGATCTCGGCGTGGAGCCTCCCTCCCACGGACATCTGATCCACTGGGCCCGGCAGGGCGTTCTGATGCTCAATACGGTCCTAACCGTGCGTGCGGGGTCTCCCAACTCACACAAAGGGAAGGGGTGGGAAATGTTCACCGACGAAGTGATTCGTCTCCTGGATCGGCGGGAACGTCCGATGGTGTTTCTCCTGTGGGGCGCCAACGCCAGAGCAAAAAAAGCATTGATCGACAACCCGTCCCATTTGATTCTGGAGGCGGCCCATCCCAGCCCGCTCTCTGCGCACAACGGGTTTTTCGGCTGCCGGCACTTTTCCGGCGCCAACGCTTTTCTGCAGCGGGAGGGCATGGGGACCGTAGATTGGAAAATATAGCACGAATCGCTTGGAAAAGCCGGAGATGTGATATAATCATCGTACTGTGATCGCCGGGAACAGGCAGGCGACATTCAAAGGAGGGAAATAATGGAATTCTATATCATTCTGGGCATTGCCGCAGTGGCGGGACTCTATGTGCTCACATTCTACAACGGATCCATCAAGCTTCGAAACGGCGTGGAAGAAGCCTTTGCGACGATGGATGTCTACATGAAAAAACGCTATGATCTGATCCCCAATTTAGTGGAGACGGTCAAAGGGTACGCTGCCCACGAAAAAGAAACGCTTCAGGCGCTCACGGAAGCCAGAAGCAAGACGATCCAGGCAGCTACCCCCGAAGAACGGTTTGCCCAGGAGGCCGGTCTGCAGTCGGCTCTGAAATCCCTTTTTGCCGTAGCGGAGAACTATCCGGATTTGAAAGCCAATCAGAATTTTCTGGCGCTGCAGCAGGAACTTTCCGGTGTGGAGAGCGAGATCGCCAGTTCCAGAAAATATTACAACGCTGTGGTCAAGACCTTCAACACCAGGATCCAGGTCTTTCCCGGCAATCTGCTGGCCGGACCGTTTGGATTTACGAAGCAGCCCATGTTCGAAGTGAGTTCGGAAGAAGAACGCGCCAACGTTTCGGTCAGCTTCTAGCCGGGCCGGGGGAAGATCCATGAAGAGGAACAGAAAAAAAGTTTCGGTGCTGATTTTCGTCTGCCTCGGTTTGCTGCTGAGTCTGCCGTGGATCGCCGCCGGGCAGGATATCCGGTACGATACGCTGGACTACCACGTGGATCTGACCGTTCGCGAGAATAATTCGTTTGTCGTGCAGGAGACCATAATAGTGGATTTCCACAGCCCGGCCCACGGCATCTACCGCTACATTACGACCGGCGGCGAAGTCTTTTACCGAGACGACAGCGGTGAACTGAAGAGCATCAGCGGCCGCCTGCACATCGGCGCTGTGGATGCCGGAGACGTACCGGTCCTGCAGAGCAGGGAATCGGAAAACGTGGTGATACGGCTCGGCAGTGCGGATCAGACAGTGACCGGCCGACAGGTCTATACGCTGCGCTATGAAGCGGAAGCCTACGACGACGGCGTGCCGGAATTCGATCAAGTCTACTGGGATCTGATTCCCACCGGGTGGGAAACCCCCATTGAACAAGCCTCTTTCCGCATCGAAATGCCCCGGGCGTTCGATGATGCGAAACTGGAATGGATCATCGGATCCGTTGGCAGCGGCCGGACCGGAGAAGTCAGCTGGTCCAAAGACGGGAATATCATTACCGGAAAGCTGGATCGTTCGTTGTACGCCTACGAGGGCGTAACGCTTCGCATCCTCCTGCCGGAAGGCTATTTTTCCGGCGAGCGGACGGACACCTGGATGGCCGCAGTTGCCGGTTTGCTGGGTATGGCGGCGGCCCTGGGCGCATTTTTGCTTTTCCTTCGATTCGGCAAGGACAAGAAAGTGATACCCGTGGTGGAATTCTACCCGCCGGACGATCTGTCGCCCGCAGAGGTGGGGTACATCTTAAACGGTACGGCCAACACAAAGGATGTGCTCTCTCTGATTCCGTATTTTGCGCACAAGGGATACATGGAGATCCGACGCCTGGATCCGGAAAAGCGGTTTTTCGGAAAAGACGTGGAGTCCTTTGAACTGCATAAGATGAAAGACCTGCCTCAGAGCGCGCCCCAGTATCAAAAAGTGTTCTTCGACGGATTGTTTTCTTTCGGCGACCCCATCAACACGAAAGAGATTCCCAAAGAGTTCGGCGATACGTTCAAAGCAAGCCAGGATTTTCTGGCAAGCCACTTTAACAAGAACAGCAAAAAGCGGGTCTATCATACCAGCTCCATGATCGCCACCGGCGCCGGCTGTCTTTTGACTTTCGTGCCCATGGCCGCTCTTTTCGTGGCGCTGGGACTCGCCGTACTGGCGCCGGAGATCCAGGGCGCCTTGATCCTTGCGGCGCTGGCTTCTTTCGTGATCGCCCTGTTGTCCACGATATTCATGCGGAAGCGGACCGAATACAGCGCCGAACTGATGGGACGGTTGAAAGGCTTTAAAAATTTCATCAAAGTGGCGGATCTGGATCGGATCAAAACACTGGTCCACGAAGATCCCCAATACTTCTACAATGTGCTTCCCTATGCCTATGTCTTCGGATTGACCGATGAATGGATGCGCAACTTCGAAGGATTGGAGGTGCAGCCGCCATCCTGGTACACGGGGAACGTGGGCGCGTTCCATATGCTGTATCTGATGAACAGCATCAATACGATTGCCGACACGCTGCCCACGGCGCCGCCGGCGGACAAGAGCAGTTTCGGCGGAGGCGGATCTTTCGGCGGCGGCTTCAGCGGCGGGGGTTTCGGCGGCGGCGGCGGCGGTGCCTGGTAGATTTGTCATCGAACGATACTATTTTTAACCGAATAGAATGTTCGGAATATACCGAACATTCTATTTTTTATTTTTGAAAAGAATGCTTGTTATGGGGAATAATCTTTACAATCCGATCAAATAGCATATAATTATGTCAGATCAAGCAGGACGATGTATGGCGGACGGGAGACGGTATGTCGATGGAGGCACTCAAAGAGCGCATTGTGCGGGAAGGTCAGGGAATAGGCAGAGGAGTTCTGAAAGTGGACTCTTTTTTAAATCACCAGATCGATGTGGCGTTCCTGGATGAGATCGGCCGGGCGCTGGCAGAACGGTTTGCCGGGTGTTCCGTCACGAAAATCCTGACTGTGGAAAGCTCCGGGATCCCGGTGGCCTGTGCTGTGTCCAGGGCCATGGGGTATCTTCCGGTCGTCTTTGCGAAAAAGGCGGCGCCCAATACGATGGTGGAGGGCGTGTACAGCACAGACGTCAAGTCGTTCACCAAGGAAACCGTATCGACGATCCGCGTGTCCAGAAAGTTCCTGCAGCCGGAAGACCGGATCCTGATCATCGATGATTTTCTGGCGTACGGGGAATCGGCGCTGGGCCTGACGAGATTGGTCCGGAGTGCCGGTGCGGACGTAACGGGGATCGGCGTCGTGATCGAAAAACGATTCCAGGGGGGCAGCGCCAAGTTGAAACAGGCAGGCTTCCAGGTGGAATCCCTTGCGGTTATTCGGTCCATCACGGACGGTAACATAGAATTTCAATAACATCACTTCAGAGAAAAAGGAGAAACGGAACTATGAAAAAGATTTTCGCACTGGTACTGGTTCTTGCTCTGGCCCTGGGTTCTTTTGCTGCCTGCGGCGGCGGAGAAGAACAGCCGGAAGTTACAGAACCCGAACTCACAGTCGGCTTTATCTTCATCGGACCCATCAATGACGGCGGATACACGCAGGCGCATTACGAGGGTGCTGTAAGGATGAAGGAGCACTTCGAAGGAAGAGTGGATTTCAAGTACATCGAAAACGTCAATGACAGCGATACGCAGGCTTCCCTGACTGCGGGTCAGAATCTGCTGGATCAGGGCTGCGACGTGATCGTCGGCGCTTCCTTCGGATTCATGGAAGCGTTGGACCAGCTGGCGAACAGCGGAGACTACGACGACAAGTACTTCCTCCATTTCTCGGGGTACATGGCCAACGAAACCAACTTTGACAACTTCTTCGGTTCCATCGACGAAGCCAGATATCTGGCCGGCATGATCGCCGGATCCATGACAGAGACCAACAAACTCGGATATGTTGGCGCCATGCCGTACACAGAAGTGATGATCGGAATCAATGCCTACACATTGGGTGCGCAGTCCGTCAATCCGGATGCGGAAGTCAGCGTGGTTTACATCGGTTCCTGGGGAGATCCCGAAAAAGAACTGGCTGCGGCGGAACAACTTTTGGCCGAAGGCTGCGACATCATTACCCAGCACAGCGATTCCACCGGTCCCCAATTGGCTGCGCAGGACGCAGGCGCCTATGCCATCGGCTACAACCTGGCCAATCCCGCAGCGCCGGATGCCTATCTGACCGCACCGATCTGGCATCACGATGCCTATTACATTTATGCGGCGGAGAATATCCTGGCCGGGACGTTCCAACCCGAGAGCTATTACGGGACTCTGGCCACCGGCTACATCGCCCTGGCGCCCATGAGCGATCTGGTACCGGCAGAAGTCCAGGAACTCGTCAAGGCAAAAGAAGCTGAAATGGTGGCGGGCACCTTTGCTCCGTTCTCCGGTTATATTGAGAATGCAGACGGCACGGTCCTCTGCGAAGAAGGACAGTCGCTGACCCGGGAAGAGATCTGGGCAATCGGACAGTTGGTCAAAGGTGCAAAATAAAGCACTTCTTTGCGAAAGGTGAACATACTGAGGATGATAGGGGGAGTCCTTCGGGCTTTCCCTATCGTTCTCTGACGGAGGACACAGGTGGAAAATACCACAGCCATAGAAATGATGGGCATATCCAAAGCCTT
>Ga0116152_10001983_pt1 | contig 16667 bp, 18 predicted proteins | sample AD_UKC119_MetaG_FD_89894 | JGI IMG/M metagenome (GOLD analysis project Ga0116152, IMG submission 89894) | Active sludge microbial communities of municipal wastewater-treating anaerobic digesters from Hong Kong - AD_UKC119_MetaG | ecosystem: Engineered > Bioreactor > Anaerobic > Digestate... | reverse complement strand
TTGACGACGGATTCCGCTCGCGGTGGAGCTCGGCTCCGTGGTCTGCGAGCGCTACGGGGCCGTGTGCAACCGCCGGATGCCCGGATCCAGCGATTGGCAGCGGTTGCGTATTTTTTTATCGGCGCTCCTCACATTGTCCCGTCGCACGGTATACCGCGCTCGCCTCGGTGCATCGCGCCTCGATCAGCGGCGGTCGGCAGACCGCACCGGTCTTTGTGCCAAGATAACCAACATTCCTGACGACGGGAGCAGACCCATGTACCTAGATCCTTGGATGTGGCGGCGGTTTCCGGCGGCGTGTCGGCATATCGGTCAGTCGACCCGGCTCGTGATTGGTCATTCCGAGCGATTTGCCAAGTTCATGAGGCATGCGCGCCTCAGCGAGGTGAGCGCCCACAGAGCGTTGATTCCCGGCGCGAGGTTGCCATACGTCAAGTGTCGCGAACTCATCGGGGCGGCAGGAACCTACAGTTCGAGGTGGACCTTGAGAGGACCTGCGCCCGGCGATCGGGTGTATCTGGACTCTACGTTGCTGCGCCAGTTTGAACGGGCCGCCGGACGCGGCCCGTCCCACGAATTCCACAACCTCGGCTTCGGGCTTTACGTGGCGATTGTCCACGAGATCGTTCACTGGGGCGCAGACCGGCTGGGACATGGAGGATTCTGGGAGGAAGGGGAAGCCTGGGAAGAGGATGTGTTCGGGCGCAATATCAAGTTCTATTTCAATCGCTGGTCGCGTCGCTATCGGATCGCGTGAGTTTTGGGGTTGAAGGAGGATGTGATGGCCAAGATCACCTTGGGGCCGATGCTACGGCTCGCGCACGCAACGCCGCGGACGTGGAAACTCAGTGTACTCGTGCTGGCGGATGAATCGCCAGGCCCGCTCACGACCCATGGCGGAGTGGCCCCTGTATTGGCCGACCCTGTGGCCATTCCCACGGTGCGCGGGCACTCGGCATGGCGCTACGTATTCGAGGTCGCGCTGGGCGACGCTCCGCAAACGATGCGCTACACCGCGCCGGGCGCGTTCGAAGGTCATTTCACCCTGCCGGCGGCCGGACGCCTGCCCCGCATGGCCTATGCTTCCTGTAACGGCTTATCGGACCCGCAGTTGGCGCACGACGTCTCTACCTTGGACGCCCTATGGCATGTGCTCGTAGGTCGCCACGAGCAAACCCTGGGACCGGACCCCGACCCAGCCGTGCCCTATCACCTGCTGCTGCTAGGAGGCGACCAAATTTATGCTGACCCCCTGTTCCAGAACCCGCCCTTCCGCGAATGGCAAAGTCTGTTCAACATCGGCAAGTACCAGGCCTCCTTTACCGCCTGTATGCGCGACGTGGCGGAGCGCTACTACCACGACCGCTACGTCGAGGTCTTTGGCATGCCCATGACGGCGTAGGCCATGGCATCCATTCCATCCATCGCCATGTGGGACGACCACGACATCTTCGACGGTTGGGGCTCCTACGACGAAGAGCGCCAGAACTGCCCGGTTTACCAAGGCATCTACCCCATCGCCCGCCGCCAAGATCGCTCATTCCCCCCCGCCGCAAGCAGCGGGGCTGCCTGAGCGTTTTTCGCGCCTCGCACAAGGGCTCTGTTGCATTGCGGGTGAAATCCTGCACGTCGCACTGATAAGCCCGGCGGGTTCGCGCATTGGTAATATTGGCGAACCATTCCAGTTCCGGGGGCACCTCGGCCAGGCCCTGAAATTCAGCGGCGGTCAGTGGACGGTTGGAGAGGGGTATTGTCAAGTTGAACGCAATCAGCGAAGTCGGTAGGCTTCGTGGCCATGAACGACACTAAGAATCCCTATACCGGCTGCCGCTACCCCGCTGAGATCATCAGTCACGCTGTGTGGATGTATTTTCGCTTCACCTTAAGCTACCGTGATGTGGAAGAGCTGTTGTCCGCTCGTGGCATCATCGTCACCTACGATGACGGTCCGTCAGTGGTGTCTGAAATTCGGCCAGGAGTTCGCCAATGAACTACGCTGTTGTGCGCCCCGATGCGGCGACAAGTGGCATCTGGACGAGGTCTATCTCAGCATCAATGGCCGACGCTACGACCTCTGGCGAGAGGTCGATCAGGACGGTTATGTGCTGGACATCCTGGTTCAGCCGCGCCGCGACCAGCGTGCCGCCAAACGCTTTTTCCGCAAGCTCCTCAAAGGCCTGCGTTACGTCCCGCGGATCATCATCACCGATCAGCTCAAGAGCTACGAAGCAGCCTGCAAAGAGTTGATGCCAAGCGTTGAGCACCGCCAGCACAAGGGCCTGAATAACCGCGCTGAATTGTCCCACCAGCCAACCCGACAGCGCGAGCGACCGATGCGCCGGTTCAAGTCCCCCGGCCATGCCCAGCGCTTTCTCTCCGCCCATGGCCCGATCACCTATCTGTTCCGCCCCCGCCGTCATCGGATGAGCGCTGACGAGTATCGTGCTGCTCGCGCCCGAGCGTTTGACACTTGACAGCAGGGGACGTACGCCCAGAAGAACGCCTAACGGCAATCACACCCCCATTTGTGGCGTCAAAATGCCGTCGACTCGACAACTTGACAATACATTTTTGAGGCCACCCGTACCGTGTATGCTGGAGGATAAAATGTGGGTAAACGGATGCCCTCAAACGGGGACATCGGTGGGCATCTCGATTTCAACCCGCAGTCCTCCTCCACCCTGACGATTCAGCGCGCGAATACTTCCGCCGTGGACCTCGAGCGCCCGGCGGGCGATGGCCAGTCCCAGGCCAAAGCCGGTGGTTTTGACGCCGGTTTCGCTCCGGAAAAACGGCTCGAAGACCGCCTGCAAATCGCCTTCGGGTACGCCGGGTCCTTGGTCGTCAACGATCACGCTCAACCGGTCAGGAGCAGTCCACCGCTCGACCCGCACCATAACCGCCGTGCCTTCGTTCGTGTACTTCACCGCGTTGCGGATCACGTTTTCGAACGCACGGTGCAGCAATTCCGCGCGAACCTTGACGATGGCCTCGCCCTGGCTGGAAAACTCGACCCGACGCCCGGTCGCCTCCGCCTCGAACCGCGCGTCGTCAGCGATGCCGGCCACCAGGTCCACCAAATCGACCTCCTCATCCGCCGCGCCGCTCATGCTGACTTCCAACCGTGACAGCGTCAATAATTCCCCAACCAGTTCGTCGAGTCGGCCGGATTCGCGCTCAATCCGATCCAGCGAGGCATCGAGCCTCTCCGGTTGTTGGCGGGCCAAACCGATGGCCGCTTGCAGCCGGGCCAGCGGCGAGCGCAGTTCGTGCGAAACGTCATGCAGCAAGCGCCGCTGGGAACCGAGCAGGATTTGCAGTTGCTGGGTCATGCGGTCGAAATCCTGGCTAAGATCGGCAATTTCGTCGCGCCGCCGCCCCATGCGCGCTCCGATCCGCGTTTCGAGCTTTCCCGTTGCCACCGCGTCGAACGCGCCGCGCAGGTGACGGATCGGCTTTGACAGATACCAGGCCAGCAGCGCGCTGAAACCGAGGCTGGCCAGAATGCCGATGCTGATCGACAGCAGGGGTGCCGGCGGCGGGTGCCGCCGCGGCGCTTCCTCTTCGGCGGGAATGAAAAACAGGTATCGCCGTTCGCCCGCCGTCTCCAGTCGGGCGACCTGCGACTCCCGATCCTCTCGCGCCAACCGGCGAGCCTGCGCCAGCGCCTCGGCGGGAACCGCGCGATCCAGCAGTTCGCGCCCGGCATCGTCGACGACATACACATGCGCCCTCCCCTGCTGGGCGTTCCATTCTTCCAGCACGTCACGCAATGCCGCTATGCCGCCATGCCGGAGCGTCGCTGTTGTCGCGTTCACTAGAAACACGGCGCGCGGCCCGCGCTCCAGTTCCTGGCCACGTCCGTTGAGCGTCCGCTGATGGAGCCAGACCGCTGCACCCACGCCCGCACCCGCCACCAGCAGCGCCAGCCAGAAAGCGAAAAAGAATTTCCAGAACAGCCGGCCCACGACGGTCACTCCCGGATGTATTGATAGCCGACGCCGCGCACGGTTTGAATCGGCGAGCGCCCTATACCATCCAGCCCAAGCTTGTGCCGAATACTGCTCAGGTGAACGTCGATGCCCCGGTCATAGCGCGCCAGCGGCCGGCCCAGGCCCTGTTCCGACAGTTCCTGCTTGCTCACCACCCGCCCGGCGTTGCGAATCAGTACCTCCAGTAGATTGAATTCGGTGCTGGTGAGTTCGAGCGGTTCGCCGCTCCACTCGGCGCCGCGCTTTTCCGGCCACATCGTCAGCAGCCCGACGGTCAGCGGGCCGGACGACGGGCTGGCCGGTTCCCGCGACTGAGTGCGGCGCAGGATGGCCCGGATGCGAGCGACCAGCTCGCGCGGGGTGCAGGGTTTAGGTACGTAATCATCTGCGCCGAGTTCGAGGCCGACGATGCGATCCACGTCGTCCCCCTTAGCCGTGAGCATCAGCACCGGGATGCGGCTATCCTGCGCGCGGATGCGGCGCAAGGCTTCGATGCCGTTCAGGCGCGGCATCATCACATCGAGCACGACGATGGCGTAGTTACCCGACAGCGCGTGGCGCACACCCGCTTCGCCGTCCGCCACGGCGGTCGTGGCGAAACCCTCGCGTTCCAAGTATTCCGTCAGCATCTCGCCCAACTCGACGTCGTCATCCACTAGCAATACCTGAACCATCGCCACCGACCACCTTGCTTGCCTTTCACCTCGATTATCATAGCGATTCCCGCCCATCAACCCAGCACATTTACCTATTTTTGCCCATATTTACCTTTCTTTACATGATGCTAACCCGTATTTACGGATATCGGGGATACAGTGGCGACAACCCTATTTGCGCTGGGCGGCGCGTCCTGTTATTGGGAGCAAACCATGAAAACCCTGAAAAATATCTTCTGGATCTATCTGCTTCTTCTCACGGGTCTCTGGTGGCTCGCCGATCAGACGGCCTGGTCCAGCCTGGACAATGTTTTTCGCTGGCGCGCAGTATGGATGCAATACAGCGGCGTGCTGGGCATTGGAGTAATGAGTCTGGCAATGCTGCTGGCCATCCGCCCCGTCGTGCTGGAACCCCATATGGGCGGACTCGACAAGATGTACCGCCTTCACAAGTGGCTGGGCATCTCGGGACTGGCGCTTTCTCTGAGTCACTGGCTGATGGCCCAGGTCCCCAAGTGGCTGGTGGGCTGGGGTTTGCTGGAGCGCCCGGCGCGCCCGCCGCAGCCTGCCTTGCCGGCAGACTCGATCCAGCAGTTTGTTGCCAACCAGCGCCATCTGGCCGAGAGCATCGGTGAATGGGCGTTCTACGCGGCGCTGGCGCTGATGGTGTTGGCCCTGATCAAGCGGTTTCCGTACCGCCATTTCTTTAAAATCCATCATCTGCTGGCCGTGGTGTACCTGGCTCTGGTCTGGCATTCGGTGGTCCTGCTGAAATTCGATTACTGGAGCGGCGTGCTGGGGCCGATCATGGCCGTGCTGATGGCCGCGGGCAGCGTGGCCGCGATCCTGGTGCTATTTCGTCGCGTGGCGGCGAACCGTAAGGTCAGGGGCGAGGTGGCGTCCATCGTCCGCCACGACGCCTTGAACGTCGTGGCGGTCGGGATTCAACTCAAGGGGCGCTGGCCCGGTCACGAGTCGGGGCAATTCGCCTTTCTGACCCTGTACGAGGACGAAGGGCCGCACCCGTTCACCCTCTCGTCGGCCTGGACCGGCGATGGCCGGATTCAGTTCATCATCAAAGCTCTGGGCGACTACACGCGCACCCTGGCGGATCGCCTGCGCGTCGGGGACTCGGTCAAGGTGGAAGGCCCCTACGGATGCTTCAATTTTCAGGGTAAGTCACGGCGGCAGATCTGGGTGGGCGGCGGCATCGGGATCACGCCCTTTATTTCGCGGATGAAAGCCCTGGCGCGACAAGCCGACGGCAAAGCGATTGACCTGTTTCACACCACAGCCGTGTACGACAACGAGGCCATCGGTCTGCTCGAACGCGACGCGCAAGCTGCCAACATTCGTCTGCATGTATTGTGGGACGAGCGTGACGGTCGGCTGGACGCGGAACGCATTCGCAAAACGGTCCCCGATTGGCGCAACGCCGAGTTGTGGTTCTGCGGACCCTCAGCCTTCGGGCAGACGCTGAAGAGAGACTTGATCGCGATGGGGTTGCCCGATGCCTGCTTCCATCAGGAACTTTTTGAGATGCGCTGATCGCCAGCTCACGGTTCTTGCTGGCAAACTTCTCTTGCAATCAGGAACACGACTTTGAAACCAACCCTTCGCGCCACTTCCGCCCAGAGGTTCGGGCGCTGCCCCAGTTGGCTGATAGCGGTCCTGCTGCTATCAGGCTGCGCGGCGGTCGGCCCGGACTATGCCGCGCCTGAACTGGCGATACCGGCCACCTGGCAAGGCGCGCCGGCGGCGCGGGTGACCGTCGCGCCCACCGCGCCGGAAGCGCTGGCGACCTGGTGGCGGCAACTCGACGATCCGACCCTGACCGGGCTGATCGAACAGGCTCTGCAAACCAGTCTTGATCTCCGCGCCGCCCAGGCGAAATTGCGCGAGTCGCGCGCCCACCGCACCCTGGCCGGAGCGGAATTGTTTCCGACGGTGTCGGGCGCGGCGGCGGGACGGCGAGTGAAGGCCAGCGGCGAATCCAGCGGCGGGGGCGCGGTAGACCAGTTCAGCACCGGGTTCGACGCCAGTTGGGAACTGGACGTGTTCGGCGGTCTCCGGCGCGGGGTGGAAGCCGCCCAGGCCAATCTGGAAGCCAGCCAGGCCAGCCTGCACGCCATTCAGGTGTCGCTGGTCGCCGAGGTCGGACTGAATTACGTGGAATGGCGCGCCTCTCAGGCGGCACTGGATATCGCCAGGGCCAACGCCGCCTCGCAGGCCGAAACCCTGCAACTCACCCAGTGGCGAGCGCAGGCCGGGTTGACCAGCGCGCTGGACGTGGAGCAGGCCCGCGCCAATCTGGAGCAGACCCGGGCGCAAATTCCCAGCCTCGAAACCAGTCGCGCCGAGGCCGAATATCGCCTGGCCATCCTCCTCGGCCAGCAACCCGGCGCGCTGACCGGGCGCCTGACCCAACCGGGCGGGATTCCCGGGGTACCGGCGCGGGTGACGGTGGGCATTCCCGCCGATACCCTGCGCCAGCGGCCCGACGTACGGGTCGCGGAACATACCCTGGCGGCGGAAACCGCGTGGATCGGTGTGGTCGAAGCCCAAGCGTATCCCAACTTCAGCTTGAGCGGGTCGCTCGGTCTGGAAGCGCTGACCCTCGGGACCCTGGCAAATGGCAGTGCGGTCGTGGGGAGCGTGCTGGGCAGCGTCGCCGTGCCGATTTTCGACGCCGGGCGCATCCGCCAGCAGGTCGAGATTCAGACCGCCATACAGGAGCTGGCTCTGGTCAACTACCAATCGACGGTGCTGAACGCGCTGGCGGAGGTCGAGAACGCACTGATCGCCCTGGCCAACACGCGCCAGCGGCAAAACAATCTGCGCGCCGCCCTGCAAGCCGCGCGTCTGGCCGCCCAACTGGCCCGACACCGCTATAGCGCGGGCCTCATCGATTTCCAGACGGTGCTGGATACGGAACGCACCGTGCTAACCGTCGAAGATAAACTCGCCCTCAGCGAAGCCGATCACGTCAAGGCCCTGATTCAGCTTTACAAGGCGCTGGGCGGCGGTTGGTCGCCGGCTTCCGCCAATGATAGCGCTGCCAACCTGTAAGGAACCTCACTATGAGCTATACGCCCTCCGTCCAGGATGCCGAACTGGCGAAAATCATCGGCTCGGAACCGGCGCGCGGTCGCTTTGGGGTTCTCCGCTGGCTGATCGCGGCGTTCGCGTTCGCCTTGGTGACCGGCGGGTTCCTGTTCTTCCAGTCCGGTCCCACCACGGACCCTGCGCTCCAGTACCAGACCGAACCGCTCCGTCGGGGTGACCTACGGGTCACCGTGTCGGCGACCGGCAAGCTGGCGCCTGTCAATCAGGTGGATGTCGGCAGCGAATTGTCCGGCACCATCGAAACCGTGTTAGTGGACTACAACGACCGAGTCAAGAAGGGACAGGCGCTTGCCCACCTCGATGTCGCCAAACTGCAGGATGCCATTGCTAAAGCCAAGGCGGCCCTGGCCTCAACCGAAGCCAAGGTGTTGCAAACGGCGGCGACGATCAAGGAATCCCGTGCCAATCTCCGGCGACTGCGGCAAGTCGCTAAACTGAGCGGCGGCAAGGTACCCGCGCCAACGGAACTGGAAACGGCCGAGGCGGCGGTCGAACGCGCCATCGCCGATGAAGCCAGTGCGCAGGCGGCGATCGAGGAGGCGCGCGCCACGCTGCGCTCCAACCAAACCGACTTGGCCAAGGCGTCCATCCGCTCTCCCATTGACGGCGTGGTGCTCTCACGTCAGGTAGAACCCGGCCAAACCGTTGCTGCTTCGCTGCAAGCGCCGGTGTTGTTCACCCTGGCCGAAAATCTGGCGCAAATGGAATTGCAGGTGGACGTGGACGAAGCCGACGTCGGCCAGGTGCGCGAAGGGCAGTCCGCCACGTTCAGCGTGGATGCCTATCCCAACCGGAACTATCCCGCTCGCATCGGTCTGGTGCGGTTCGGGGCGGAGACGGTCAACAACGTGGTGACCTATAAAACCATTCTCAACGTGAACAATGACGACCTCAGCCTGCGGCCTGGCATGACCGCCACCGCTGAGATCGTTACCACCGAACGGGCAAACGTGCTGCTAGTTCCGAACGCGGCGCTGCGCTTCACCCCGCCGCAACCGGCCGAGGCTGAGTCCAAAAGCGGCGGTGGACTGCTGGCCAGCCTGCTGCCTCGCCCTCCCCGGAGCCTGACTCAAAGGAGACGACCCACGAACGCCAAGGACACCAGGAGCGCGGCGCGGCGGATTTGGATCTTGCGCGGCGGCCAGCCGGTGGCCGTGCCAGTCACCGTCGGTAGCAGCGATGGCCGGATGACCGAGGTCATGAGCGAGGGGTTGGAACCGGACTTGCTCGTCATCACCGCCCACTCGGGAGTGGCGCGATGAACGCTACGCCTTCGCCCCCAACCCCTCTCCCACCGGGTGAGGGGAGCCCACCGCCCTCACCTCCTATTTTTCTCTCACCAGGCGAGAGGGGCGAGCCGCTGATCGAACTGCGGGAAGTCACTAAGACCTATGGACAGGGACAGGCCGAATTCCAGGCATTGCGGGGAGTCAACCTGCGCATCGACCCCGGCGATTTCGTCGCCATCATGGGGCCGAGCGGTTCCGGCAAATCCACGGCGATGAACATTCTCGGCTGTCTGGATAGTCCAACCACAGGGGCTTATGTGTTTCGCGGCCTGCACGTCGAGCAGTTATCCCGCAATCAGCGCGCTTTGTTGCGCCGTTATTACCTCGGCTTCGTGTTTCAAGGTTTCAATCTGCTGGCCCGGACCACCGCGCTGGAAAATGTCGAATTGCCCCTGCTGTATCGCGGCGAACCGCGCGCCATCCGCCACGCCCGGGCGCGCGCGGCGCTCGACGCGGTCGGACTACGGCAATGGGAAAAGCACACGCCCGCCGAACTGTCCGGTGGCCAACAACAACGGGTCGCCATCGCTCGCGCCCTCGTCACCCACCCCACCATCCTGTTGGCCGACGAACCGACCGGCAATCTCGACACTCAGCGCAGCCACGAGATCATGGACCTGCTGGTGGCGTTGAACCACGACCGAGGCATCACTGTGCTGATGGTGACCCACGAGTCTGACATGGCGCGCTACGCCAAGCGCGTCATCCACTTTCTGGATGGTCGGGTGGATGCGGACCACCGCAACGGGGAGGGGCAGTGATGTTCTGGAGCAGTATTCTGCTGGCCCTGCGCGCGATTCGGCGCAATCTGCTGCGGTCGTTTCTGACCATCCTCGGCATTGTGATCGGCGTCAGCGCGGTGATCACGATGGTGACGCTCGGCAACGGCGCGACCCGGGTGGTGGCGGACCAGATCGCCAGTCTCGGCAGCAATCTAGTGATGGTGCGTCCCGGTCAGCGGCTCGGGCCGGGCCGGGATTCGGTGGGCGCGCCCCGGTTCAAGGTCAGCGACGCCGAGGCAATCCGAACCCAGATCAGCGGCCTCAACGCCGTCGCCCCCACCGCCAACCGGTCGGTGACGGTGGTCTACGCCGCAAACAATTGGTCCACCAGCGTCACCGGCAGCACCGATGCCTATTTCACCGCGGGTAACTGGCGGCTGGCCGGCGGGCGCGTGTTCACCGAAACCGAGCAACGCGCCGGCAAGGCCGTCTGCGTGATCGGTGAAACGATGCGTAAGGAGTTGTTTGGCCAGCAATCCGCAATCGGCGGCGAGTTGCGGATCAGCAATTTCTCTTGTGAAGTGATCGGCGTGCTGGCGTCCAAAGGTCAGTCGGCGATGGGCATGGATCAGGACGATACCATCGTGATCCCGCTGCGCACCCTGCAACGGCGGCTAACCGGCAATCAGGATGTCAGCACCCTCCTGGTTTCGGTGGGGGACAGCGCCAGCACCGATCAGGTCATGGCAGACTTGCGGTTGCTGCTGCGCGAGCGGCGCAAGATCGCCGCCAATGAGGACGATAACTTTTCCATTCTCGACACCCGGCAGATCACGGAAACCATGACCGGCACGACTAAGGTCATGACTACGCTGCTGGGCGCGGTGGCGGCGGTCAGCCTGCTGGTGGGCGGAATCGGTATCATGAACATCATGCTGGTGTCGGTCACCGAGCGCACCCGCGAGATCGGCATCCGGCTGGCCATCGGCGCGCTAGAACGGGAGGTGCTGCTGCAATTCCTGGTCGAGGCGGTCGCGCTGTCGGCGCTGGGCGGGATCGTCGGCATCGTGCTGGCGACGCTGGCCTCGGTCGGGCTGGCAAGAGTCATGCAGGTGCCCTTTCTATTCGATCCGGGCATCAATCTGCTAGCATTTCTGTTCTCGGCGGCAATCGGGGTCATCTTCGGCTATTTTCCCGCCCGCCGCGCGGCACGGCTCGATCCCATCGATGCCTTGCGGCATGAGTGAGTTCATCGGTGTGTCAACTTGACTGGAAGGGGGCTTTTTATAGTTGGGTGTGTTTAAACAAACGACACTAAAGTTCCATAGAATTTTATGAGACGAAGCGTATGTTGTGTTGCGTTAGTTTCTGCTAGACGAGCTCGGATATCTCCGGACGGAATGAGGCGGCTAGGGAATAGAACGGTTCGGCGGCGGATAGAACCCGCCCACCGGTCATCTGCATCGGACCCTTCTTGATCCTGTGCAGGAGTTCGATACCTGGTAGAGTCACCCGGGTCGAGCGAAAGGTGTGAAATCCTCGCATCGGCCGGATGATTCGTTTCACAGTCCGATGGTCCTGTTCCACTCGATTATTCAAGTGATTGATTTGACTGACCTCGATGGCGGCGCCCGTCTCCTCCTGGAGGGCATCCAGGGCCGCGGTGTTGGCGCCACCCTTGTCGATGGTCACTTTCTCCGGCAGGCTGTGCGGTCCAATGGCTTTCTTGAAAAAGCGCCGGGCAGTTTTCTGATCGCGATGGACGGTGAGCCGGACGTCGAGGGTCTGTCCTTCTTGATTGACGGCGCGGTCGAGGGACTTCCACGGGCCTTGGATTTTGATGGTCGTTTCATCCATCCGCCAACGCATGCTGACCGGGCGCTTCTGTCCTTTGCGGAAAGCTACTTCCAACGGCGGCGTGAACTTCTGAACCCCGCGATAAACGCGGGAATGATCTACGTCGACGCCCCGCTCCGCCAGCCTCGCTTCCCGGTCCCGATCAGGCAACGGATAGGCCCGGTACCCACGGACACTTGTCAGGAGGATGTCTTGTTCGAAACGAGGGTCTTTGAAGTCGATTCTACCGGTTCTCAACGGGAGGAGGAGAGGGGTGCATCGCTGACCGAAATGGGCCCTTCTCTGTGAACGGAACAGGACCGCGGATCTACCGGTCCACATGGCGGGTAACCCAAGCGGAGAAGGCCGTCATGAAGTTCGTAAGAAATGTTTTGGTTTCGGTTGAGGTCACCTGGCCTTCGGCATCGAAGAGATGGGCGATGCCGCCGAGGTAGGCTTCGGGCTGTTGCATGGCCGGAACATTCAGGAAGACCAGCGACTGCCGCAGGATATGGTTGGCGCCAAAGCCGCCGATCCCGCCGGGTTTGCCGTTCCATACGCTTTGACCCATCGGCCGTGAGCCAACATCGAGCGCATTCTTGATTGCAGCGGGAATCGAGCGGTTGTATTCAGGGGTAACAAACAGCAGGGCGTCGACCCCACGGATGGTTTCGCGAAAACGAGGCCAACTGACGGGAGGAGCGTCGCCGTCGAGGTCGGGATTGTAGAGTGGCAGATCGCCGATCGGCACGAAATCGAATTGCAGAGTATCTGGGGCCAGATCGACGAGGGCCTGGGCCAACTTCAGATTGAACGAGTCCTTGCGCAGGCTACCGACGAGCACAGCAACTTTGAAGGTTTGATTCATACTTGACTCCATGGGTTGGAAAGGCCCGATCGAGGATCGGGCGGAATGGCAGCCGTTTGCAGGCTCCCGGTGTGGTGATTTTCAACGGTCTCACCCTGATCCGCACCCCACACAAGCGCCAACGCCGCTGAACTGAATACGACATACGCCAAGGTCAAAGGCACCACGCTCCCATCGAACGACTGGCCCACCGCAAAACCGAGCAACGCGCCCAGAACGGTGGTGAACAACCCGATCGCTGAAGAAGCGGTACCGGCGATGTGGCCGAGCGGCTCGATGGCCAAGGTGTTCAGGTTTGCGCCGAGAAAGCCGAACATGGCCATACTGCCCATTTGAATGAACACGAACCCCCAGAGTGGTTCACCACCGTGCCAAGCCACGACCAGATGCAGCAGATTCAGCACGATGAGGGTGATGAGGCCAGCGATCGCCAAGCGCCGCATGCCGAACTGCAGGACCAATTGCGCATTGGTGAAGGCCGCCACTGCCATGGCCGAAGCCACCAGCGCAAACAGCAGACCAAAGTGTCGTCCAGCATCAAAGACTTCGGCAAAGATGCGTTGCGCCGAGATGATGAAACCCATCTGCGCACCCAGCACGAGACCCAACGCCACCATGTAGCTGACCGCCGCGCGCGAGCCGAGCGTCATCCGATAACCGCCGACCACGGCGGACGGCGATAGCGAGCGACGCCGCTCCAGCGGCAGCGATTCCTGTAGACGCAAAATCGACCATAAAAGCACCAGTACGCCGCCCACCACCAGTGCGCCGAAGGTCCAGCGCCACGGCGCGACCCACAGGATGAGCTGGCCGATGGAAGGGGCAATGATCGGGACCGCCATGAACGTCATCATAACCAGCGACATCACGCGTCCCAACTCGCGCCCTGCGTAAGTGTCGCGCGCCAGCGATACGGCGATCACTCGCGGGGCACCAGCGCCGAGACCTTGGACGAAGCGTGCCGTCAGCAACAAGCCAAAACCGGTGGTCATCGCCGACAGCAGACCTGCCAGCGAGAACAAGAGCAAGCCGCCGATCAACACCGGCCGCCGGCCGAAACAATCCGATAAGGGACCATAGAACAATTGCGACACGCCCATACCCGCCAGATAGACGGCGATGACCGTCTGAGCATGGTTGGGATCCTTCAACAGGAAGTCAGCGGTGAGATGGGGCAACGCCGGGAGCATGACATCGATGGCCAGCGCGTTCAGCGCCATGCAGGCCGCGATGAACCCGACAAATTCATAAAAGTACATCGTTTGGTAGTGTCCCTCAGTTTCCGTGATGAATTTCAGGCCAACAAGGGAACAATTTCTCAAGACGGGGGCATGCTGTCCAATTGAGTGGTGAGACTCGATACGACAATAATTCCTCGGTGGTCCAGACATGATCGGTCAACCCCGCTGCCATCGCGGGGGTGGTAGGGCGCCATCGCCGGGGTGAACCCGATCCGCGTGTCGATTCGGTGACCGGCAGCGGGCAGCGCAAGCCGTCATGAGGTAACACCAAATGGTAATAGGCCAATGACAACCACAACTGTTTTTCAAACCAACTCAAGTCCTTAGAAAAGCTGTTGGAGCGACGGGCCAACCGACGGTTCTGTTGCCGCTGCGTGAGGTTGTCCCGCTCGACGAAACGGGTATTGATCATTTGGCTGACAGGCGAGTGAGCCAACTGCGCCGCAACGGCCACCGGATCGCCAAAGACGACTGCCGTGGAGATCGCCGTAATGCGTCCACCCGTTCGGTGCTTGATCACTTGGGCATACAGCAGGTCAGCCCGTGGTCGGCGGCGGGGTTTGGGATGAGGACCGCGCGTCCCGCGACGGGGCGGACAGTACCATTCCCCATAAACTTTCAATAAAGCTTGGGGGTACGCAGCCCATTGATCGCTGGTAAAAAAGGGGATGGTATCATCCGTCACCCATGCTACCTGCTCGACCAACCGGTTAGCCTGGGCCTGGTCATGTTTGCCGATCACAAAACCCAATACCCAGCGCCAGACCGGCGCAAAGGCTAGCCATACCCAAGCATCCCCATACATGTCGAGGTGCTCTTTAGCTCCAGGCAGGTTTTCTTGTTTGGTATGGATAAAACTCCACAATTCATCCAGTTGACACTCCGTGACCGGCAAGTTTCGCCATAACGACAGGATGACCGCCCGGCAGTGCCGGGCACCTCGATCCAGCCAGGTGCAAACGGTGTCCTTATCCACATCGACGATGCGTGCGGTCGCCCGCAATGCATTGCCCTCGGCCAAGGCACGCAGGGCCGTCTCGAAGGTCACCGGCTCGGCTTCCAGTCCATAGTAGGCTGTCCCATAGCGCAAGGTTACTGTACTCCCACACGCTCGGCAGCGCGCCTGTGGCTCTCCCCGACTGCTGCCATTGCGTACCAACCGTCCAATTTTAAAAGGCTTTCCGTAATGCTCGCAGCGACCATTGGGACAATATAATGTTTCCCAATCCACGCCGATCTCCTCGATGGAATCGTAACTTCCATCGAGAGTGCCCATCTGGCACCAAACTGGAAAACCTATCGCTCATCACGGAAACTGAGGGACACTACCCGATGGGGTTACCCCTGCAGGTTATTAGGCAGCCAGTGAATAGAATTGTCCTGCGGCGGAGAGATTCGGCCCTTCGGCCATGATCACCTGCCCCTTCTTGATCATGTGAATGAGTTCGATGCCCTGCAGGGTGGTCCGGGCAGAAGGGAGGCACTTGGACTCCTCCTACAATAGAGCGAACTTCCTACTGGAATTTTCATCGCGCATCCAGCGCGAGTGCCTAAAAGTCAGGTACGGTGAGGGTTTTGGCGGCGTGCCGCTGCAGGATTTCTCGCCCTTGCGCTGCCCGTCTGCTGGTGTAGGAGAACGCGCTGATGGGCCACGCAAATCGAACCGCTCGAAAACCGTTGGAGGTGACAGTCATGTTTGAACCGAGCCGCTTAGCGGCTGAACATTTGGCTGATGCCTATCGTCAGCTGGTGCCGTTGCGCACGCGCACCGTACACCGTTGTGAACCGGAGGTGAGATCAGAGACGAAACCGGCCGAAGTGAAGACGAGGAGGCGCTCATGAAAATCCAGGCGGTGGCGTTATACGCCCGGGTCTCCTCCGAACAGCAAACCCAAGCCAAGACGATCGACAGCCAGCTGGCGGCGCTGCATGAGCGCATCGTGAACGATGGCGTGGTACTGAACCCGGATCACGCGTTTGTCGACGCCGGTTACAGTGGCTCGACGCTCATCCGCCCGGCGTTGGAATGGTTGCGCGATGCAGTCGCTAACGGCGAGGTTGAACGAGTCTATGTGTACGCGCCGGATCGGCTGGCGCGCAAGTATGCGTATCAGGTCATGCGGGTCGATGAATTTCAGCGTGCCGGTGTCGAATTGACGTTCCTCAACCGCGAACTCGGTCAGTCCCCTGAAGACGAACGGCTGCTCCAAATGCAAGGCATGATCGCTGAATACGAACGCGCCCAGATGCTTGAACGCAGCCGGCGAGGTAAACGCCATAAAGCCCGGCAAGGTTCGGTCAGCGTCCTGTGCGGGGCGCCGTATGGCTATCGCTACATCACCCGTGCGGAAGGCGGTGGCGAGGCTCGTTATGAGATCGACGCGGAGCCGGCGGCGGTGGTCCGTCAGATCTTTGCCTGAATGGGCCGTGACCGTCTGAGCATTGGCGAAGTCCAGCGTCGGCTCACCGTAGCATCGACGCCGAGTCCTGCGGGCAAACGCGACTGGGATCGCAGTACGATCTGGGGCATCCTGAAAAACCCCGCGTATCAAGGCCAGGCCGCCTTCGGCAAAACCCGCGCTGGCGAATTGCGGCCCCGCTTGCGCGCTCAACGTGGACGCGCCTTACAGCCGCGTCGCGCCCGCTCGACCTACGACGTACCCGCCGACGAGTGGCAATCGACGCGGTCCCGGCGTTGGTTAGCGCGGCGCTGTTTGACGCGGTCCACGCCCAGCTCGACGACAACCGCCGCCGCGCCCGCACTGGCCAACGCGGGGCAAAGTATCTCTTGCAGGGTCTGCTGGTCTGCCGCTATTGTGGGTATGCGTTCTACGGTAAGCCGCTGAGTCCCAGTGCCCGGAAAAACCGTCCACGGGCCTATGCCTACTATCGCTGCATCGGTAACGATGGGTATCGCTTCGGTGGCCAACGACTCTG
>Ga0116152_10001982_pt1 | contig 16668 bp, 10 predicted proteins | sample AD_UKC119_MetaG_FD_89894 | JGI IMG/M metagenome (GOLD analysis project Ga0116152, IMG submission 89894) | Active sludge microbial communities of municipal wastewater-treating anaerobic digesters from Hong Kong - AD_UKC119_MetaG | ecosystem: Engineered > Bioreactor > Anaerobic > Digestate... | reverse complement strand
GCTAAGAAGAACAACCCTTAAAATGAGCCTCCGGGATTCCCGGGGGCTTTTTTGTTGGTGTTAATGTGTTAATTGGTGGATCAGTTCATGAGTTGGGTGATCATGCCGGGTACAGAAATATGTGCTCCTCAATCCAGACCATGTATCATCGAGATCACTCCACTTTTATGCTGACTACAGCGTTAGTACCACGTTGGTCGGTCGAGATGCCAATGGCATAGGAAAACGTTTTAACACAACATATCTGCCACCCCATGGTCGCTGATACTCCTTTCGGTCAGTCTGCATTTGTTCAGCATTGTGTCTGGGTCCCAATGCTAAAGCTACTGGGCTACAGGACATTTTCCTGCCTCTGCTACCTCTTTTACCTCTTTAACCTTATCTTAAGTAAAATGTTTCAGCATGATCACCTCCTGTTTGGTGAGGGGACGGACAAAACCGCGGGGAAGGTCTTTTTTTGTTAAGCCGGCATAATAGACCCGGTCCAGTCTTTCAACCTGATAGCCCAGTGATTCAAAGATGCGCCGGACAATGCGGTTTTTGCCGATATGAATGGTAATACCGACTTCATTTTTTGGCTGATTATCGACGTAATCAATTCCATCAACTTCAGCGAGCCCGTCTTCCAGTTGCACTCCTGCCAGAATTTTTTCCAGATCCGGTTTCCGCAGTGTTCGGTCCAGAACCACATGGTAAATTTTCTTTACCCGGTGGCGCGGGTGCGACAATTTAAGAGCCAGATCGCCGTCGTTGGTTAGTATAAGGAGTCCGGTGGTATTGCGATCCAGACGGCCTACCGGATACACCCGTTCTTTCACCTTGTTTTTGATGAGGTCCATCACGGTTTTGCGCCCTTTTTCATCGGAAGCCGTCGTAATGGTGTCCTTGGGTTTATTCATCAGGTAGTAGACCATGCGGGTGACCGGCTTGACGGGTTGTCCTTTGTAGTGTACCTGGTCGGATTTTTGAACCCGGTGGCCGATATCGGTGACCACCGCTCCATTGACCTTGACGAGGCCTTCCTGAATGTATTCCGCACACTTACGACGAGACCCTACACCGCTCAGCGCCAGGTATTTGTTGAGTCGCATGTCCTCCTGCTCACCCCCGGAGGGCTGGTCTTTATGTGAGACCGGCGGCGACTTTTTGGGTGCCGGTACCTTGCCATCCGTCGGCCGGGGCGGTTTAGAAGGGAATTTCTTCATCGTCATTCATCCGGGATGGCCGGGTTATCATGTTGTTAAATGGATTATTGATGTCAGGCGGTCCGCCAAACGGATTCATATCCAGCTCATCCAGGTTTGTGAATTTCGCAAAATGATTGATGAATTTCAATTGTACGGTACCTACGGCACCATTACGGTGTTTGGCCAGGATGATCTCACTGATGCCCTTGGGTGCCCCGAGGTCATCTTCCAGTTCATAATAATCCGGACGATAAATAAAGGTTACGATGTCAGCGTCCTGCTCGATGGCTCCGGATTCACGAAGGTCGGATAGCTGAGGGCGTTTGTTGCCTCCACGGGTTTCCACCGCCCGGCTTAGCTGGGACAGTGCAATAACCGGAACGCTGAGCTCCTTGGCCAACGCTTTCAGTGACCGGGAGATCTGTGAGATCTCCTGTTCCCGGTTACCGCCTTTTCGTTCGCCGCCCCCGGTCATCAACTGCAGGTAGTCGATGATGATCAGGTCTATGTTGTGCTGCATTTTAAGGCGCCGGCATTTAGCCCGGAGTTCGAAGATATTGATAGCGGGCGTGTCGTCGATGTAGATCGGTACTTCGCTGAATTTTTCAATGGTGGCATGTAATTGTTGCCATTCGTATTCTTCCATGTTCCCGTTGCGGAGCTTGCCGCTGGGAATCTCCGCTTCCATGGATATCAGACGCTGGGTCAGCTGAAGGTTAGACATTTCCAAAGAAAAGAATGCGACAGCATGTCCAAATTCGATGGCGGCATTGCGGGCGAGCGCCAGCGTGAATGAGGTTTTACCCATACCCGGGCGGGCTGCCACGATGATCAGGTCCGAGCGCTGCCACCCGGCAGTCATCTTGTCCAGATCGTTAAACCCGCTGCCTATGCCCGTTAATCCATCTTCTTTGGCCGTTATGGTTTCCAGCTGCTTCTGAGCCTTGATCGCCAGTGAGCCGAGGCTTTCATAAGCCCGGTTCAGGTTTTTATCCGTAATGTCAAAAAGGTGGCGCTCGGCATCATCCAATAGCTGGAAGACGTCGGTCGTATCTTCGAAGGAATCATTGATGATGGAGGTGCTGACGCGGATCAGCTCCCGTTGAATGTGCTTCTGGGAGATCAGTCGCGCGTGGTATTCGATGTTGGCTGCACTGGCCACCCGGTTGGTGAGTTCCACCAGGTACTGAGGTCCCCCGATTTTGTCCAGCTCGCCGGATTTTTTCAATGCTTCGTGCACGGTGAGCAGGTCAATGGGCAGGGATCGTTCAAACAGGTGCAACATGGAACGGTAGATCGCCTGATGCCCCGGCAGATAATAACTTTCCGGTCGCAGGATATCCAGCACGATGGCAAGAGCATCCTTATTGGTCATAATGGCCCCAAGAACAGCTTCCTCAAGGTCAACGGCCTGCGGCTGAACTCTCCCGTATACCAGACTGCTCATATCGCCTTCTTTGCGAAGCGAACTGAAACGGGGATTGTTCAGTGATTTTACTTGATTGTTAGGTTCCAACATCTCAGCCATAAGTCCGGTTACCGGATTTCAGTAATTGACAAATACGAGGGGGTAGCTGATTTGTTTCAACGGTGGCAAAGCTAGCAAGGAAATATGAAGATTTTTTGCCAACTGTCCTAAGACAGAAACCACAAATTGTGGAGAATTAGTTTTTAGACCGTGAAAAAAGTGTGAATTACTGTTAGTAAAGTGTGGATAACCTGTGAATAAGTGCGCATAACCCACCTCTTACTACGAGAAGGGGGCTAAATGATTTATACGAATGGAGTTTTGTATTATATAATATGATAATGTATAAGCGCGACAATTCATTATAAAAATGTTTATATGTTTTTTTGTGTAATGTGTTTGTTCCGGAAGGAATGCCATAGGTGGTTGAATAGAACATCACCGCGCCTCAAAGGCGAGATCGACCCGGGTGTCGATGGTTCTGCTGGGAAATCCACGCAGGCGTAAGCGGATCTCGACGGAATAGACAGAACTGGACAGGTAGTCCTTTACATCGATAAGCGTTGGAAACAACTGGAGGGAACTGCCGGTATTCAGGGGTACCGGCTCCATAAAGGCGATTTCACGCTTTACCGGGTTCTTTTTGGTATAGATCATGATGGAAATGTCCTGGATGAATTGATAGGTAGGTGTACCATCCAGCGCTAGCAGGCGGCATTGGAGTGGATTGATCTTTTCCAGATCATCCAACGTCAGATTATGGGATTTGAGCTGAGCTTCGAGCGAACTGGGAATGTTATTCACCACAAAATAATGCGTCTCCACGGTATTTAGACCGGCAGGAATGGTGAAGGAAGAAGTGCTTTCTACCGTAAACAATGCTTTGGGGCCGTCATCTTTATGGCAACCTCCGATCCCGGTTAATACAATCCATATCCAAACCCATCGCCGCATCGGCTCGTCTTTCATACCTAAACAGGAAAATGGTAAAAAAATTTTAATTTACCAGTAAATTGATCGAACCATCAATGCATAACTATGGGTGAACAGAAGGTAGACCTGATCCGGGATGATACCAAAATGCGGTTGTTTATGCAGGCATTGCTCAACGATGTCAAAGCGTTGTCTTATATGCTGGAAAACGACCTCTTCGAAAACGATATCACAAGGATCGGGGCAGAACAGGAAATGGTATTGATCGAAAACCGGACGCTCAAACCGGCACCAGTAGCCATGGAAGTCCTGGAAGCTCTGGAACATTACCCGTGGATGAGTACCGAATTGGCCAAGTTTAATCTGGAAATCAACCTGGATCCGCGTAAACTTGAAGGTAAGTGCCTCTCGGAAATGCTCACGGAAGGTCGCGATCGCCTGCAAATTATTCAGCAAGAACTGGCAAAGCACGGAGCTTCACTTATCCTGACCGGTATCCTGCCTACCTTGCGCAAATTTGACCTGGAAATGAGTAACCTGACTCCCAAGCCCAGGTATTATGCACTGATCAACGCCATCAATAAACAACTCATGGCCTCGGACTATCAGGTCCGGCTAGAAGGGATCGATGAATTGTTGCTCAAACACGATTCGCCGCTGATCGAAGCCTGCAACACAAGTTTTCAGGTGCACCTGCAGGTCAGCGCACATCAATTCGTCAAGATGTATAATCTCTCGCAGGCACTGGCGGGACCGGTATTGGCCATTGCGGCGAATTCGCCGATCGTATTCGGGAAGAGATTGTGGCATGAGTCAAGGATCGCGATGTTCCAGCAGGCGCTGGATACCCGGTCTTCCCATCTGCATTTGCGCGAACGCAGTGCAAGGGTTCATTTTGGCAACAGCTGGCTCAATAATTCCATCCTGGATATTTACCAGGAAGATATCGCGCGCTTCAGGGTCTTGCTGGGTTCGGATATCGAAGAGGATGCCCTGGCTGTTTTACAGGAAGGCAAGATCCCTAAATTAAAAGCATTGCAGGTACATAACTCGACCGTGTACCGCTGGAATCGCCCCTGTTACGGCATCAGTGATAACGGGAAACCGCACCTGAGGATCGAGAATCGCGTATTTCCTTCCGGACCAACTGTTCTGGACGAGGTAGCCAATATGGCACTCTGGCTGGGAGCCATGTGTGGCTATGGTGAACATATTCTGGATGTCCGGCAATTGTTGACCTTCGAGGATACTCGCGATAATTTTGAAAAGGCTGCCAAATTTGGTATCGACACCAAATTCAACTGGTTTGGGGATAACAAGATTGCAGCGACCGATCTGATCCTCCAGGAGATCCTGCCCGTTGCGGAAGAAGGATTAAAGCTGCATCATGTGGACCAGGGAGATATTGACCTTTACCTTGGTATCATCCGGGAGCGGGCCAAAAGCCATATGAATGGCGCCCGGTGGGCACTTCGATCGTTTACCAGACTGATCAAGGAGACCAGTAAAGATGAAGCATTAACCGTATTGACCAATGCAATGAAGGAGCACATCAGCCAGGGCGGACCGGTGCACGAATGGCCACTGGCAGACCTCAAGGACCTGAAAGACTATCAACCCGTGAATCTAAAAGTATCCGAAATCATGACTACCGATCTGTTTACCGTACAAAAGGACGATCTCATCCGTCTTGTAGCCGAGATGATGGATTGGCGCAAGGTGCGGTATATGCCGGTGGAAGATGAAAAAGGAAGGCTGGTAGGTCTGGTTACTTCCCGGCTCCTGTTACGCTTTTATACCCAACTTTCCAATCCGCTGGCGAATACCTTAAGCACGGTGGAAGACATTATGATCAAAGATCCGATCACCGTTTCGCCGGATGCCAAAGTCATGGATGCCATGCAAATCATGAAAGAAAACCGAATCGGTTGTTTGCCTGTTACTATTCATGATGAGTTGGTCGGAATCATCACCGAAATGGATTTTCTCCGGATGTCAACCAGGCTTCTGGAGCGTCTTTCTGCTATTTCCGGTGAAGCCCGCACCAACGCCGAGGAATAATCATTATTTGCGTACTTTTGTAGCCCTTGATTTCGTACACCATTTAAATGCAATATGGAAATGATGCCATTTGATATTGATATGATACGCGCTTATTACGAAGCGCTGCCGGGCCGGATTGCTGAAGCTCGAAAAGCCCTGAACCGGCCGATGACCCTGACGGAAAAGATATTATTCTCGCACTTGCATGAAGATTCACCATTAGCCGATTTCGGCAGGGGAAAGGATTATGTTTTTTTCGCCCCTGACCGGGTAGCTATGCAGGATGCTACCGCCCAAATGGCTCTGTTGCAATTTATGATGTGCGGAAGGGATAAAACGGCAGTGCCGACTACGGTGCATTGTGATCACCTGATCCAGGCCGAAGTTGGAGCAAATGCGGACCTTAAAACAGCGTTGAATATCAACTCGGAGGTGTATGATTTCCTATCCTCCGTATCCAATAAATACGGGATCGGCTTTTGGAAACCAGGTGCTGGGATTATCCATCAGATCGTGTTGGAGAACTATGCATTTCCTGGTGGTATGATGATCGGTACCGACTCCCACACACCGAATGCCGGTGGACTGGGCATGGTAGCTATTGGAGTCGGCGGCGCCGACGCAGTTGACGTCATGGCCGGAATGGGTTGGGAATTAAAAATGCCGAAGCTGATCGGGGTCCATTTGAAAGGCTCACTGAGCGGTTGGACTTCTGCCAAGGACGTGATCCTGAAAGTAGCAGGCATCCTGACCGTAAAAGGAGGAACCGGGGCTATCGTGGAATATTTTGGAGAGGGAGCCCGTTCATTGTCCTGCACCGGTAAAGGTACCATTTGCAATATGGGCGCTGAGATCGGTGCGACCACTTCCACATTTGGTTACGATCCGGCAATGGATCGTTATCTGCGGGCCACCGGAAGAGCAGCCATTGCGGATATGGCCAATGCCATTGCAGAACACCTGACCGGTGATCCGGAATGTTATTCCAACCCGGACAGCTACTTTGATCAGGTTATCGAAATTGACCTCAGTACGCTGGAACCGCACGTGAATGGCCCGTATACTCCGGACCTTGCCTGGCCGATTTCTGAATTTGCTGCCGCAGTAAAGGAGCATGGATATCCCCAGAAACTGGAGGTAGGACTGATCGGATCCTGTACCAACTCTTCGTACGAGGATCTGGACCGCGCCGCTTCCCTGGCCCGTCAGGCCGTGGATAAGAAATTGAAAGTGAAGGCTGAATTTACGGTTACCCCCGGTTCGGAACAAATCCGCTATACGGTGGAACGTGATGGTCAACTGGATGCCTTTGAAAAGATTGGCGGAGTGGTCCTGGCTAATGCCTGCGGTCCCTGCATCGGTCAATGGGCCCGTCATACCGACGACCCGAACCGGGCAAATTCAATCATTACCTCGTTTAACCGGAATTTTTCCAAACGGAATGATGGTAATCCCCAAACCCGGGCCTTTGTAGCTTCGCCGGAATTGGTGACGGCCCTGGCCATAGCCGGAGATCTGACCTTCAATCCGCTGACCGATACATTGACCAATGAAGAGGGGAAAGCCGTTAAGCTTGACCCGCCTACCGGAGTTGAATTGCCACCGAAAGGCTTTGATGTAGAGGATGCCGGGTTTGAAGCGCCGGCCTCCGACGGCGGAAGAATTGACGTCAAAGTGGACCCGAATTCCGATCGCCTCCAATTGCTTACCCCTTTCACACCGATCACGCAGGATCAGTTAAAAGGTATGCGGATTTTGATCAAGGCTAAGGGCAAATGCACCACCGACCACATCTCTATGGCCGGTCCCTGGTTGAAATACCGTGGACACCTGGAAAATATCTCAAACAATTGCTTCATCGGAGCGATCAATTATTTTAACGATGAAGCGAATAAAGTGCTGAATATCGATACGAATTCGTACATGAGCGTACCGGATTCCGGCAGGCACTATAAGGCTAATGGAATCAGCACCGTAGTATTTGGTGAAGAGAATTACGGAGAGGGCAGCAGCCGGGAGCACGCGGCCATGGAGCCACGGTTCCTGGGTGTTAAGGCAGTCATTGTAAAATCATTTGCACGGATCCACCAGACGAACCTGAAAAAGCAGGGAATGCTTGCCCTGACTTTTATTAATCCCGATGATTACGAAAAAGTACGTCAGGATGACTTGATTGATATCCTGGGATTCGATGAATTTGAACCAGGAAAAAATCTTACGGTGGTCCTGCATCATTCCGATGGTACGGAAGACCGTTTTGAAGTCGAACAGACCTATAACCAGGCACAGATCGCCTGGGTCAAGGCGGGTTCGGCGCTTAATAAGATCCGCAAAGACTTAGGGGTTTAATAGCTCCAAGTTCCAGGCCGGATCACGGTTAACATAAATTCATAACAACAACATAGGAGCCTTTCGGGGCTCCTTTTTCATTGAGTCAGCTAAGCAGGAATTTGTATTTTAATGGCTGAATTTTCCTAAACTCAAAACATTGAACTATGCTTAAAGAATTTAAAGAGTTTGCGCTTAAGGGCAACATGATGGATTTAGCCATTGGCTTTATCCTTGGTGCCGCTTTTGGTACCGTAGTTACCTCGTTGACCAATGACATTCTGATGCCTGTAGTTTCAGGTATTTTCGGCTCTCCGGATTTTTCAAATCTCTTCATGGTTTTGAAAGAGCCCGCCGATATGACGGATGTAAATATGGCTTCAGCTGATGCCATTCGCGAAGCAGGGGGTGCTGTATTGGCTTACGGAAAATTTATTAATGCCATTATCTCATTCCTGCTGGTCGCCTGGGCTTTGTTTTTTGTGGTTAAAGGCTTGAACAAGATGAAAAAACAGGAAGAGGAAGTTGCTCCGCCACCGCCGCCTCCTGGCCCAACCGTGGAAGATCTGTTAACAGACATCCGGGATACACTGAAAAAAAGTTAATCATTCTTTTTGCGGATAAAATGTACAGCCAGTCATCCTGATGTTCCAGATATACTCCATTAGATGATTTCACGAATTCTGTTTTTGGGGTGCTTTTTCAGCTATTGTTTGGCACTCTCCGGTCAGAAGTTCACCGTTTATCCATCAAAACGAGAACCTGGTACGCAGCTGACCTTAAATTATCAACCGGCAGATGGCCCACTGGATGGCCAGAAAATCGGTGGATATGCTTTTTGTTTCCAGGGCGCCAAAATGGAAAAGTTCGACCTGGAGTTTCAGGAAGATCAGGATGGCTGGCATGCATTCTTACCAACCACCAGTACGACGAGTCTGGTAAGCGTATTATTGGTAAGCCCGGAAACCGGCGATATCGATAATGACCACAATTACGGATACTTTATCGGGTTTTATTCCGGTGACAGCCTGGTAAATGCTTACCACACTTCGCTCGCCTTCGCCGTGGGGGTTTATGCCACCGATCTGGGTATTGCAGAGGATGTGCAAACTGCACTCATGCAATCGGAGCTTGCTCTACAGTCCGACCCGACAAACCGCAATGACATCCTGCCCTATTACGCTTTCTTATTGAGCAATACCGATACCGTTAAGCTAAAAGAAATGGCTATTTCAGCCATTCGGGAAATAGAAGAAAACCCCGGCTCAGGGGAAGATGACTACATGACGGCCCGTTCACTGGCTGTTATGTTGGGCGATGCCTCCCTTCAAATCAGGCTGGAAAATCAGATACGAACCAACTATCCGGGCGGCAGAATGGTTTTGTCCTTTTTAGGCGGAGCAACCCTGCAACTTACGGACCCTGAAGAACAGTCAAGAGCTTTCGAAGGACTTAAGCAGCGGTTTCGGTCATCCGACGATCAGGAGTTTCTGGATGATCTGACGGTTCAGATAATCGGAGTTTTTGAGGCACGAGAAGATTGGGATTGGGTCCGGTATTACCTGGATAGACTTTCCGATCCCTTAAAAAAAGCCGGCTTAATGAATTCTATGGCCTGGAAATTGGCAGGCGCAAGCATCAAGGCCGAAGCGCTTGATCTGGATCTGGCAGAAGAATATGCAAGAAAGAGTGTAGAACTCCTCCGGGGCGTTCTGGATCCATTTGATGCCTCGGTCCGCCCAAATAATTTATCACCTAATGAGTATCACCAGACCACTGAAGTAGATTACGCCAACGCAGCCGATACGTATGCCATGATCCGCTTCAAATCCGGAGACTTTCAGGAAGCGCTTGATTATGGAGAAATGGCGGAGCGGATCTACCGGTTCAGTAATCCGGAAATTAATGAGCGGTATGTGCTCTATCATGTAAAAGCAGTGGGAGGAGAAGAAAGTCTTCGATTTATCGAGCAATTTGTACAGAACGGGCTGGCTACGGCAGGAATCCTGAATTTGCTGGATACCGTCTACCAGGATGTTTATCCCAATAACACGCAGGTGGACTTTGAGCAATACCTGGCCAATCTGAATCATGAGAGCCGCAAGAATCAGCTGGAAATGCTGGAAGCGTCTCTAATAAATATGGAGGCCGGGGATTTCAATTTGAAAGACCTGGCGGGCGATTCCGTTTCGCTGGCTTCCTTGCAGGGAAAAATTGTGATCCTTGATTTTTGGGCAAGTTGGTGCGGCCCATGCCTGGCTTCATTTCCGGCCATGCAGCAATTGGTGGATCAGTATGCCCAGGATGATTCGGTCAAAATACTTTTTATTAATACCATGGAACGGGTTGCTGATCCTGTGGCTGCCGCACAAAGAATAATGATCGCAAAGGGTTATTCATTCCGGGTTTTACTTGATCAGGGAAACAAGATGGCGGCAGATTATCAGGTGGACGGTTTACCGACCAAGCTTGTTCTTGACGGAACGGGCAGGATACGTTTCAGAGAAATAGGTTCCTTAACCGATGGTGCTCAAACCGTAGAGGAATTTACCAACCTGATTACAATCCTGAAAAAGCAACAAAAAACTAATTAATCCAAAGTGCTTGCTTAAGCCTTACTCCGCTTTAGCCTTTTCTTCATCTTTCAGGGCCCGGCGCAAAATCTTCCCTACGTTGGTTTTTGGAAGGTCCTTTCTGAATTCTACGTATTTGGGGACCTTATAACCGGTCATGTTTTCCCTGCAAAAGGCAATCACTTCATCTTTTGTCAGGCTTTTATCCTTGGGGACAATAAATACCTTGACTACTTCACCGGATTTTTCATCTTCAATACCAATGGCAGCTACCTCAAGCACTTTCGGATAGGAGGAGATAACATCTTCAATCTCATTCGGATAAACATTAAATCCGGACACCAGGATCATATCTTTTTTGCGGTCTACGATACGGAAAAAACCATCTGCATCCATGATGCCGATGTCGCCGGTAGAAAGCCACTCATCTTTAAGAATCTTCGCTGTTTCGTCGGGCTTATTAAAATAGCCTTTCATGACCTGTGGACCTTTGACCTGTATTTCACCCGGTTGATCGATGCCCTGAATGACACCATCCTCCGACACGATCCGAACATCGGTAGAAGGCACCGGGAGGCCAATGCTGCCCAGCCTGCCTCTGCCGTCCAGCGGATTGACGCTTACTACCGGTGATGATTCCGTCATGCCATACCCTTCGGATAATTGACAACCGGTCACTTCTTTCCAGCGTTCGGCCACCGCTTTTTGCACAGCCATCCCGCCACCAACCGTGATTTTTAACGTACTGAAGTCGATGGTTTTAAAGTCATCCTGATGCATCAGGGCATTAAACAGCGTATTGATACCGGTCATCAGTGAGATGGGATATTTTTTCCATTCTTTGATCAGGGCCGGAAAGTCCCGTGCGTTGGTGATCAGGATGGTCCGGGATCCGATACTGAATAAAGCCAGGCAGTTAACCGTAAATGCAAAAATGTGATACATGGGTAGCGGAGAGAGTACGGATTCTTCACCATCTTTCAAGAAAGGTAGCATGACCGAACGGATCTGGAGCATATTGGATACCAGGTTGCGGTTGGTCAGCATGGCCCCTTTGGCCAGTCCGGTAGTCCCGCCGGTGTATTGCAACATAATGACATCGTCCGGAGTGGAGCTAAAGGATTTGATGGAAAATTGCCTGCCATGTTTCAGCGCCTGCTTGAACGTTACTGCATTTTCCAGTTGATATTTGGGCACCATTTTTCGGATCCGGCGGATGACGAAGTTAATCAGAGCTCCCTTAAATGTGCCCAGAAGCTCACCAATGCTGGTCACCATTACAATCTTTATGCTCGTCTCCTTGATGATCTCTTCGAGGTGGTGGGCAAAATTTTCAACGATAAGAATGGCTTTGGCCCCGGAGTCCACAAATTGGTGTTTCATTTCCCGGGGCGTATACAACGGGTTGGTGTTGACAACGATTAGACCGGCTCTTAACGCTCCAAATAATGCTATTGGATATTGAAGCAAATTGGGCATCATCAGGGCGATCTTATCTCCCGGTTCAAGTCCCCTGGAATGGAGGTAGGCAGCGAAGTGCCTGGATTCCTTATCCAGTTTTTCAAACGTGAGGGATTTCCCCATACAAATGAAAGCATCCTTCCCTTTGTATTTGGTCATGGTCTCGGCCAGTAAGCTCAATAAATCGGGATACTGATCGGGGTTGATGTTAGCAGGAACACCTACCGGATAGTTTTTTAACCAGGGTCTTTCTTCGGCCATTTATTTTTGGTTTAAGGCTACTAAATATGCAAAATTATATTGGGTGTTCCGGGTTTTTGGATTGAGAAATTTTGCATTGAGGCGGGTGACCGGAAACCCTTTAAAAATATTGAGAATGGAATAACGCATGGAGTTGCGATCCATTTCCTGTAGTCCTTTATCGGTGGCTAGTACGTATTTAAATTGAAGTAACGCCGGATCCCAGTGTTCGGTATAGGCTACCTTTTGACCGGCAAAGAAATACAAACCAAATTTGGAAACGCCCAGAAAGGCAGTGGTTGAGATTGGAATGTTTTCTGACTTCATGTAAGAAATGGCCTGAGAGGTGAGTTGGTAGTGCATCAATTCCGGATAGAAGTGCAGATTCAGCCAGAAATTCAGGGAAATAATAGCGGCTATAGACCATTGCCATATTCTTGCCAATTCCCGGCTACGTCTTATTATATAGACAAGTCCTCCTGCAAACAGCACCAGAATAATCCATTTCCACCACATGACGGGAAACACCCAAACGGTAGCACCAATGCCCAGGATCAGGATAAGGACGATCAAGGCCTGCGGAACAAGCACAGGAAGGGATGGCGTCCTGCCTTTTTCAGTGTTCATCCAGGCACCGATTAATAGCGCCTGCAACGGGGAAACCACAAAAAGATAATGGGGTAATTTGTAATGGGCGAATGAAAAGGCAATAAAAGGTATCAAGATCCCCAGGGCTAGTACAGGAAATGCTGTCCCGGATCGGTTTTCCTTCGTTCTCAAACGGAACATCAGGATGAATTCCCGGACAAGAGCTATCCAGAATAAGATGGTCCAGGGAAGCAGGGACCACAATGAATTCAGGAAGAAGTAGTCGGGTCCGGTATTATCCTGCCAGCTCGATGCACCGGTAATTCTCCCAAAACTTTGTTCCCAGAAATAAAAATAGATGCCGGATACACCCTGCCTATTCAAAACGGTTTTTTCCGGATGCAGATCAAATTGATGGTAGAGACCATACAGCATGGGAACCAGCCAAAGGAACACGATCAGGGGAATCAACCAGGTCTTCGGGTTGAGGAATACCTTCCATTGATGCGTCCACCAGGTATGGGCAAGCAGGGCGATGGCAGGTACCATGATGCCTATGGGGCCTTTGGTTAACATAGCCAGGCCGGCGCCGGACGCGAAGCCGATAAGCGGTAGCCATTTTTTATCATCCAGATAGACTACGCCCTGCCAAATCGTAAAAACGACCAAATGTGCGAGCAAGGTGTCGGTCCGGATGTCGTGCATAAATAAAAAGGTCGATTGCAGCGTGGCATAAACGATGGTTGCCAGCTGTGCGGTTCTCTTCTCCGGAATCAACTTGAGGGATAAGTGATAAATGGACCAGAGACCAAGGATCATGCTCAGCATGGAAGGCAAGCGATAGGACCAATTATGTATGCCGAACAAATCAAAAGACCAAGCGGATAACCAGAATAGGAGAGGAGGTTTGTCCAAGTAGTCACTCCCGTTAAAGAATACCTGCAGGAACGACCGGTTATCATGCATTTCGGCTGCAATGCTGGCATATTGAGCAGCGTCAATTTCCATGACTGGCAGGTTCATTCCCATGATCCAGATGATGGAAATTGGGATGAGAGACCACCAGAGCGGTTGTTGTCGAAAGCTTGTCACGAATGCGGTCATAATCCAGTTTATCCGGTAAAGATGGGTAAAGTTACCAATTGCAGGCGGAACGCCGGATCATGTATGGTTAATAAAAATATATATGGGGGGATACGGTAGTCTTTAGAATAATTGTACCTTTGCCCCGCTAAAAATATTTCTTAACCTTTAAAAACTTCCTTCGACATGCTCGAAGACAAAAATCAAGAACCGGAAACACTTGATGATCTATCAGAAAGGGAGAATTATGATCCTGAGGCGGTGGAGATCATGGAGGAATCCGAAGACTTAAGCGCTACACCACATGATGATTTTGATTGGAGCCGCGGTAACCGCAACATCAAATCATACGCTGAAGACGAATACAAGAAATACGAATCGGATTATACCGATTCACTGAATTCAATTGCTGAAAATGAAATTGTTGCCGGAAGGGTATCTGCCGTATTAAACGGTGATATCGTGCTGGACATCAATTACAAATCCGACGGTCTGGTGTCCCTCGGAGAGTTTCGTGATACACCGGATCTTAAGGTAGGTGACACGATTGAAGTATACGTAGAGAAAAAAGAGGACGAAAGAGGCCAGTTGATCTTATCCCGTCGCAAAGCAAAATTACTGCGTGCCTGGGAACGTCTGGTGGATTCCTATAATAATGGTACCATCATTACCGGCACGGTGGTGAGTAAGACCAAAGGCGGTCTCATCGTAGACGCAGGAGGTTTGGAGACCTTCTTGCCGGGATCACAGATTGACATCAAGCCGATCATCGATTACGATGCATACGTTGGCAAAACCATGGAGTTTAAAGTGGTTAAGATCAACGAGCTGATCAAGAATGCAGTGGTTTCCCACAAAGCATTGATCGAAAGCGATCTGGCCGAACAGCGCGAAGCCATTATTTCCGGCTTGGAAAAAGGCCAGGTACTCGAAGGAATTGTCAAGAACATTACCGACTTCGGTGCCTTTATGGATCTTGGTGGCGTCGATGGTCTGTTGTACATCACCGACATCAGTTGGGGACGGATCAACCATCCTTCTGAAGTATTGAAGCTGAATGAAAAAGTCAACGTTGTTGTCCTTGACTTCGATGAGAATAAAAAGCGTATTTCTCTAGGTCTGAAGCAACTGCAGCCGCATCCATGGGATGTTCTGGATGATACCATCAAAGAAGGCGCTGTGGTTAAGGGCAAAATTGTCAATATCGAGGATTACGGAGCATTCCTGGAAATCACCCCGGGTGTTGAAGGTTTGATCCACGTATCTGAAGTCAGTTGGAGCAATCAGCCGGTTAATGCGCGTGAATTCTTCAAACTGGGTCAGGAATTTGAAGCAAAGATTGTCACCATCGACCGTGATGAGCGGAAGATGTCTCTGAGCCTGAAGCAACTGACCAATGATCCTTGGGATGATTTGGAATCAAAATACCCGATCGGATCCCGTCATTCCGGCGAAGTGAAAAACCTGACTCCTTATGGAGTATTTGTAGAGCTGGAAGAGGGCATCGGCGGAATGGTTCACATTTCCGACCTGTCCTGGACCAAGCGCTATACGCACCCGTCGGAATTCACTAAAGTGGGTGAGAAGATCGAGATCGTGATTCTGGAGATTGATAAAGATAACCGGAAGCTCTCTTTGGGTCATAAGCAGATCGAGGAGAACCCATGGGATGTATTTGAGACCGTCTTCCCGGTTGGCTCTTATCATGAGGCAACCATTATCAAGAAAGATGATCGTGGTGCAATCGTTCTACTGCCCTATGGCTTGGAGGCTTTTGCTCCGATCAAGCACATTCGTAAAGAAGATGGGTCTACTGCAAATGTAGATGATACCCTCACCTTTAAGGTGATTGAGTTCAATCGCGACGATAAGCGTATTCTGGTCTCACACCTGCGTTACCTGGATGATATCCGCAAAGAAGCGGATGAAACGGTAAAACAGGAGTCGAAGGTTCGCGCCAAGAAGACCCAGGATGCCATCAAGAGCAACCAGTCCAAGTTGGAGATCACCACCTTGGGAGATTTGGGAGCACTATCACAGATCAAGGAACAACTCCAGGAGGATATCGACGAGGCCAAAGCCGAAAGCATAAAGAAAAGTGCCAAGGCAGAGGAGTCTGAGTCCGCAGGAGATGCAGAGACTGCATCCGGAGCAAAAGAAGAGTCTGAAGACTAATCAACAACAGAAGTGGCTTATTTAAGCCACGATAAGCGGCACAGTGGCCAGGGGTTCAACGGAGCTCCAAAAGGCTCTCTGTCGCAGCCAGGAGATTGAAAGACGGAAATACGTAAGAGGAATCATTTTCAGTGGTCTTAAGGCATAAAACCGGAAGATTAAGGAACAAACTGGGCTCATTTTGCGTTGTTTTAAGGCTATCAAAGGGTATAGCATCAATCTCCAGAAAAAAAATTCAAATATTTTTTTCAAATTGCTTGACAGAATAAAAAACCCTCTTATCTTTGCAGTCCGCTTTTAAAGTTAGAGCGGTTGAGGGGTAAGAAGAGTGGTTGAGTGATTGAAAAAAAATCGAAAAAAACAGAGTCCATTAGGAAGTTTCGTAGCCTATGACAACGACCTAAAAAGCGACTCAGAACGATCATTGAAATAGCAGGAAAGAGACTAGGTGAGCTAGGTAAGGGAAGTGTAGAAGAGAATAAACAATGGAGAGTTTGATCCTGGCTCAGGATGAACGCTAGCGGGAGGCTTAATACATGCAAGTCGAGGGATATTTCCACTTCGGTGGGGAGAAACCGGCGCACGGGTG